>Ga0247727_10007486_pt1 | contig 20769 bp, 15 predicted proteins | sample WisWelCaveWW1625_FD_202498 | JGI IMG/M metagenome (GOLD analysis project Ga0247727, IMG submission 202498) | Biofilm microbial communities from Wishing Well Cave, Virginia, United States - WW16-25 | ecosystem: Environmental > Aquatic > Deep subsurface > Groundwater > Cave microbial mat | place... | reverse complement strand
CGCGCAATGACGTACAGCGGCAGAATCGAAAGCGCGAACGCAACGATGAAGACGCGCGAAAAATTATCGAAGGTCAAAGCCAACAGCGCGCCGCCCAGCGCCTTGCCCAGCGAGCTGGCGGACATCTTCGCCGTCGTGTACCAGGCGAAGGCGGAGCCGACAGATTTTTTGCGCGCGTTCTCGGCAATCAGCGCGCTGACCGACGGCTCGCGCAGCGATTCGGAAAAGCCGTGCAGCAACCGAATCGCGTAGACCTGCCAGGGCGAGGCGGCGAACACCAGCAGCAACGGCACGAGGCTTCGCAACGCCGTGGCCGCGACAAACCCGCGTTTCAATCCTATGCGATCAGCTACTCGCCCCATCACCGGTTTGAACAATTGCTCGGCGATCAGATTGAGCGAGAAGAGAAAACCGGTTTCGGTCAGGCTCAACCCCAGATGGCGATATGCAAAGATCGGCAGCGCGAAGCTGACGATGCCGGAGCTGAGCCGCGACAAAAATCCTTCAGCCCAGATCACCAGGAGGGAGCGGGAGAGCGGGGGAGCGGGAGAGCAGGGGAGGTTGCCTGGCGCAGTCTCCTTATCTTTGTCTTCGCTTCTCACTTTCCTTGTCTCCTTGTCTCCCGCTCTCCCACTCTCCCACTCTCCCACTCTCCCGCTCTCCCACTCTCCCGCTCTCCCACTCTCCCGCTCTCAAACAGGCGGCGTCAGCGCGACCTTCCCCTTCGCGTAATCGTCAATGTAATCGGCGATCATCCCAGCCGCGTTCGGCACGCCTTTGTAACCCGGAAAGTAATTGACATCCACCACGTATGGCCCGCGGTCGCTCTCGATGATGTCGAGTCCGTACAAGCCGAGTCCGCAAACTTCGCCCACCTTTTGTGAGATGCGGCGAATCTCTTCGGTGATCTCGCCGTGGCGGCCTGCGACCGAGAAGCTCGACTCGGAAAACTGTTTTCTCACTCCCTGAACCTGATCGCCGACGCAGTAGATCTTCAAATCCTCGCCCGGCCCCGGAATCGCTTCCTGAACGATCATCGGCGTCACCGGCTCCGGGATTTTATCAATATCTTCAGGCGTGCGACACAGGTGGATGCCCGCGCCGCGATGACCCATGTGCGGCTTGATGATCAAGGGGTGTTTTTCGAGCAACGACTTCGCCAGGCTCAGGTCGCCCGTCACCCACGAATCGGGCGCGGGGATTCCGGCCTTGCGCAGCAGCTTCGACGTGGTGATCTTGCTCTGGATCAGCGAGCAGGATTGATAGGGATTGAGGATGTTCGCACCCTGCGTGTAGAGAATGCCCGCGAGCGCCAGCGAAAGCTCGGTGTGCGATTTGAGCAGGTAGACATCGGCTTCGATCTTCATCAGGTCGGAGCGTTGAATGATCTCTTCGGCGATGTCTTCGGTGACGGTGTATCCGCGCCCGCGCAGGATTTCGTAACACTCGACCAGCACGGGGCTGGGGACGGGCGGAACGCGGCGGACGATCATAAAGTGCAGTTTCATTCTTTTACCTCATCATTACAGTTTGCTCGGCAGTTGTTGCGGGATTAAAATCCGACTGTTATGAACATCAAAGAAGTTCCAATGACTCAAAAAGAGTACGTCGACCAGCTTAGCTGGGAAGAAAATGGAGAAACCAGGATCGCATACCGCGTCGCAGGTACGCGTGTGTCGCTCGATTCGGTTGTCTACGCCCGGCGCAGGGGTGAATCGCCTGAAGGCATTGTGGACAGCTTTCCCTCGCTCACTCTGGAGCAAGTGCACGGCGCGCTCGCATTCTACCTCGCCAACAGAGAAGAGATTGATGAGTATCTTCGACAAGGCGAAATCGAATTTGAAAAGATGCGCCAGCGATCGAATGAGCAGTTGCGCAAAGAAAAGCCGGAACTGTATCAAAGACTAATGGCGGCTAAACAGCGCAAGCTTGAAACCGATGCCAGTTCAGCGCCAACCTAATTTTCCGAGTAGTTCACCACGTAATCGGCCAGCAATTCTGCCGCTCCCGGCACGCCTTTGAATCCGGGGAACGTGTTGATGTCCACGACGTAAGGCCTGCCACCGCTGGTAATCAAATCCACGCCGTACAACCCGACTCCGAACGCGCGCCCGCAGCGCAGCGTAATCTCGCGCATCTCGGCAGGCACGTCGAAGGCTTCGCCTATTTTGTCGGCCAGCGTCTGTGGCGGCCACACGCGGCGCACGCCGAAGACCTGTTCTCCGATGACGTAGACTTTGTGATCCAATCCGTCGGGTTGGTGATAACGCTGCGCGAAGATCAAGCCGTGATCAGGCTCGATCTCCCTCATCTCTTCGCCGTTTCTGACGATCTGCACGCCGCGGCCCTGCGATGCGGCCCAGTATGGCTTGATGACCAGCGGGCCTTCGCTGAGCAGCGACAACATCTGCCTCCAGTTTGTCGCGACGTAAGTTTCGGGCAGAGGCACGTCGGCGAATTGCAGGATTTTCGCGGCAATGATCTTGTCCCTCATCGCGACGACGGTTTGATACGGATTCAAAACCTGCGCGCCGGCCGTTTGTAAAACCCCGGCCAGGCTGAGGGCCGCTTCGGTTCCCGATTTGAGCAGATACAGGTCGCAATCGGCGCTGACTCGCGTGATGTCAATGCAATCGTCTTCGGGATAGATCATCTCGACCGCGACGCCGCGCGATTCGAGCAGCGCGATCGTCTCCTGCATCACCGACCCCGACTTCGCCGCCTTTTCGCTTTTCGTGATTATCCCGATGCGCATCATCCTTTCGCCTCCATCGCCCGGTTAATCACGTAATCGGCCAACCGCTCGTTCGCCTCGGGCACGCTGGTGTAGTTCGGATAATCATTGATCTCGATCACCAGCACTCCCTCTTCGGTCTCGATGCAATCAACGCCGAATAAATCCAGGCCGAACAGCCGCCCGCAACGACGCCCCAGCTCTTCAAGCTCAGGTGTGACGGGAACCAGACCTTCTTTCGACTCCTCCTTCTCATCGCGCGGATTGAATGGCGAAGGCTTGCGCACGACCCAAATCTCATCGCCGATGCCGTAGAGCTTCAGATCGTAACCATCGGTCCGAAAATAGCGCTGCGCCAGCGCGACCGGCTCCGGCCAATTGGTCTGGTTCACCTCCTCCGGCGAATTGACGACCAGCAATCCGCGTGAGTTGTCGCCGAAGATCGGCTTCAAAATGATCGGATAGCAATCGCGCGGAATCTCTCGCGCCAGAAACTCCGGGCTGCCGAAATAGGTTTGCGGAACGGGTATGCCGTTCGAGGCCAGCGCAATGGACATCTGCACCTTGTTGTGCACCGAGGCGATGGCTTCACGGCGATTGATCGTCAGCCTTCCGCCGCGTTCGGCCCAGCCGAGCAACGCCAGCAGCGCCCAACTGCGGCCGCGACCGACAATCGCATCGAAGCCCGCAAACCAGCCGTCATCGCCCATCACGTAAAAAGCCTTCTGCGGATCAACCATCGTGAGGTCGTGCCCGAGGTCTTTCAGCTTTGCGCTCAGCCCCGTCGGCTGACTTTGAACCAGGTAACGAGCTTCGGCGAGAACTGCAATTTTCAGCGGTGCGGGCATCTGGGTCTCATCCTCAAATTCAAATTGCGAGCAGTAGCTCAAGCGGGGCCGGCGTGAGTCCGATCAATACAGCGCGGTGATTATAACTTCGACCGCGATCCGGTTTCGAGCAAATATTTCGATTCTGCAAAAAATATCGGGTACTTTCGTCAATCCGCCGGTGCTATACTTTGCGCCGTTTCAGGCGGAATCAGTTTCTGATGTGACTGCTATGAGCGTTCGCGGAGAAATTCATCTGAATACGCCAGGCGGCGAAATCAAAGTCGTTCCGGTCGAATCGCCGCGTTTCACCATCGGGCGCGGGGCCGAAAATTCCCTCTGCATTCCGGCCACTATCATTTCCCGCTCGCACGCCGAGCTGATTCGCGTCGGCAACGATCACCTGCTGCGCGATCTGGGTTCGACCAACGGCTGTTTCGTCAACGGCGTGCGCATCACCGAGCAGATGTTGAACGACGGCGACCTGCTGCGTTTCGGCAGCAACGGGCCTGAGGTCGCCTTCAGGCTGATCGAAAAAGGGAGCGGCGAAGTGATCGGCTTGCCGCGCCACCAGCAGAGCACCACCGACAGCCTGATCCATTCGCTCACCGGCCAGCTCAAGCTTCCACCAGCCGACGTCTGCGAAGAGGCCAATCTCCGTCGCGTGCTGGCCGAAGCCCATTTGAACAAAGGCGAGCACGACCGCGCGCTCGAAGTCCTGGCGAAATACAACGACACGACCAACATCATTGCCTTGCCTCTGCCGTTCCGGGCCAGCGTCCTGCTGGCCATCGGTCGGGTTTATCTGGAACGCAAACAGATGGAGCTGGCGATTGACGCGCTCGGGCGCAGTCTGAATTTTTACAACCAGTTGTCCGAAGGCAAAGGCGACGACACGGGCATCGCCGGAGCGCATGCGGCGCTGGGCCGCGGGTTGATCAACACGAGCGATTTTCTCGCAGCGCGCGATCATCTGCATCGCGCAATGCTCGCCGCGCGGCGCGCGGGCAACGTGCGGTTGCGCGCCGAGGCTCATCACCTGCTCGGCAAAGTTGATTGGAAGGAGGGCGATTTCGAGGGCGCGCGTTACAACTGGGGACGCGCCGCGCAAATGGCCGAAGAGACCGGCGACCCGATGCTGCAAGGCCGCGTGCAATTGCAGCAGGCGCTCATCCTTTACACCGAAGGCAAGCTCAAAGAAGCCGTCCCCGCTTATCAAAAGGCAATTCAGCAGATCGAACAAGCGGGCAACGTGCGATTGCTGCTCAAAGCCTACAGCAGCCTTTCGCGCGTGCTGACGCGATTAGGCTCGTGGTCGGCTACGGCCAAACTCCTCGAAGATCGTTTGCGGCTGGCGCAACAGCACCAGCTCGAAAAAGCCGAGGCAGTGGCTTTGACCGACCTGGCCGAGCTGAAAATGCTGCAAGGCGATCTGGCCGCAGCCCAACCGGCCATCGAGCAGGCGCTCAACCGTCACGGCCCGACCGCTTACGCGCGCACGCAGCGAATCCTGGGACGCATCCTGCTGGCGCGCGGGCAGTTCGCCGAAGCCATCGAGGCGCTGGGAAAAGGTTTGACTGCCGCGCGCGAACGCGGGGCGATTGAAGAACAGGTCCTGATCGGATTCGAGCTGGCGCTGGCCTGCCTCGAAAACAGCGATCCGGCCGGCGCCCGTGAACAGCTCGAATCGGCAGAAGCCGCAACTTCGCTCGATCCGGCGTTGAACCTGATGGCGCGCGCGCTTTATACGCGCGGCTGCATTCACGCGAAGACTCAGGAGATCAACGAAGCCAACCGCTGCTTCAGCCAGAGCCTTTCGATTTTTCAAACCATCGGCGATCCGTTCCGCACCGCGCTCTGCCATTCGGCCATCGGCGCGCTGCGGCTGCTTCAAGGCCGTCCCGAATCGGCGCGCGCGCACCTCGAAGAAGCGAGCGCGGCGTTCGCCAAGTTGGGCGCGATGGCCGAATTGCGGCGCGTCGAACCGCGTCTGGCCTCGACCACGCTGGCTGGCGTGCAGCCTGCGCTGACCACGGCGCTGCCGGCAATGAACGGCACGGCGCGACTCTCATTGGCGCACAAATCAACCACCGGCAATCTGCCGGCGGCGGCGTTGCCCGCGATTCGCAAAGTGCTGCTCGCCGTCGCCAACGACGACCTGGCATTGGTGTTGAAGCGCGGCCTCGAAGTCGAAAATTATCTGGTAGACCGCGTGCAGGACGGCCGCGGAGCCATCGAACGCGCGCTCGTTCCATCGAACGCTTATCATCTGCTGATTCTCGACGCGCTGCTCGAACACAAATCGGGCTTCGACGTTTGCCGCGAGCTGCGCAAAGGCAAACGCGAAACGCCGGTGATCCTGCTCGGCGGGCGGCAGGGCGTCGAAGACAAGATCGAAGCTCTGCAATCGGGCGCCGACGATTTCCTGAGCAACCGGAATATGGTCTTCGAGGAGTTGATGGCGAAGATCGAAGCTTTACTGAGGTAATCCGTGAGAATCATCATCATCGGAGCAGGTCGCGTCGGATTGGGCGCACTGGGCATCGCGCTGACGATGCAGGGACACGAAATCGTCTTTGCCGCGCGGCGACGCGAAGTCGTGGACTCGATCAATCGCCACGGCTACGACGTGGCGACGAAGGGGTCGGTCGAGACGCTGGTCGAAGTGCGCGGCGTGCGCGCGGTGGCAATGCCCGGCGAAGATTTCGCGCGCGAAGTCGCCGCCGCCGATCAAATCTACACGGCGGTGCGCCCGGACAATCTGCCCGACATTTCAACGGCGCTGGCTGAGGCGGTTCTGCATCGCATCAAATCGGGCGTGAAGCGTTCGCTCGACGTCTTCTGCTGCGAAAATCTGAAGAACGCCGGCTCGCAGCTCGAACGTCTGATCTTCACCAATCTGCCGTTCCAGTTCGCGCAAGCAGTCCAGGATTACGTCGGGTTCAACGCGGCGATTTCGGACCGCATTGTGTCGAGTCAGGAAGCGGACGAAACGGGCCGCCAGGTCATCACTGCCGACGCTACCGGCGACGTGCTCTTCGACACGTTGCAGGTCAAAGGCGACTTCGACGTTCTGCCGCCTTTCAAAGGGCTGGACAATTTTCCGGCCTGCATCGAAGAGAAGCTCTACATCCTGAATTGCGGCCACGCCGTGTGCGCCTACCTGGGTTACCAGCGCGGCTACAAATACGTTCACGAAGCGATGGCCGACGAGGCGATCAACCGCGCGGTGGTCGGCGCAATGCTCGAAGCCCAGCGCGCATTGCAGTGCAAGCACGGGCGCACGCTGCATTACGGCAACTTGATCAACGACATCCTGATGAGCTTTTCAAACGCCGCCTTGATGGACACTATCGCGCGCGTCGGACGCGACCCGGTGCGCAAGCTCCAGTCCGACGACCGCCTCGTCGGCCCCGCCAAACTGGCCTACCGTTACGGCATCGAAACGACCTATCTGATCCAGGGCTGCGCCGCCGCATTGTCGTTTGCGCAGGAAGGCGACGCACAGTCCGCCGAGTTGCAGAAAATGCTCAAGGAACGCGGCGTGGAATATTCGCTCGACTTCGTCTCGCAACTGCGGCCCTGGAACCCGATCTCGAAACTCATCCGTGACGAGTTGCGAAACTGACGCACGCTTACCGCCAGTCTCTCTGCCAATCTCCCTGCCAATCTCCCTGGAGGACGAATGCTGACCAGAAATAAGGCGCGGCGCGGCGTTTCTGTTTGAACAATTCCAACTGCGCGGCCCGTAACGCCGCCGCGGGACGCATCCTATCCTTGAGCATTCCCCGGTAAAACAATTTCATCAATTCAGCCGTCGCCAGATCGTTCACCTGCCACAGGCTGGCCACCACGCGCGGCGCGCCCGCGTACATAAACCCGCGCGTCAAACCGACCAGCCCCTCGCCCCTGATCTGTTTGCCCAGCGCCGTCTGGCACGCGCTCAAGACCACCAGGTCGGCGCCCAGGCGCAGGTTGTAGACTTCGTGCAACCGCAGGAAGCCATCCTGCGGTTTGCCCTGTTCGTCCACCAGCGAAAAGACCAGGCCGGAAAGCTCCGGATGTTCGCTGTTGAGCAAGCCGTGCGTGGCGAAATGGACGATGCGGTGTTGGCCCAGGCCGGCGCTTGTCGCGGTGGCGCGGCTCGCCCGAAAGCTGAGGGCCTTCAGGACTGCCCCGCCGGGCGCGTAAGACAAAATGGCTTCGGCCTCGTCGCGCGAGAAGGGCAGCCGCGACAGCCCGCCGCGCGTAGAGTCCGGAGTCGCTGCGTTGAAGCTCCTGACTGCGCGCGCAAGCTCCGTCTCGGCGCCGGCCGGCAGCGGGGCGTTCTGCGTCGCCTGAAGCTCTTTCGCAACGCCCTGCCTTCCGCTTTCGCCGGCAGCGGCGACGCGCGAGTCGTCCGGTTCAAAAACCGGATCGGCAAGCACCGCGACCGATTTCGCCGCCGCGCTTCGTCCGGCAGTTTCGCGGCGAATGACGGCGAGCGCCGAAGCCGAAGGCAGGTTGATGATTTCGTGTCCGGCGAGCAGCGGACGGTAGCCTGCCCCGCTGGCCGTCGCTCCGGCTGAAGGATCGGGTAGAGCGGCGAAAGGCAGGTATTCGAGCGCGCCCGCAGCGACAATCGCCAAACGCTTCTCTCCTAATTGCCCTGCCGCCGGGCCGAGCAGCATGCGGCTGAGCGCGCCGGCTTGGGTTTGGAATTCGGCGTCTGCCGCAGCTACACGCGCGCGCCGCTGCGCCTCAGACAATCCGGGCTGCGACTGGCGCGCGGTGAGCAAGCCGTAGACTTTTTTGGCCGCCGCCTCGATCTCGGCGCGCGGCGGCAGTTGATAAACGGCGATTGATTGCTTCGAAACCAGCCACAGGTAGCTGCGCCGCTCGCCGAGGGCGTATTCGAGCAGCAGCGTCTCTTCATCGAGCACCTGCTTTTGAATTTCGGCCACGGTGAGCGGCTGCGGCTGGGTTAGCGTGGCGTAGCGCGGGCTGGTTTGCCGGATTTCGGCCTGCACCTGCCGGTACTCCTCTGTCAGGTCGCTAACCTCTTTCTTAGCGGCGCTCTTTTGCGCGTCAGCGGCTTTGCTGTTGAGAATCCTGGTCAGGCCGTCGAGTTTGGTGGTGAGGCGGTTTTTCAGGCTGCGTTCACGCTCCAGCAGTGACGCGCTCACGCCTTGCCGGATGTCGCCGCGCGCCTCGTTGAGCAGTTCCAACAGACTGCGAGCACGCCCCTGCTCGCTGACCTTGAGCGCGGCTTGCGCGTGCCCGGCCTGCGGGTGGGCTTCGTGCAAGCGCATCAGAATGTCTGTGTTGAGTTCATAGTAATCAGCCACGGTGGCCAGGAATGAGGAGCGCGTCTCCTGACTATTGACGTTAGCCCGGAGGAATTCCGACAAGGTAATGGCCTGTTCGATAGCGGAGCGCGCCGCGGCCAGTTGCCCCTGTTCACGTTCGACCCAGGCAATATTCTTCCAGACGGCAGCTTCCGCCAATTGGTCGCCGACCGCCTGGAGCAAAGACAGGGCCTGCCGATGGTGCGCCAAAGCCTGCGGCAGATTGCCGAGTTTGCGAAAGGCCAGGCCGATGTTGTCGAGCGTCAGGGCGCTCCGATGCGCGTCTTCAGCCGCTTGCAACAGTTGCAAGGCTTGGGCGTGATACTCTAATGCCTTTTGCGCATCGCCCAACTCCCGGTGCGCAACACCGATATTGTCCAGCGTAACGGCCTCGCCGCGCTTGTCGCCTATCGCCCGTCGCAGTAACAAAGCTTGATTGAAGTGTTCCAGCGTGGCGCCAGGGTTGCCCGCGCGGTTGAGCACGGCGAGATTATCGAGCGCAATGGCTTCCACACGCTTATCGCCCGCCGCGCGCAGCAGCGGCAACGCTTGTTGATAAGAGTCCAAGGCCTTGTCCGCTTCACCCAATTGACGGTAGAGCGAGCCGAGGTTGTTGAGCGTCACGCCCTCGCTGCCCTTGTCGCCGAGGGCGCGCATGCGCGGAAGCGCCTGCTGGAAATAGTCCAACGCCGGCTGCAATTGACCGAGCATTTGATGCACGTTGCCCAGGAGCGCCAGCAGTTTGGCTTCGCCTCCTTTATTTTGCGCCGTCTGCATCAGCGGCAGCGCCTGCTTCAAGCGCTCCGCCGCCTGGGCTGTCTGCCCCAACTGCAGGTGCGCCACCGCCAAATTGCCGAGGAGCGCGGCCTTCGCCTGCGGCTCCCCCGTCTGAGGCTGTAATTCCCAAGCCTGCTGGAGATATTCAACCGCATTGCGCGTGTCGCCCCGCATCAGGCTGATCATGCCCATGAAGTTGAGGGCATTGCCTTCGTCCGCCGGATTGCCGGCGCGGCGGAAAAGCGTCCGGGCTTCCGCCAGATGTTTCAGGGCTTGCTCAAGCTTCTCCTTCACGCCTTGCGCCAGCAGCCGTGCGCCTTCTTCCAACTGGCGCTGTGCCGCAGCTTCGTTGCGATCGCGCTGCGTCGCCGCGCGCGGCTCAGTCACTCGCACTTCATAGCGCGCAGCGGGCGCGTCTTTGGCGCGGGCATTGATGATCAACCGGTAAGCGCCCGCTGTTTCCGCCACCAGCGCCGCGGTCTCGATGCTTTGCGCGCCGCCCGGCCCGTCGCTTTCCAAGAGTTGTTGGCCGTCCGGCCCCATCACCTTGAGCACCACATCAATCCCGCGCTGGGCAACGGTGACCTGCAAATACTGCCCCGCGGAGAGTGTGACCTGGTATTGGTGCGTCTGGCCACCGGCCAACTCCCGCTCGAGAGGTGCGCCGAAAGCCAGCGGGTGGATATCGCCTGATTGTTGTTTGATTATTGCTCTGGCGGGATCGGGAAGTAGAAGCGCCAAGAGAACGAACGCCGCCGGCAAAGATACCGACTTCAAGATACTGTTAACGCGGCGTAGGCTAGAACGATCTTGTGTCTGGCCTCGCCTCTTCATTGTGAACATAGGCCCCTCCGAGATTGCTGCTGATTACGCCTTGCATCAAGTGGGCCTATTCTATTCCCTGCTACGGTCACGTCAAAGGTTTACGCGCCTTCTTCCGGTGCCGCCGGATGAACCCGATCAAGATCAAGAATGCGGCGAATGAGGTGATGACAACCAAATCTCCGCCAAAGTTGTAAAACCAGTTCTTCCATGGCGCGCCTGGTCGCGCTCCTAAAATTCTGGCCGAGCGCGGGTCGTCCTCGGGCCAGGTGATCTGCACTGAGTCGCCATTCGCCAAGTTAGGCATACTCGCAGCCTCGATCACATCTACGGCGGTGACATCTCCCGCCCGGCCTTCCGGCGTGAAATTGAGTTGAACAATGTCGAAAGGCCAGCGAAGCTCGTCATCAGAGCGTAGGCGACGGTATGTATAACGGGTAACGTGTCTAATGTCGTGGACAACGGCTGTCGCCTGCCGCCACTCACCGCGCGGGCTGCGCGGAAAGAGATTGGCGACGAGCGAGAAGGTTGACCGATCTTTCAACCGCGCGAACTTGAAAACCCGCCCTAACTCCAGCACCCGCGCTTCGACCGTCTGCTCGACGCGCAAGCCATCGAAGGTCGCGGCGTCGCAGCCGAGCGTGAGCGGCGTGGGGATGGTTTCGCCGGGCGGCTGGTATTCGACATGCACCGAAAGCTCGCGGTTCCACGAGCCGTTCCGGCCGAGGTTGATGATCTCTCTCTTGTCCACCACCTTGACCGGCGTGACTGTTCCGGCGGTGTCCAGGTAGAGCGAGCCTGGGACGAGCGCCGCTACGATCAGCACGAACGACAGCCACAGCGGGATCAACTTCCGTCCCGCGATCCAGTTCACCAGACGCGCCGACAGGTAGAGCACCGGCAGGATGAATACCATGCCCAGCAACAGAAAAAATCCACCTTCAAAATTCATAGCCCCTCTCCTTGCTACGCTACCCGGTTGAGGCCGGCGGGTGAATGCGTTGACTCGCGGCAAGAAGGCCACCCCCCGGATCGAAAGGGGGTGGCCTCGTTCGGGCAGCAGCCTTCAGTTGCTTCTACCTCCCTCACCTGGCGGGCCGATCATGGCAAGTAATGATTCATATAGCAGCGCCCGGCTTGCGCTCCTAATGCTTCGGCGAGATTAAGCGCCTGCGAAGTCAGTTCATAGGAATCCCGTGCATCCGTACTCTTGTGATGGGACGCACTGACGGCCGCCCAGTGGCGCGCGTACTGAAGGGAGATGACGACTTCACGCACGTAACCGTGGACGTTGAAGGCCGCGCTCGCGTTGGTCACATATGGCGAATCAAGGCCGTTGGTCTGTAGCCAGGACTGTAGGGCGATCATTTTGTCGTGAGCCTCCCTCAAGTACGCGAGATTATCCCTCGCCGCGCTCGCGTAAAAACCATTTACGCCGTTCACGGCCACATCGCTCCCTGCCTTCGTGCGGCTTTGGGCAATTACGTCAATGACGTGTTGAATGGCCGCAGGGGTCAGCGACGCGCACGGGTCAGGGCCGTCAATAGGCGCGGTCGGCGCGGTCGGCGCGGTCGTTGAGTTGGTTCGCACGGCTAAGGCCGCTTTGCCCGGGGCAGCCGTCGCCCGAGTCGCTACAGGCGCAGCAGCCGCGAACGGAACGTGAAGGGCGAACAAGCTCACCAGGGCAAGCCTGAGCAGTTGCGCGCGAAATTTCGCTGGTTGGCAAATCATTATCAGTTTTAGCTGTGACATACGTTTCTCCTTTTCGATGTTAGTCAAGTTAGTTGATTAATCTGCTCCCCCACATACCAGAGGGCGCCGATCAGAACTATGCGTTAGTAATTGTGTCGCCGGGCGTCGGCGACGCTTCTGCCGCGTCTTCCGCTCTTGCGCATCGCGCGGCTAACGGACGCGGACGGTGACGGTGTTGGCCGACCGGTTGTCAGCGGTGAGCAGGATGCTGACTTCGCCCTTGCCGGCCAAGCTTCGCGGCAGCCGCACATTCGCTTGATCCAGCCCAATGAAGCCCGGCGCGGGGCCGGCGAAAAGCACTTCAGCGTTTTCGCCGCCAATGCTCACGCCGATGGCATCGGGCGAACTGGGCGCGCGGAAGCCGCTGCCGAAGAGGATCAGAAAGACTTGATCGCTCTCCGGCCCCAGGTCTATCGGCACGGGGACGAAGCGCTGTTGTTGCGGATCGTAGCGCGCCAACGGCTCGATGATTTGCGCATCGCCGCGCACACGCAGCACGATCCCGGCGGGCGCGCCCTGGCCGCTGGCGTCAGCGGTGAACAGGCCCGGAGCCTTGTCAGTGATGGGAATTGTGCCTTTGGCAACCAGGTTGCCGCCCCGATAGACAGTGACGTCGGCAATGCCGACGCTAGTGCCGGCGGGCACCTGGTAATTGATCTGCGTCGGCGAGACGAAGAAGAGCGGGGCGTCGCGCTCCGCGCCCTCGCTGTCTTTGATCTTCACCGTCGTGCCCGCGAGCGTGGTTGGCAGGGGCAGTGATGAGGCCACCGCCGTGCCAGAGGCCAGGTTCTGGCCGAAGGCCGCCGCGATGGATTCGCTGGCCAACTCGCCGTTGTAACTGGCAGCGGAGAGCGACGCCACCGGACCCGGGCCGCCGCTGATGACGAGTGGCAGATGATTGATCTGGACGCCGCCGAGCGGCGCGCGCAGTGTAATCTGCTTGCTGATCGGAGCGTTGACGAAATACTGGCCCGGCTGTACCCATAACACGCCGCCGGTGGGCGTCGCGTTGATGGCGATGTTCAGCGACGCATAGGGCCGCAGGAAACTGCCGTCCGACGTGCCGTTCTTCCCCTTGTAGTTCAGATCGGCGAAGCGCCAGTTGGGCTGCGGGTAGAGAAACGAAACCGAGAGCTGATCCAAAAAGCTCAGGCGACGGCGCTGACCGATGGCCTGCTGCCACAGCACGCCGTCAGGCGAGAGTTGCGCGTTGTAAGGCGGTTTCACTTTGACCGTGATGCCGCCGTCGGGAAAAGATATGGGGAGCCCCGGGATCTGGAAGGGCATGGGACAGTTGGGGTTGGCCGAGAACTCGCACTGCCAGTAATGCATCAACGAATCAAAGTCATAATAGCCGTAAGCGGTGGCGGCATTCTCGACCTGGTAGTTGTGTCTGGAATCGCTTTTGATGTTACCGGTAAGAATTTCGACGTAGGAGTCGCGATCCCCTCTGCTCTGTTCGTGAAAGAAGCCGAGTGAGTGCAACAACTCGTGAACGATGATGAATTGAGATGCCGCCCCTGTCCAACTGACGATGTTGATCGTCTGCTCGCCGCCTTGCCTGCCCACCGGTGAATTGTTTTTGGCGGTACTCTCGCATGCCTTGTCCGCGACTTCCTTCGTGTCGTTGGATGAATCGCGAACGCGGATGTGGTGACCGTTGCAGTTATTGCCCGGGCACTGCCGGAAGTCCACGTTCGCTGCCGCCTCCAGCACGGCCATCGCGGCGATCGCCGCCTGCTGGTTGGCCACTGAGACACAGCCGCTTGGCTGCGCCCCAGTGCAGTTGGAAGTTTTCTCGCACTTTGCCTCGAACCTGAAAGGAATGATCCCGTTCGGCCAGAGTTTGGTGTCGAGCGTCGCCTCAGGCGCATTCGGACTCAACTGCGCCTGGCTCCGCATTGCATTGACGACGCTGATCGGCATCTGGATGTCGCCGTCAATGATCGTGTAGCCTTCGGGCACGCCGGGCATCTTCTCCGCCGGTTGCCGGTCGCCTTGCGCGTTAGCCAGTCGCAATCCCGTCGCGCAACAGCCAATCAGCAAACAGAGCAGCATCGTCCGCCAGTTCGCAAATCTTTTCAGTCTTTTCATGACGTTTCTCCTTTCCTGTCGCGGTTTCGCTTACTGCAAAGTCACGAGCACCAGCACCAGGCCTTTGCCCGACTTCAAGCCGGTCATCGCCTTGCCGATGATTGCGCCCTGCGCCTTCGTTGAATTGGTCGCCTTCATCGCGTAGCCGGGCGTGGCGGAAGTGGTCAGCAGATCGCCCGGTTTGACGACTCCGCGCGCGGCGTCAACCCAGACGTAGACGCGCCCGCTCAAGGCAACGGGGTGTTGGCCGTCAGCCAGCGTGCCCTCCTGGCCCATGACCATGCCGGGTTTGACGCCGCCCGCTCCGCTGATGACGCCCACGACGCGGCGGTCGTAGGCGCGCGCGCTGAGCGCGAGCTTGCCCGGACGCGCCGGGTCAATCGCCACCACCAGGCCCGCCTCGATCTTTGCCTCGCTGCCTGGCGTCGGCGGGTTGATGTCGAAGTTTTCGGAAAAATCCGAGCCGTTGTTGATCTGCAATGTGCCCGTGATGGTCGTGCCCACAACGTGCAGCCTGGCCTGCGGGTTGAGCGTGCCGAAGCCAACATTGCCGGCGGAATCAATCACCAGCCTATCCGCCCCGATCGTGTGGTCGCGGATGTAGTATTTGTTCCTGATGTCATTGGACAAATTCGGCCCGCCCACGCCCGCGTGCCACTCACGCGCCGGGGTCTTCAGTTCCACCGTTGACCAAACGTTATCCTGCGTGGATTCAACCCGCAGCCGCCCCCAGCCTGAGGAGACGTGCAGCGGCACGGCGGGGCTGGTGGCGCCGAGGCCGATGTTGCCGGAAGTGGCGACGGTCAGGCTCGCCTGGCCGTTGTTGGTAAAAAAGTGGAGCGGGTGGTTTGAGCGGGTGCCGAGCCAGCCGCCACTCACCGTCCCGTTGAAGTTCGCGCCGACGTAAGTGGCAAGTTTGATCTGTGGGATGCTGGGGGTCAGGAACCCTGTGTGCACGAAGCCGTACTCGCCCTGCAGGGTCCATATGTCCAGCTTCCCCGAAGGGCTGAAGGTGCCGATGCCGACGCGACTCTCGAAATTGTTAAGCCTGACGACGTTTCCTTCCTGCGTCCACACGCCGTCGGCGGCGGCCTCCTTGGTGGCAGCCGTTTGGCTCTGGGTTTGTGCCTCAACCTTACGGCCGTCGCCATCGCGATTAAGCGGTTCGGATCGCTGACCTGTCGTTCGCTCGTTGTTGATAACTGCCCCGGCCACCGTGGCGTTTTCGTCCCTGGCCACAGTCAATTCCGTGCCGACGCCGCCCTCGCCCTGCCCTGTGACCCAGAGCCTGTCTGCGCCGCCGTCGCGGTCTTGCGCGCGGTCAACGATGAAATGGCCGCGCCGCACGCGCGCTTCCGTGGCGCCGATCTCTTTTATGGAAAATGTGTAGGCGTAAAGACCGCTCTTGAGGGTTTGGCCGTAAATGTTCTGAAACGGCCAGGCGAGTTCGCTGACGGTGACCGGGCCGCTATCGAAAACCGTTTCGCCCGACTGGTTGAAAACCTGCAACTGCATCTGCTCGACGGCTCTCTGCGCCGTGAAGCGCACTTGCTGCCGTTCGATGATGATCGTCACTTCCTGCGAGATCGTGGCCGCCGTCTGGGGCGCGGGCGATTGCGCCCAGGCCGCTACAGGCAGCGCCAGCATCAACCATGTCAACGCAACCAGCGCGGGCCGCGACAATTTGCTTCCAGTTCTGCGCATGACTGTTTCCTCCATTGAAAAATTCCGGTTATGTCATCGCCCGCTCGCGAGCAGGCGCGCGGCAAATGGATTCCGCAACGCTGCGGCCCTTTCTACCGCTCTCACCTGATGCTGGCGCCGGAGGCAAAAACGTATCGCAAAAAAAATCGGCCTGTGACGTCACACGCCACAGGCCGACATTCGATCAGCCGTCTGCAAGACTGACGGCAGATCATCTCCTTTTGACTTTGAAGTGGTAGCGGTCGAGTTCTTCGGCCCCGCCCGCCGCATTGACACCAGCGAGCGTCAAGATGTAATCGCCGGCGGGAAGGAAGGCGGCAGGCGCTCTGACTGCGACGGACGCGCCGTTGCGACCCACGCGCGGTTGAATGCCGCGCCGGCTGAAGACATCCGAGCCATCGGCGGTGCGGAGGTCGGCCAGGTAGGCCGAGTGTTCACGTGATTCCAACAATATTCGTAACTCAACCTGTTCGGCGGCGCGCGGGATGGCCAGCAACTGTGGCTCGCTGCCGCGCGTCAGGTTCGCAGTGAGCAGGAAAGAGAAGATGGTTGACCGTGGCGCTTGCCCTGCGGCCGGCGTTGGCGTCTGGCTGCCGCCCTCGGTTTGGCTCTCGCGCAAACGCGCCAGTTCGGCGACCAATTGCACGTTCTTCTCGCGCTCGGAGGCGACCCGCGCTTCAAGCTCGCGCTCGCGCCCCTGCCGCGCCTCACGTTCGCGGGCGAGTTGCTCCTGCATCCGTGACCTCTCAGCCAGGAACCACGATCCGCCGACAAACAGCAGGAGCAGCGCCGTCGCCGCCAGCGCAACGCCCCATTGGAACTGCGATAAGCCCAACGCCGCCGCTAATCGCTCACGCCAGGAAGTGGATGGCGCTGCGGGCGCGGCTTCCGCGTCCACTGACCTTAACAGGCTATTGGCGAACGCGACGCGCTCCTGGTAGAACGGCGCGGATAGGCAATATCGTTCGAACTGCTCGCGCTCGGCGCGCGGGAGTCTGCCCCGCACGTAATCGTCAACCAACTGATTCTCAACTTCCCAAACCTCAGCCAGCCGCTCCGCGTCGGCGAAATATTCCCGTTCGAGCGCCTCCTGCTCCGTCTCCGGCAAATCGCCGAGCAGGTAGCGGCGCATCAGGTCTTCCTGGATATTGGCTTTCGTCGCCATCTGTTCCTCACAAAGTTGGGGTGGATAGTGGACGAAAAGCGCAGGGCGTTGGCGCTCTTCTACAAACTACTGGCGCGGGTTTCAATTTCATATCGCTGGAAAATTATTTTGTTTGAGACAGCGGTCGAAGATTATTTTGCTTGAGACAGCGGGTGACGCATTTATCGAGTTTGTCGCGGATGCGCAGGGCGCGGTTGCGCAGCGCCGTGATGTCAATGCCCAGCTCTTCGGCCAGCGCAAGGCGGTTTTCGATCTTCCGCCGCCGCTCGTCTTGATAGTAACGCATGATCAACCGGCGGTTTTCGACGGGCAGCTCGCGCAGGCAGCCATCAAAGCACGATTGCCGTTCATCTTCATCAGGGAGATCAGGCGCGGGGGCGGCGAGGGATTCAATCTCTTCCAGGTCGGCGCGCCTGTTTTCCGGACGTCTCAGCGTTTCGAGCAGGACGAGCCGGGCCACGCCGTGGCAGTAAGTTGGCACGTCGCGCGGCGCTTCGCCCTCATCCGCTTTCCTGATGACGCGGTTGAGGGCTTCATCGGCCAACTCTTCGGGGAAGAGCGCCCGCCGCCATTGAAAAAATTTGACGAGCGCCGTCCTGAGAGCCTCGTACATCTCGCCAGCGCGCTCGGCGTCCGGGTCCAGACAGGCCAGGAATTTGGCGAGCGCCTCGCGGGTCAACTCCCATCTGATCTTTGGTGTCGTTGTGCCATCCACAATTCGCGTCAAGAATTGGCGGAAATCCTATTCAAGCTCCCGCGCCCTTCTTCGCGCGTTTGCGCGGCTCGCGCGGGACCTCGATCTTGTACTTCCTGATCTTGCTGTAAAGACGCGGGCGGTAGATGCCGAGGACTCCGGCAGCCGCCTGTTTATTCCCCTGCGTGCGTTTGAGCGTCTGCTCGATGACCAGCTTCTCGATCTCTTCGAGCTTCATATTCGGCGGGACGAAGAAGCTGTCGGCGGTGGCATCCGGCGCTTGGTTGCCGAAAGGCAGGTCTTCGGGTTCGATGCGATTGCCTTTGGCCAGCAGCACCGCGCGCTCGATGGCGTTCTGCAGCTCGCGCACGTTGCCGGGCCAGCGATGCGAAAAGACGCGCTGGATGGCGGCCTGCGAAAAGCCCTGCAACGAGCGGCTGTATTTCTCCCTGAACTTGTGGAAGAAAAAATCGGTCAGCAGTTGCAGGTCTTCGGCGCGCTCGCGCAGCGGCGGGACGTTGATGGTGATCGTCGAGACTCGATAGAACAGGTCCTCGCGCATCACCCCTTCCTTGATCGCCTCGCGCGGCTCGCGGTTGGTGGCGCAGATCAAGCGGAAATCGGCCTCGAAGGTTTCGGTCGCTCCGACGGGACGAAAGCGGCGCTCTTCCAGCACCCGGAGCAGTTTCGGCTGCAGCTCGACCGGCATTTCGCCGATCTCGTCCAGCATCAGGCTGCCGCCCTTCGCCTGGGCGATCAATCCCGCGCGGTTTTGAATTGCGCCGGTGAATGCGCCTTTGACGTAGCCGAACAATTCGGCTTCGATCAGCTCTTTCGGCAGAGCCGAGCAATTGACCTTCACGAACTCCCGGTCGGCGCGCAGCGAGTTGAAGTGGATGGCGTTGGCGATCATCTCTTTGCCCGTGCCCGATTCGCCGATGATCAACACGTTGGCGTCGCTTTTGGCGATGCTCTCGATCGTCTCGTAGATCATCTGCATCGCTTTCGATGCGCCGATGATGCTGGAATATTCGCGGCGCTGGAAATGTTTGCGGAAAGATTCGGATTCGCTGACCAGCCGCCGCCGTTCGAGCGCTTTGCCGGCAAGGTGCAGAATCTGAGCGGCCTCGAATGGTTTTTCGACGAAGTAGAACGCGCCGGTATCCATCGCCTCGACGGCTTCTGAAACCGAGCCGTGGCCGGTGATGACGATCACTTCGGTGTCGGGCGCCTGCTCCTTGATCGTGCGCAACAACGACAGCCCGCCCTGCCGGTCATCGGGCAATTGCAGATCGGTCAACACGAGGTCGAATGAGCCTTGTTCGATTGCCGCCCGGCCGGCGCTGTAGCTCGAGGCTATTTCGACCTCGTAACCTTCCATGCCCAGCAGCAGCCGCAAGCTGTCGGTGATCGAATGCTCGTCGTCAACAACCAGGATTTTTCCTTCTTTTTTCAAAAGCAACCCTCTCCCTTGCGGATTGCGGATTTGAACCACCAGGTCGCTACCGCTCCCGGTACCGTACCACCACCAGGTCGCTGCCGCTCCCGGTACCGTACCGCACATCCGCAATCAAATATTCAAGCTCACTTCAACAATCGTGCCGGTGGGCGAATTGGCTCGCGCCTCGATTCTTCCGCCGTGTTTTTCGATGATCCGCCGCGTAAGCGCCAGACCGAGCGAGGTCTGGTTGATGCGCTCGCCGGCCAGAGCATCGAACAGAGCGCGGCGCTCCTGCTCGTCGAGCGTCTCGCCCTGATCAGCGATCCCGATCTGCAACGCCTCGCCCCGCCGTTTCAACCACACCCGCACTTCGCCGTTTTCAGGCGATGAATCAATGGCGCGCGCGACGATTGACTCCAACGCGGCGCGCATGTGTTGCCCATCGAATGACAGCGGCGGCAGGCTCGGCTCAAATTCACTTTCGAGCTTCACCTGCTTCTTCTCAGCTTCGGCTCGATGACCGCTTAAAGTCTGTTCGACGGCCAGGGCCAGATCGCGCGGTTCTTTTTGCAATTCGAGCGGGCGCGTCAGCTTGTTCAAGCTAGCCGCCTGCCCGGCCATTTCGTTCAATCCCTGATTGATCTTTTCGGCGATCTCCAGCCCTTCGGGATTGTCGGCGAAGCGTTTTTTCAGATACGCGGCGTAAAGCTTCAGTCCGCCCAACTGATTCTTGAAATCGTGAATCAGGCGCGAGGCCATCCGGCCAGTTTCGATCAATCTCTCTTCTTCGCTGTCGTTGATCATCACAGACATCGTCTCTCGCAGATTGCGCAGGGAAACTCTGGCAGGATTGCGCCGGCTCGCCTTCGCTCATCGCGCCAGCGCCGGCGCGCCTCGTTCCTTTCGATTTTAAGCCTGATTCACCGAGTGAGAAGATGCGCGCTAAAAAGCCGGCGCCAAAAACAGCCGTATGCTAGCAAAAAGGAGTATCAATCTCAATTTGCGGATGGAATAGGAATCACTGCTTGTCGCATCTCCAGGTGGCTGTTAGAATGCGTCCCGCTCTCAATCGGATTCGTTGCCCTCGCCCATCAGAGAGCATTACCCCGACGCTTCGGTCAAGTAAGGACTACAGCAATTCAATCGTCTTCTCCGCCCGGGATGCGGCCTATGAGTGAAAGAAAGCATCGCATTTTGATTGCCGAAGACTTCGATGACAACCGCACCGCGTTGAGGCTGATGCTCAACCTCGCCGGCTTCGATGTGCTCGAAGCCGTGGACGGTCGGCAGGCAGTTGAAGCCGTCTGGCGCAACCGTCCCGATCTGGTGCTGATGGACATCACGCTGCCCGTCATTGACGGCTTGCAGGCAACGCGCGAAATTCGCAGCCACGCGGAGTTCCAACACCTGCCGATCATTATCGTCTCGGCTC
>Ga0247727_10007485_pt1 | contig 20771 bp, 21 predicted proteins | sample WisWelCaveWW1625_FD_202498 | JGI IMG/M metagenome (GOLD analysis project Ga0247727, IMG submission 202498) | Biofilm microbial communities from Wishing Well Cave, Virginia, United States - WW16-25 | ecosystem: Environmental > Aquatic > Deep subsurface > Groundwater > Cave microbial mat | place... | reverse complement strand
CTTATATGATATCATTCGAGTTCGTTAATGATAATAATTTGGATTATGAGGTGGTATAAAAGGGTTATGTATATTAACTCATTAGTGATAACAAACCTTCTTATAGTTAAACTGTTTAACTGTTAAACTATGGAAGAACTCGTTAAGATGTCACCGAAAGGCCAACTTGTTGTGCCTCAAGATATCAGAGAAAAAGAAGGTTTCAAGCCGGGAGACAGATTCATTGCTATCAAAGTGCCTGATGGTGTTCTGTTCAAGAAAATAGAATTGCCTGATATTAAGAAAATTACTGAACAAATAAAGGAAAAGTTCAAACAATGAAAAAAGAAGCACTATTACTGGTATTATTGTTAGTAATTCCTTTAGCTTCAGCTTTAATCTTCCCAAAAGAAGTATTGTTCTTTGATAAGCTTTCAACAAATATGCAGACAAAATTAGTTGACAATCAAGAAATTCTCTTCACGAAATTAGGAATTGCAACAAAAGAAGATGTGACAAGAGCAAAAATAACTGTCCAAGCAATGCCTGATTGCCCTGAGAATGCTCCGTATCAGACAGATGTATTGCAGTGCTTTGCAGTCACTGCTTTGAACATGGGTGAAAAAGAATTGCTCGATGCCGAAATCTCGTTCAAAGTACCAAAAGGATGGGTCAATGCCAACAACTATGATAAGAATGCTATTCAATTGCGACGCTATAGTTATGCATGGAACAATAACAGTAGCCAGTGGAAAATACTTCAAACGATTCTTGAAGGAGAAGATGAAAAAGACTACCATTACAGTGCAACAGCAGACGGATTCTCATACTTCAGCATTGTTGGTGGAAAGAAGACAGAGGAACAAAAAAGTAATGATGCTGCAATCAACAACCAAGTGTCTGCCAATCAAGAGCAAAGTGAAGAGATTCAAGAATCTCCAAAGCAAGAAAAGAATATTGAAGACACTCAAGAAACTCCAATACAAGAATCCCCAAAGTTCATTGCACTTAAGTCTTCCCAGCCTAAGAATAACTTTTCATATTGGTGGATTTTTATTGCTACGTTAGTACTTTCGTCCATAGTGCTTCTTCCTGTACTGCCAAGAATTTCAAACAATAAACCACTCTCACCTTTCGAACAGCTAACAACTTACATACATACTCAAAAGAATACACCAGAAGATGAGATAAAAAAGAAGCTACTAGGTGTAGGCTGGCAAGAATGGCAGATTAACATTGCATTCGATGCTATTAAAAAAAGAAAATAATCATAACAAAGAAGGCGATAATGCATCAAGAACATTCTTTACTGCTGTATCCTTGACAATTGCATCTAATTTTGCATCTTTCCAGTCCTTGCTCAGTAAAATTGAAGGTGAAACATGGGAATTAGTGAAATCAGCACCAGCAATGGTTGCTTCTCTAAAATCAGCAGCAGAACAGAGCGTATCTGAAAAATTTGCATCAGTAAGATTTGCCTTGTTAAATGAAGATTCTACAAAGCTTCCATGTGAAAGATTTGCACCATAAAAATTTGCATCAGTAAAATCAGTATGTGATGATCGGAGATATTGAAGAACAAGGCCAGATGCATTTATTCCAGTCAATATAGAGTAATTAATGATAAGAGGCGAATTTTTTAAATCCTGAGATGCAAGATATTCTTTCAATTCTTCAATTCGAGGATGGGCACCAAGGTCAAAATTCCCTTTGAACTCAGTATAAGAAAAATATCTTCGATCTAATCTGAGAATATCATCGATGAACTTGTCAATAGTTATCTCGTGAACTGGTTTGAATTGCTGCTCCATAATGCCTCCTTCAATTAAAAACTAATATATAAAGATAGACACAGCAACCTTTATAAATAGGCTAAAAGCAAAGATAGCTATGGCAACAGTCTTTGATGTTGGGGCTAATGAATTAATCAAGAAGGCAGCTAAAGAGTTAGAGTCTAAGCCAGAATTCAAATCTCCCTCATGGGCAATGTTTGTCAAGACAGGAGTTCACAAGCAACGACCGCCTGTTGAGAAAAACTGGTGGCAGACTCGAGTTGCTGCAATACTCAGAACAGTATATACTAGAGGACCTGTTGGAACTGAGAAGTTGCGAGTTAAATATGGTGGCAAACAAAATCGAGGCTATGATCCTGAAGAATTCAAGAAAGGTTCTGGTAGCATCGCAAGAAAAAGTCTGCAACAATTAGAAAAGGCTGGCTTCATCAAACAGGTGCAAAAGAAAACTCATAAAGGGAGAGTTATTACACCGATAGGAAAGAAATTTCTTGATAAGATTGCTACTGGAATTGTAAACGAAAGCAAAACACAATCTGGAAAAAGCCCTGCTGTGCACAGTAGCGAGAAGGTAACTGCATAATGGCAAGATATATGAGCTCAGGAAGAAAAATCAGACTTGCAAAGTTTGGCAGACGAACACGATGGGCTCCATTTTGGATTATTCCAAAGGTATTTGGCAAGAATAGAAGAGTTCATCCAGGCAGAAAAACTTTTGTCAAAAGAAACTGGCGCAAAACTAAAACAGGAGCATAAATGGCTACATTAGAAAGAACCTATATTATCCCATTAAGAAAACAAGTAAACAAATCTCCTATGTACAAAAGAGCTAAAAAAGCAGTTACCACAGTCAGAAATTTCTTGGAAAAGCATATGAAATCAGATGATGTGAAGCTTGGTGGCATGATCAACAGAATGTTGTGGAAACAAGGCATAAAGAATCCCCCAGGGAAGATCAAAGTAACAGCAGTCAAAGATGACAAAGGAATTGTCAAGGCAGAATTGTTTGGACATACTTATGTAGAGAAGAAGAAAGTAGTGAAAGAAGAAAAATCAAAGCTTGAGCAATTAAAGGAAAAGATGATGGGCAAAGAAAAAGAAGAAGTTGCACAAGAACAAAACAAAGAAGCAATCACCCATGTTCCTGACCAAGAACATAAGACACACGGACATACCGCTGCAGAACACAAAGAACTGCTTGCTTCTGAAGAAAAGAATTGGAAATCCAGAACAGGAAAAGAACAAGCTGGACATAAAGATAAGAAGTAAATTCTGCTCATAAATCCCACACGAGTGTTAACCAACTATGAGTAAATTACCATTTGAAGAAATACCTAGAACTATTCTTGTCAAGAAAGAAGCAAAAACATCTGATAAGTTTGGCTGTCTTCCAGAACAGCGACCAGCAGAAAAATTACTCGATACTGGCATTGTCAACATCGATAAACCAGCAGGACCAACCAGCCACCAAGTATCTGCATATGTTAAACAGATTTTAAAATTAAATAAAGCAGGACATTCAGGAACACTTGATCCGAATGTAACTGGTGTGCTTGCAGTTGCACTAGGAAAATCAACAAAGATTGTGCAAGCACTGCTAACTGCAGGCAAAGAGTATGTGTGCATCATGCATTTGCATAATGAAGTACCTGAAGGTAAAATACGAAACGTATTAACACAGTTTCTTGGCGCTATCAAACAGCTTCCACCATTAAAATCTGCAGTTAAAAGACAGGTGCGAGAGCGAATAATCTATTACTTAGATATTCTTGAGATTGATGGCAGAGATGTGTTGTTTAGAGTCGGTTGTGAAGCAGGAACATATATTCGAAAATTGTGCACCGATATTGGCAAGAAAATAGGAACAAATGCCCACATGGCGGAGTTGAGGAGAACAAAAGCAGGGCCATTCAACGAGTCAACACTCAGCAGCCTGCAAGAACTCCACGATGCCTATATTTTCTGGAAAGAAGACAAAAATGAAGCCCCATTACGAAAATGTATTCAATCAATAGAACACGCTGTTGCTCACCTGCCAAAAATCTGGGTTACTGACTACACTGTTGAGCCACTTTGCCATGGTGCTGCGCTGAATGTACCAGGCATTGCAAAACTAGAAAGTGATGCACAACCAGAAGATGTTGTTGCCATTATGAGCTTAAAGAATGAACTGATTGCGCTAGGAACATTAAAAATGAGTTCTGAAGACATCATGCAAAAAGAGAAAGGTGTTGTTGCATTAATTGATGCTGTATTTATGGAGCCAGGGACATACCCAAAGATGCAGAAGAAAGTTTAGTTCCTATACTTATACGAAGCTAATTTTAATAATTCTTTTACATCTAATTTTGATAATTTTCCTTTACCTAAATTGGAATATAAACCATGTAAATAATCGTAAGAATCGGAATTGTTAATTTTATGTTCCAAAACACTCACCAGTTTTCTTCTTTGTTTTAATTCCTCTTGTTTTCGTGCATAGTCTTTTTTAGCTTTTGCATAAATGCACAGACTCGCTATTCCTGAAATAATGCCTACAAGTGAATTCATGTGAATATCACCGGCATAGGTGCTATCTGGTATGATAAATTTATGCAAAACTTCAACACCACTATGGAGAGCAAGCGTTCCTAACAAAAAACTTGGCAAGAGATTATCAAATTCATGCTTGACGAACTGATACTCATTTTTCAAGCGCTGCACAAGGCTTGGCTTGGCTTTCATAGAGATTAATTAGCAGACATACTATATAAGGTTTGCCAACCAAAAATTTTTAAACAAAGCTCTGTACGAATTATGCATGCAACTCATTGCTGATCTCCACATCCATTCTCGTTTTGCACGTGGCTGTTCTAAAGATTTATCCATTGCAAATCTTGAGAAATATGCACGAATAAAAGGCATTGATGTTCTTGGAACTGGTGATTTTACTCATCCTCATTGGTTAAAGGAATTGAAACAAGAATTAAAAGAAGATGGTTCTGGATTGCTACAAACAAAATCAGGATACAAGTTCATGCTGCAAACAGAGGTTTCATTGATTTACACACAAGATAATAAAGGAAGAAGAATACACCACCTTATTCTTGCTCCAAGCTTTGAAATTGTTGATCAGATTAATGAAGCATTAGCAAAAAGAGGCAACTTAATGTCAGATGGAAGGCCAATTATCGGAAGATACTCTTCAATTGAATTAGTTGATGATTTAATGAAGATCTCAAAAGACATTGAAATCATTCCTGCGCATGTGTGGACTCCGTGGTTTGCTATCTTTGGTTCAAAATCAGGATTTGATTCTGTAGAGGAATGCTTTCAAGAAAAAAGCAGCTACATCCATGCATTAGAAACAGGCATGTCGAGTAATCCACAGATGAACTGGAGAATATCAAAGCTTGATAAGTACAATCTCGTTTCAAACTCAGATGCGCACGGATTCTGGCCATGGAGATTAGGAAGAGAGGCTAATGTATTTGATGTTAATCCAGCATACAAAGACATTATCAACGCAATCAGAACAAACAAAGGGTTTGTTGAGACCGTAGAGGTTGATCCTGGCTATGGCAAATATCACTTTGATGGCCACAGAGCATGCAATACTTGCTTTACACCACAAGAAAGCAAAAAACACAACAATATCTGTCCACAGTGTGGAAAACCTTTGACTATCGGTGTCTTGAACAGAATTGAAGAGCTCGCTGACAGGCCAGAGAACTATGTTGACAAGAACAGAGTACCATTCAGAAGCTTAATACCACTCTCTGAAATCATCGCAATGATCACAAAGAAAGGCGTTGCCACAAAGTTTGTGTGGGAGGAGTATAATAAACTCATCAAGCACTTCACATCAGAATTCAATGTTCTCCTCAATGTTCCTGAAAAAGAGCTGGCAAAGATCGTTGATCCAAATCTTGCAAGAGCAATTATTTTCAATAGAGAAGGAAAAATTAAAGTGAAGCCTGGCTATGATGGAGAATATGGCATTCCCCTATGGAATCCAAACAACGAGTTGCGTTCTTATTAGAAAAAAGAACTGCCTTTTTGAAAAGGCAGTCAATCAAAATTTATCTTCTCTTAGATTTTTTAGCAGATTTTGCTGCCTTTTTCTTCGCCATTTGTTTTTCACCTCATAATTAGTAATTTTTAATATAAATGATATAAGTATATAAAAAGGTTTCTATTTACGAAAAATTTGAAAATATTTTTAGCAGATTTCTAGAAATGTGAAAATATTTTTAGATTATAGTGAAAAAATACACTATCCTCCATCTTTCCTCGTGAATTCATTAAAAAGAATGAACAAATTTTATTACTTATTGAAACGTAACAACATAAAATTGAGCAAAAAATAACGAAAATAACTAAGTTTAAAAACAAATGACTCTTTGATGTACCAGAATGGAAACAGAGTACATATTCTACACCGTTGGCATCATCTTTGCAATTGCTGCAGTGCTCTACTTTACTTGGGAGTACCTGTTTGCACTGGCACGCTCGCTTAAGATTGTGGTGCTTCTGCTGCTGACTGCCTTCTTCTGGTTCACTGGAAATTACCTTAAGGAGCGTGATTGGTAATGGCAACTTGGGCTCCGGTAGTATTTTGGATACTGTTGGTACCTTTACTGATCATCATGCTCATTGTCTATCTGCGCAGCAAAAGACTGTACAGACTGCTCTACATAACATCAGTATTCACCTATGCAATGACCATCATGTACTTTATTGATGCATACAGCCTCGGAAGGAATGCTATAATTGGCCTACTATTACTTTCATCACTACTTATGATTTACCTAGGATATTGGATGAGGAAGCAAAGAAAATGAAAAAGAAGCTATTTGATGACAACTTGAAAGCAGCAATCGCCTGTCTTATAGTCATTGCCATCATTGTAGCACTGAGTGCTTCACCTATTGGCTGGAAGATTGAAAAACAAGCAGTTTCATCAGTTGCATTGAAGGAGATTGTAGTAGTTCGACAAGAAGGAGAGCCAGAATATGGACCTGGACCAGGAATTCCTGTTTATACCATTACTATCATTAACACCTTTATTCCACGACAGTATCAACTGCCGTTTGCAACAGCTTGCTTGTATAACAGCGAGTTAAAGGCAACATCCTATGCCAATGTGCAGTGGGATGTAAAAGAGCAGCCTTTTGAGTTTGGACCATCTGCAACATCATTAGAGATCACACAAGGAACAAAAACAGCAACACTTAAGGTCTTTTCTAGTGTCCGATATAAAAGCAAAGAAATAAGAGAAGCACAACAAATACCAGAAAAACCAGTTCCTGTAGCTGAAGCAGAGGTCTATGACCAGTTGCTGCTCTTCCTAACAGAAGCAGGAATAAGAAACTATGGATATGTTGATTGTTATAACTTGCAAGCAGATGATTTTGAAGCTGCACTAAAGATATTAATAACAAAATGAAAAAAACAGAGCTTAAAAGGATTTTAGTTTACCTTGTTATTGCACTTTTAGTCATCAACCTCATAGCATTTGCAGCAAAACTCATTAATGCACTCTTATTCTGGGCAATAATAATCATCTTTGCGCTTATTGTTTATTCTGGTTTATTTAAAAAGAAGTAAGATAATTTTATAAAAGACAGTTTATAAATAAATACTATGATTGTAATTACCGTTAATTTCACTTCTGTTGAGGTTAGCAGATATGTTAGGGATGAGCCCATAACACTTAAAATATTCTTCAATGATGGTTCACAAGAACGATTCATTGAAAAGAGAACAAATTTGGAAAACATAGAGGAGTTCACCCAGCAGGTCATTACTGAAGCAAGAAAGATGGAAAAAGACATTAATGCAAAGCATTCTAGCGGGTTTCTTGATGATGTTGTGATGGTTAGATTTGGTGATGATGAGGAAAAGGTTGAGGAAAAACTCCATAATGTGTTCAGAAAGATAAAAGACGAAATCAAGAAATTAAAAACACCTACTGCTGCTCAAAATTATCTTCAAAGAATTGCAATGTTTCAGAAATCAAAGTTTAATATCTGATTATTAGTAATCAGTAAATTCATTGATAAGTTCCTGCGCACTCTTTTCTTTTACTACCATGTCTCTCCTATTGCAGTAGGGGCATATCTTTGGAGGCTCCGTCTTTGCCTTATCTTTTGGTGCAAAACTATAGCCGCAGTTGTCGCATCTGAACTTTACCATATGCAAATTGTAACAGAACAAGTTTATAAACGTTTTGATATTTTTTTGACCTTCTCCGATGTCACAAAAATTTATAAACGTCTAGCACCCCCTCCTTTACATGATGATAGATATAGGTGCACAAAGGGGTGTTAGTGTTATACCTATGTACAGCAAAGATGGTACTGCATTCTTTGATAAAAGCAAAAATAAAGAATTGAAAGAAAAGATAAAAAGTGAGCTGAAAGCATACAATTTTGAAGGCAAAAAAGAAGAAACATTATTTCTGAAGATTGGAAATAATAAAGTTTTGCTTATTGGCATCAATAAAGCATACTCACTTGAGGATCTGAGGAGATCGTACTCAGTAGTCTACAAAATGCTCAAGGCAAGAAAAGAAAAAGAAGCCACTATTGAGGTTCCTAAAGAGGACGAGAAAGAAATTAAAGCAATGATTGAAGGGCTGGATCTGAGTGATTATAAATTTGATAAGTATATCACCAAAAAAGAGGAAAAAGAAGTAGAGCTTCATGTTTTTCTTGACGTAAGTCACAAATTTGCCAGACTTCTGCAGGAAACACTGTTAGTTAATAAAAATGTAAAGATAGTCAGAGACTTGGTGAATGACAACTCATACAGCAAAACTCCACAAATACTAACAGAGATAGTTAGTGATTTTGCCAAAAAGAATAATTTAAAAGCAAAAGTATTAGATGAAAAAGATATTCAAAAAGAAAAACTGAATCTGTTGTGGGCAGTTGGACAAGGTTCACAGTATCCGCCTAGATTGATTATTGCAGAGTATAATGGTAATCCAAACTCAAAAGAAAAAATTGCGTTGATTGGAAAAGGAATCAACTTTGACACTGGTGGTGTAAATCTCAAGCAAATGATGCTAGATGAGATGAGAATGGATATGGCAGGTGCTGCAGTGGTGTTTGGCGCATTCAAAACAGCAGTTGAATTAAAATTAAAAAAGAATTTGATCTTGGTTATCCCTGCAGCTGAAAATGCACTTTCTGGAAGATCATACAAACCTGGAGACATTTTTGTTTCATACTCTGGCATTTCTGTAGAGATAGGAAACACTGATGCAGAAGGAAGGCTGGTTCTTGCTGATGCAATTGGTTATGTGCAAAAAAATTACAAGCCAACAGCAATCATTGATGTTGCAACATTAACAGGAGCAGTGATGGTTGCACTAGGTCCAAGTCTTATTGGTATGTTCGGCAATAATGAGCAGCAAAAGAAAGTACTGTTTAAAGCAGGAGAGGAGACATTTGAAAGAGTATGGGAATTGCCAATTTATGATGAGCACCGAGACTTGAATAAAGGAAAATTTGCAGACATAAAAAATATAGGTGGAAAAGATGGTGGTTCTATTACAGCAGCAGCATTTCTAGAGAAATTCATTCAGGAAGGAGTAAACTGGACTCACCTCGATATTGCAGGAGCCGCAAGTAATAAGAAAGAAAGCTACTATATACCTGAATTTGGAACAGGAAGAGTAGTAAGATTATTGACTGAATATTTGAAACAATGAAAAAGCACGAACATGCAACAGGAGAGAAACTAAAGAACTTTATTCTTGGAGCTCAGGATGGGTTAGTCAATGTGCTCGGTTTAGTTTTAGCTGTTGCATCTGCAACATTCGATACAAAGATAATACTCATCTCTGGAATTGCAGGTTTATTTGCAGAATCGATTTCAATGGGTGCAGTCGCATTTACTTCGTCCAAAGCAGCAAGAGATTATTATAAAGGAGAGATTGTAAAAGAGAAAAGAATGAAATTGTCTGTAAAGGATCTTGAATTTGCTGAAGAGGCATACAAGCATCCTGTTCAGATTGGAATTTATGTGCTCATTGCAACAGCAATTGGATCTTTAATTCCATTACTACCTTTCTTCTTCTTACCAGTCAAAACAGGAATGTACACAGCAGTGCTTATCTCTGCTATTACTTTATTCATCATTGGTGCAGTAAAAGCAAAATTAACAATTGGTGACTGGAGAAAATCAGGTCTTGAGATGCTTGTTGTTGGCATTGTTGCTGCTTTAGCCGGATACTTTATCGGAACATTGCTAGGAAGTCTGATTGGAACTAAAGTAATTATATAAAGAAAAATAAAAAAGAATATTTATTCTACTCTTCTTTTTCTATTAGCAGTCCTGCTTGGCCTGAGCTTTTCAGCACCTTTTCCTCGATTGTATAATCCTCTGCTAGCTTTACCAGATGATGTCAATCCTCTGAAAACTCTGCCTCGAGTATGGGTTATCCATGACAAGGTTGGATCTGATTTGATTGCAGGATGTGCTCGATCAACAAGAATTACTTCATACCAATAGTTCCTTCCATCTTTTCCAACTTCATATGAATTTAATACTTCACAATTTGGATATTTCTTTGCTGCTCGCTGTTCAGAAATGGTTCTATAGTTTAACATCAAAGATTTCCTTGTTGTCCATTTTGCAGAACGACGTCCACCACTAGGAAATGGTTTTCGATGTCCACCTCGTGGAACTCTTTGTCGTACAATAAGAATACCTTGCTTTGCTCTATAACCTAATGATCGTGCTCTATCAATTCTTGTTGGATGATCAATCCTCAAAGTAGCCGGTTCAGTTCTCCATTGAATTAATCTCTGCCTCATTAATTCAGGCATAGAACTAGTTGGTTTATTCCAAAGATCTCTAACATATTTGTACAAAGCCATTATGCCTCCATCACCAGCTCTGAACTTTGTTCAGGCGGGCCCAGCGAAATCTAAGATTTCGATTGGGTTTTCAAGACCAGGATTCAAGGAAGCAACTCCTCACAACTCCTGATTATCCCGTAAAACATGGGTTTATTTATAAAGCTTTTCTTTACTAACTGGTTAGTAGTTGTAAACTTATTTATAAAAAGCAGCTTCAGGCTATTTGAGGGGTAGGTATGTATATGGATAGAGAATTCCTTATTGGCGTTGAATTAAATTCCAAATCAATCACAGCAGGCCTTGTCGACCTTAGTGGAAAGATTGTAAAAAAGATTTCTCTACCTTCTGAGATATCAAAAGGAAAAAAGAAAGTCATTGAAAACATTGCTTCCGCAATAAACAGGATAAAAAAGAATAAAATCCTTGGAGTTGGTTTGTCGGTGCCAGGAATTGTAAACAGAGAAAAAGGCATCGTGATCAGTTCTCCTTTTCCAGGATGGAGTAACTTCTGTTTAAAGAAACTGCTGGAAGATGAGGTTCACTGTCCTGTGTTTGTTGAAAATGAGGGAAAGTGCTTTGCACTCGCTGAGTACAAGTGCGGCGTGTTCAAAAGAACTGAAAATGCAATCGGTGTTCTTTTTAATGATTCTATCAGTTCTGGTTTAATTATTGATGGAAAACTAGCGAAAGGCTGCTCATATGCTGCAGGATGCCTCAACTACTCTATTGTCGACAATAGACAGGGAACACTAGAAGATTATGCAGCACCTGCTGCCATAGAAAAGCTTTTCAAAGCAAGAACCAGAAAAGCAAAGCCAATCGCAGAAATTGTTTCTTTGGATAATGACAAAATAGCAAAAGAAATTCTCAAGAACGCTGGAGAGTATTTTGGAATAAGCATGTCTCACCTTGTCAATGCCCTGAATCCAGAACTAATCATTGTAGGTGGTCCAATGGCAAAGTCAGAACATTTCATGACAGCTGCAGAAAGCTCACTTCTGAGTAACACGAGCGACATGTGCGGCAAGCGAGTGAAATTAATAGGTTCAAAGCTGAATGATTCTGCAATCTTAGGCGCTGCAAGCATTGTGATTTAAGAAAAGTTAATATATTGAAATCATTTTGCTTTAATGACGACACAAGCTTTTTATTCTTGCAAAACTACCTAACTCCATGATACTCAAATCTGTCAGTCTCAACAATATACGTAGTTATATAGACCAAACTATTGACTTTAATCAAGGGATAGTTGTTCTCTCTGGGGATATAGGTGCTGGTAAATCGACCATATTGCTGGCTATAGAATTTGCATTGTTTGGAATTTATGATTCTGGCAACAGCCTGCTGCGAAAGGGCGCAGCAGAAGGTTCAGTTGCATTAACATTTGAAATACATAATCACACATATACTGTAAAGAGATTTCTTAAGAGAAAACCAGAAGGAATAAGGCAAACAAATGGATATCTTATTATCAATGATACAAAAAAAGATCTTACGCCAATTGAACTCAAACAACACATTATCTCTTTGCTCGGCTACCCGCAGGAATCGCTAACGAAACGTTCTCTTATTTACCGCTACACAACATACACACCACAAGATGAGATGAAACAGATACTCTATGAAGATGCAGAGGAAAGGATAAACACAATAAGAACCATCTTTGGCGTTGACAAGTATCAGCGAATACTTGAGAACACAGAGATCTTTGGAAAGAATCTCAGAGAAAACAAAAAAGAGCTTCTTGGAAAGGTTTCTGATCTTGAAACAAAGAAAAATGAACTCAAGAAAATTCATCAAGAAAAAGAAGAACTACTGAAAAAAGAAAAAGAGCTGGACAAAGAACTGGTTGATTCAAAAAATGTTCTTGCAGAAATCAAAAAGAAATTGTCTGTATTAGAATCTGATTTAAAGAAGTCTCACGAGATACATAGAGAAAAGGCAGCCATAGATGCTGCATTAAAGCACAAAGAATATCAACAGCGTATGCTGGAAAAAGAGCTCACAAAATTGAACCAGGAATTGACCTTACTTAAAGAAAAAGCAACTCCTCAGAAACTTTCTGAATTAAAGAATAAACTAAAAACAGGAATAAAAGAAGAAATTGCAGCATTGGAAAAAGAGCAGTTGATCCTTCAACGGCATCTTGGCGAGCTTGATGCAACAAAAAATGCCTCTGAAAAAATAAAAAAACAAATAAGTGAGCTAAATGACTGCCCTCTTTGTTTACAGAGTGTTCCACATGCACATAAAGAAAACATAAAAAACAAAGAACATGAAAAAATAAAGGACATAGATAATAATCTGACAGAAATAAGCAAAAAAATTGAAAGCGTAAAGCAAATGTTGATTGAAAAAAATAATAATCTACAAGCCAGTGTTGCCGCTGAAAAAGAGATTTCGCTGCTACAACTCTACATCAAAAATGCAGCTGAGAAGGAAGTTACGATCCAAGAAAAGATGGAATTGCAACAAATGCTTTCTGCGGAAATAAAGGAACTTAAGCATAAAAATGATTCTCTACAACAAATTAGCATTGAAAATAAAGAAAAAGAATATGAAGAAATAAAAACCGAATTTGAAAGAGCACAATTAAGCGAGAGAGCAGTTGAGTTGGAAAAAACAAGAATAACAACGGAAATAAAAAATAGTGAAAAAATGATGCTCATGCTCACAAAAGAGATTGATGAAAAGGAAAAGTCAAAAGCAGCATTGCATGAAATTTCGCTAATGGAACACTGGCTTCAAAATAATTTTAGCAAAATAATTTCTTTAATGGAGCGGCATATCTTAAGCAACATTTATACTGCATTCAACGATAACTTCAAGGAATTGTTTGAGATTCTCATTGAGGATGAACAGCTTGTTGCAAAAATTGATGAGCGCTTTAGCCCTTTTATTGAGCAAAATGGTTATGAGACTGAATTTGAGAATCTCTCTGGAGGAGAAAAAACCAGTATTTGTCTTGCATATCGTTTGGCTCTTCATAAAGCTATTAACAACATACTCCCTCGTACACAAGGAAGAGGATTGCTTATGCTTGACGAACCAACAGACGGCTTTAGCAATGAGCAGATAGACAAGATGAAGGACATATTTGAAAAACTACATACTCAGCAGGCAATCATTGTCTCCCATGAACATAAGATAGAAAGCATTGCAGATCATGTTATACAAATAACAAAAACAGGCCACACCAGCAGGATTTTCATTTAAAAACATTTATATACTAGTAAATCGTCAAAAGCATCATTAGGTTTGGTGCAATATCAGATGAAAAAGAGTGTAGGAAAAGTAACCATATTTTTAATCTTTCTTTTGTGTGTACCGTTGGCATACTCCCAAGTGACACGGATTGTGGTTGGCAAATTACAATCTGAAGCAACAATATCACCATTAGGAGAAGCTTCATTTGGCATTACTGTTACCAATAACAGACCACAAGACGATGTTTTTGTTCTTGAACTTTCTGATGTTGCATGGTCACTACGAACAAAAGATGCGCCTGATTACACCACAGGTATTGCTCTCGGCGGTTATGAAACAAGAAATACGAGTATTTTCATCAAACCAAGCCATGACATTGCTGCAGGAACATACTTTGTGGAATTACGAATCAGATCAGCAGATACTGGCAAATATGCAAACGAGGTATTTGCAATAAAAATAGACCCAAAAGTAGTTGATTACTCTGTTACCATCCAGGCAGAGATTCTCGAACCTACTTCTATTGACCCTCAAAAAACTAATTCAGTAAAAGTTTTAGTAAAAAATCCTCATCCAGTTTATCTAACCAGTATAAGCGTTGAAGCAAGCAGCAAATTTCTTAATAAAAAAACAGTTGTTGACATTCCTCCTAAATCAGAGAAAGTCCTTGACTTTTCATTAAATATAGATGCATCAACGCCAAAGCAAGAGGATGTACTGAATGTTGTTGTAAAACAAGGCGATAAAGAAATTGCAACCGCACAAAAGACATTGTACATCAAGGAATTCAGACTTCCGTATGAAGTAAAAACAGAAACAACAAAGAAATTCCTGCATACAATATATATTATAACGTTTACCAATACAGAAGGAGCTCAAAAGACACAGGATGCATCAATTCCAAACCTAAAAACATATGCCATTTTGGTTACCAAACCACAAGCAAAGACAGATGTATTTGATAACAAAGAATATCTTGTATGGACAGGAGTTTCTCTCAATCCAAATGAAACATACCAAGTAAAGATTGTTGAGGACTATAGACAGCTGACAGGATTTGCTATAGCAATCCTTTTGCTGATTATCTTGTATTACCAGTTACGAAGCCCCATCATTGTCAAGAAAAAAGCATATGCAATACATAAAAAAGATACAGGGAATAATGAGATTAAGGTAATGCTCTATATACACAACAGGAGCAACAAGACAATTGAAAAAGTACGTGTACTTGATCGGTTGCCGATGATTCACAAGGTAGAAGAAGACTTTGGAGCTGGCACACCAGAGCCAAAGTACAGAAGGCATGGCACAGAAGGAGTAATTCTAGATTGGGATATTGTGCTTGCACCAAAAGAAGAGCGAATATTTAGCTACAAGATTAAATCAGCATTGCCAATTGTTGGAGAATTTACGTTAAAGCCATGTATTGTACAGTATGGAACAAAGAACAGAAGAACAAGCACCGGACCATATAGATTGATGATTGATTAAATTATTATTCTTAACATAACTTTTATAAACTACTTTAAAACCTAACTTCTTATCCCTCCGTAGCTCAGCGGCTAGAGCGCTTGGCTGTAGAGAAACCTCACTCGCAGACAGTGCAGAAGCACAGAATGAAAACGAGACAGCGGATCCCGAGAGATCGCCGGTTCGAGAACGAATTAAATCGTCGAAAGTCCGGCCGGGGGGATATTTTATTCTTCAAAGATTACAATAATTTATATACAAATAAATTCTCAAAGATAAAATGGCAGCAACTCCAAAAGGACCGCAAGTAACAAGACTTGATGTGAATATAGACAAAGCAACATACGATGCATTCATCAGAGCATGCACTCAAAAAGGTTATGCTCCCAAGATAATAGTTGAACGATTGATGAAAAAATTCAACGAAACAGGACAAATGTAATTTTTTAATTTAGAATTATGCTCAGATGCCGCACTGCAACAGTGTCCTTAAGACCATTAAATTCTTCACTGAAGGGGGCTAAAAACCACAACCTTTATAAAGGGGTTCATTACTCCAAAGTCAATGGGCATCATTTCTATAGACAAAGCTATTTAATAACATAGTTTGCAGTCTATAGAGTATACTATGCCCTGGTAGTGTAGTGGCCTATCATGAGGCCCTGTCGCGGCCTCGACCCGAGTTCGAATCTCGGCCAGGGCGTTCCATTAAAGGGCGGTTAGCGCAGTCTGGTAGCGCACAGCACTTTTAACAACGGAAGCCATGCTGGGGTCGCGGGTTCAAATCCCGTACCGCTCATCAATCAATGAAATTGCTGCTCTCAAGAAAAAATGATAACACCAAAAAAAACAAAAGGTATTGAACAGCACGAGTTGGTTCCGAAGCATGAAAAACTGACTGATACTGAAAAAGAAAAACTGTTTTCTGAAATTAACACCAGATTCAAAGATTTGCCAAAAATATACAGAGATGATCCTGCAATTGCTGATAATGCTGAAATCAAAACAGGAGATGTGATAAAAATCACCAGAAAGAGCGTCACTGCAAAAGAAACAATGTTCTACCGAGGTGTAGTTGATGCTTGAATCTAAAAGATTAATCAAAAAATACTTTGAAGAGAATTCGTTAGTTTCTTCAACCATTGAGTCATTCAATACCTTTGTAGAAAAAGAGCTTGATGCAATCATGGAGGAGAACAGAGTCATTGAACCAACCATCATTCCACACAATGTGGATGATTTCAAAATAAGATTAGATAAAATCTGGATTACAGAGCCAGAGATTACAGAAGCGGATGGTTCGAGAAGAAAGATATTCCCCACAGAAGCGAGAATAAGAAAGCTTACATATGCTGCACCGATCTACATCAACATCTCGGCACACATCAACGGCATTCAGAGGGAGACGTTCACTGCACAAATCGGAAACCTCCCAATTATGTTAAAATCAAAGTTCTGCCACTTAAACAAATTAAACAAAGAAGAGCTGGTTGCAAAAGGGGAAGATCCCAATGAACCAGGTGGCTATTTTATTATTAATGGAACTGAGAAAGTATTAGTGAATATTGAGGACCTTGCACCAAACAGATTGCTTGTTGAAAAAGCAACATTAGGAGTAAGTGAATATGTAGGAAAGCTCTTTTCAGAAAAAGGATCATTTAAGATTCCCCATGTCATTGAACGGCTCAAAGATGGCATTTTCTACCTCACATTCACACGATTGAAAAGAGTTCCTGCCATTGTAGTGCTGAAAGCATTAGGCATGCTGAAGGATGAGGAGATTATGAATTCAATTTCAAAAGATAAACACTATGATGAAGTGCTTGTTAATCTCATTGAATTCAATGCAATAAAAAATGAAGAAGATGCAATGGATCATTTAGCAAAAAAAACAGGCATCACGCAGGCAAAAGAGATCAGGGTTGAGCGAATGGCAGAGATGCTTGATAAGTACCTGCTGCCACATCTTGGCATCGAGACAAGCAACAGACCATACAAAGCAAAGAACATCTGCAAATACCTTCAGCACTTTATCAGAGTGTCTAGAAAAGAACTGGCTACAGATGAAAAGGATCATTATATGAACAAACGAGTTAAACTGAGTGGCGATCTGCTGGCTGATTTATTCAGAGTGAATCTGAAAGTACTGATTGGAGACATTCTCTACAACTTCCAAAGAATTGTAAAAAGAGGAAAGTTCCCAAGCATCAAGGTCATTATCAGGGACAAACTTTTAACACAAAGAATCTATTCCAGCATGGCAACAGGCACATGGGTTGGCGGCAGAAAAGGAATCAGCCAGCGAATCCAAAGACTAAATTATTTAGAAACACTTTCACATTTACAAAGAGTTGTTTCTCCACTCTCAACAAGCCAGGAGAACTTTGAAGCAAGAGAACTGCACCCTACACATCTTGGCAGGTTATGTCCAGTGGAAACGCCAGAAGGTACCAATATTGGATTACGAAAGAATCTTGCGATGCTCGCAGAGATCACTGAAGAAACGCCTGAAAAAGAGATTCTGGATTTTATCAAGAGCAATGGAGTGAAGGTGGTACAGTAAGATGACAGAGCTTTTCATTAATTTCAAGTATGTAGGAGAAACAGATGCTCCAAAAGAACTACTTTCAAATCTCATTGATCAACGAAGAAAAGGTTCACTTTCAAACAAAATTAATGTCTACAATGATCAAGAGGCAGACCGAATCTACATCGATTCAACACGTGGAAGAATCAGAAGACCTGTGATTGTAGTAAAAGATGGGAAGCCAATGCTCACCGAAAAGTACCTGCAACAGATTCAGAAAAATGAACTTACATGGAGCGATTTGATACGACAGGGAGTTATTGAGTATCTTGATGCCGCTGAAGAAGAGAATGCATTGGTTGCATTTTATGAGAAGGAACTCACCAAAGAACATACGCATCTTGAGATCAGTCCTCTTGATATGCTTGGTATTACCACCTCATTGGTGCCCTATGGTAACTACAATCAGGGTGCACGTATCAATTCTGGCGCTAAAAATCAAAAGCATGCTGTGGGATTTTATGCTGCAAATTACCCTGTAAGATTTGACATGGACGTCAACCTGCTGCATCAGGCACAAACCCCTCTTGTGGGGACTGTTACCTATGATGTTATTGAATATGACAAACATCCTTCTGGCCAGAACGTTGTCGTTGCAATTATGAGTTATAAGGGATATAACATTGAGGATGCAGTGATTCTTAACCAAGGCTCATTAGATAGAGGACTGTTCCGTTCAACGTACTTTAGACCGGAGACTACAGAAGAAATTCGATACTCCGGTGGATTGATGGATGAGATAGGAATTCCTGATAAAGAAGTAAAAGGATACCGCTCAGAAAAGGATTACCGCTACCTTGAACCTGATGGCATCATTTATCCAGAAGCACATATAGAGGAAGATGATGTTGTCATTGGAAAGACAAGTCCTCCAAGATTCCTGAGTGCTATGGACGAGTACAACCTTGGTACAAACATAAGGCGTGAGAGTTCAACAGGCATCAAGCATGGAGAGAACGGCGTTGTAGATTTCGTGCTAATTACAGAGAGTGAAGAAGGAAACAAATTTATACAGGCACGTATTCGTGATCAGAGAATTCCCGAGATAGGAGACAAGTTCACCTCACGACATGGGCAAAAGGGAGTTGTTGGTTTGATTGTACCGCAGGCAGATATGCCATTTTCTGCATCCGGTATTACTCCAGATATTATGACTTCACCGCACGGTATTCCATCACGTATGACGGTTTCACATTTGATCGAACTGGTTGGTGGCAAAACAGGAGCACTTTCTGGAAGGAATATTGACGGAACCATTTTTGAAGCAGAACCTGAACAAACACTCAGGATGGAACTTGCAAAACTTGGCTTCAGAGAAAATGGCACAGAGATGATGTACAATGGAGAAACAGGAGAACAATATACTGCCAGAATCTTTATTGGAAACATGTTTTATCTGCGATTGCGACATATGGTTGCAAACAAGCTGCATTCAAGAGCACGTGGACCAATACAATTATTAACGCGACAACCAACTGAAGGACGAGCAAAAGAAGGTGGTCTACGATTAGGAGAAATGGAAAAAGATACCTTTGTTGCAAACGGTGCTGCATTACTATTGAAAGAACGATTTGATTCTGACAGAACTATTGTCCCTGTGTGTGAGAAATGCGGCTCAATGGGATACTACAATGAATACAAGAAAATAAAGATGTGTCCGGTATGCGGAGAGGACGTTGAAGTTGCCAATGTCGAGATGGCATATGCATTCAAACTCATACTTGATGAGCTCAAATCCCTTGGGATAAATACGCGACTTTCTCTGGAGGACAAGTACTAGCATGAATGACCAGATAATCTCAAAAAGAATAGGTAGCATTAGCTTTGGGTTATTTGACCCTCAAACTGTAAAGAAGATGGCTGCTGCAAAGGTAGTAACTCCTGAGCTGTATGATAGAGAAGGGTATCCTGTTGATGGTGGCTTGATGGACATCAGAATGGGTGTCATTGATCCAGGATTACGCTGTAAGACATGCGGCCAGAAAATAAAAGAATGCCCAGGCCACTTTGGCTACATGGAACTGGCAAGACCTATCATCCATATAAAATTTGTTACGCTTCTTCTCTCCTTGCTTAGAGGCACTTGCAAACAGTGTGGACGAATACTTATTCCACATGAAAAGGTTGCAGAGCATGCAGAGGAACTGAAAAAAATCGAAGAAGAAAGCGGGGTTGAAGAACGAAGAAAAAGAATTACGGAAATTATTGCATCAGTAAAGACTACCATGAAGTGCCCTCACTGCAAAGTAAAACAGCAGAAGATTACACTTGAAAAGCCATATACATTCATTGAAGATGACAAGAGAATTTCTCCTATTGAGATACGATCAAGGATTGAACGAATTCCCAATGAAGATCTTGCAATCATGGGAGTTAATGGAGAGGTAGCACGACCTGAATGGGGAATACTCACCATTATGTCTATTCCTCCTGTCACAATGCGACCTTCTATCACGCTTGAGAGCGGTGAACGAAGCGAAGATGATTTAACACATAAATTAGGTGATATTGTAAGAATCAATCAGCGATTATTTGAAAATATCAATGCCGGTGCACCGGAGATAATTATTGAGGATCTGTGGGATTTGCTGCAGTATCATGTCACCACATTCTTTGACAATGAAGTTGCACAACTCCCTCCTGCACGGCACCGAAATGGACAACCGCTGAAAACAATCACAGAACGAATCAAATCAAAAGAAGGGCGAATCAGGCACAATCTTGCAGGCAAACGAACAAACTTCTCAGCACGTACTGTTATCAGCCCTGATCCGATGCTTTCGATCAATGAAGTAGGTGTTCCTGAGGTTATTGCAAAGAAACTCACTGTTCCTGAACGAGTCACTGAATGGAATTTAGAGTACTTGAAAGAATTTGTAAAGC
>Ga0247727_10007484_pt1 | contig 20776 bp, 15 predicted proteins | sample WisWelCaveWW1625_FD_202498 | JGI IMG/M metagenome (GOLD analysis project Ga0247727, IMG submission 202498) | Biofilm microbial communities from Wishing Well Cave, Virginia, United States - WW16-25 | ecosystem: Environmental > Aquatic > Deep subsurface > Groundwater > Cave microbial mat | place... | reverse complement strand
CGGTGAAGAGCTGTCTGCCGGTGAGCATCTCGTAGAGCAGGACACCGAAGGCCCAGATGTCGCCCCGCCTGTCGACCGGTTTGCCACGCGCCTGCTCGGGCGACATGTAGGCGGCGGTGCCGAGGATCAGGCCGGCCGCTGTGCCGGCGTGCGCGAGGGTGGGGGACCGAGACAGGTCGCCGCTCGACCCGGCGCCCGGCCCGTCGCCGCCCAACGCCTTGGCGAGGCCGAAGTCGAGGACCTTGACCTGGCCGTCCGGAGTGACCTTGATGTTCGCCGGCTTCAGGTCGCGGTGGACGATGCCCTTCTCGTGCGCCTCCTCGAGCGCTTCTGCGATCTGCTTCGCGATCGCGACCGCCTCGTCGACCGGAATCGCCCCGCGCTTCAGGCGCTCGGCGAGATCCTCGCCCGGCACCAGCTCGAGCACCAGGAACGGCTTCCCGTCGGATTCCTCGAGGCCGTGAATGGTGGCAATGTGGGGATGGTTGAGGGCGGCGAGGAGCTGCGCTTCCCGCTGGAAGCGCGCGAGGCGCTCGGGATCCCCCGCCACCTCGGCGGGCAGCACCTTGATCGCCACCTCGCGGTTGAGCTTCGTGTCGGTGGCGCAATACACCTCGCCCATACCGCCCGCGCCGAGCGGCGCGACGATCTCGTACGGCCCCAGCTGCACGCCCCGCGCCAGGCTCACTCCCTGTCTCCTTTTGCCGAAGAGAAGCGGGGCATTCTACCGCCTCGGCGGCCACCGGGGCCGGGCCCGTCAGCGATCCGCGCCGACCTCCGCCTCGAACGGTACGAGGGCCAGACACTCGGCCGAGAGCATTTCGGCGCTCAGGCGCACGGTCGGCCGGCGTGCCGGTGCGATCCTCGCCACGCGCGCGGCGGGGACGAAGAAGATGACCCGCGGCGGCTCGAGCTCCCGGACGACTGGTTCGGGTCGGTGGCCTTCGGCGAGCAGCCGCTTCCCCTCGTCGGGAGGCAGAACGTCCTCGAGCGGCCGATCGCGATCGAGAACCCGCCTTCTTCGTCTCGCGGCTCGAGTTCTGGGGCGGCCTGCTGCTGATCGTGGGGCTGCTGACGCGTCTCGTGGCCGCGGGTCTCGCGTCCACGATGGTGGCCCTCGCGACCGCCGACCGCGCGACGTTCCTGGGCGCGCTCCAGGGTACGGGCGACGCGGGGCTGACGGACGTCGTGCCGTTCGTCTACCTGCTGTTCCTCGCCTGGCTGGTGCTCTACGGCCCCGGCGCCGTGAGCCTCGATGCGCTCGTCGCGCGCTGGCTCGACCGCCTTCCGCGACAGCCGGAGACCGCGGCCGCGCAGCCGGCCTGAACCGCCCGGCGTCGGCTCTGCGCAGAACGCCGCGCGCTCGGCGCGTTTGACATCATGATGTTCATAGAATAGCATCGTGATGTGCGCACGACTCTCAGTCTTGACGACGATGTCTCGATCCGATTGAAGGCCGAGGTCCGGCGCTCCGGGAGGCCCTTCAAGCAAGTCGTCAACGAGTGCCTGCGGCTCGCGCTCTCGAGCCGTCGCCGGGATCGCAGCCCGGAGCCGCCGTTCCAGGTGCGGCCGCGCGACCTCGGCGCGCTCCGGCCTGGTCTCAGCCTCGACAACATCGGCGACCTGCTCGAGGCGGCCGAGGGGCCGATGCACCGGTGATTCTCGTCGACGCCAACGTCCTGCTCTACGCCTACCAGCCCCGCTCCGAGCACCACGACCGCTGTCGCAACTGGGTCGAGAAGGCGTTGTCGGCCGAAGAGCCCGTGTGCATGGCCTGGGTGACGATCCTGGCATTCATCCGCATCGGCACGAACCCGAGGATCTTCGAAGCGCCGCTCAGCCCCGGCGAGGCGATCGCGATCGTGTCGTCGTGGCTCCAGCGTCCGGCCGTCTCGATCCTCGACGCGGGAGAGCAATGCTGGGAGATCCTGCGGGCGCTGCTGGTCGAGGCTCAGATCTCGGGGCCCCTCGTGATGGATGCCTTTCTCGCCGCACTCGCGCTCGAGAACGGAGCCACACTCGTCACGACGGATCGCGACTTCTCGCGCTTCCCGAAGCTCCGGCTCAGCAACCCGACGGTCGCCTGAAAGCTGGGCCCCGCGTCGCCGTCGCGCGTCAGAAGCTGTACTTCACTGCGAGCTGGATCTTCCGCGAGCTGCTGATCACGTTGTCACGGACCCGGCCGAAGGTGGCGCTGGTGACCGTCGTGGTCGGGAACCCGAACGTGGGCGTGTTGGTGAGGTTGGTGGCGTCGGCGCGGAGCTGCAGCTCGTGGTCGCGGCCGAGCCGGAAGCGCTTCTGGATGCCGAGGTCCATGCTGAAGCTGCTCGGCCCGCGGAAGGCGTTGCGTCCGGTGTTGCCGAAGTCGCCCGCCGCGGGGGTGCTGAACTGGCCCCGCTCCGAGGGATCGAAGAACCAGTAGACGCCGCCCTCGTCGTGCAGCGTGCCCGTGCCGCCGCTGCAGCCCAGACAGCTCGCGGGAGTCTGAACCACGTTCGAGTACGTGTTCGACCCCGAGAAGATCGTGAAGGGACGGCCGCTCCACCAGCGGAAGAGTCCGGAGACCTGCCAGCCGCCGATGAGGCCGTTCAGGAGACCGCGGGCGTCGCTCGCCAAGGGCCTGCCGCTGCCGAAGGGCAGCTCGGCCACGAAGAAGCCCTGGAGGGCGTGGCGCCGGTCGAAGTCCGAGTGGGCGTAGTTGAGGCTGCGATCGAAGATGTCGAAGGGCGTGCCGCCGGCGGACTGGACGGCGCCGGTCGAGACGACCGTGAACGCGGGGTCGAAGGAGCGCGTGTCCTGGGACTTCGCGAGCGTGTACGAGACCTGGTAGCCCAGGCCGCCCCGGAAGCGCCGCTCGAGCTTCAGCTCGAGCGCGTGGTAGCGCGACCAGTCGCCCGAGTCGATCACGCGCATGCCGCCCAGGAACTGCGGGTAGGGGAAGAAGAAGTAGGGCCCGAGGCCCGAGAGCTCGGCGAGCGTGCGTCCGCTCTGGATGCGTGTGCCGAGCGAGCCGGCGAGGCCGGCCACGGAGTTGAGCGCCAAGGTCGAGGCGAACAGCCGGCGCACCATGTCGGAGCCGGTCTCGCTCGGCAGGCGCCGGGTGTCGGGGGCGAGGAGCTGGTTCATCAGCGGGCTCTGGCCCCCGCCCTGGACGACGCCAAAGGCGTCGAGGAAGCCGTTCGTGCGCCACTCCGCCTGGTTGACGTTGTAGGCCCCGAAGAGATGGTCCGCCCTCCGGCCCACGTAGGTCAGCTCGACGAGCGTCCCCGCAAAGAGCTCGCGCTGCAGGCTCAGGACCCAGCCGTGGGTCCGGGGCGCCTCGAACTCCGGGTCCACCACGGTCAGCAGGTTCGACGAGGCCGGAGGCGGCTGCACGAAGTCCGCCGGCCGGAGCGTGGGCGCGAGGGCCGGCAGGTTGGGGAGCCGCCCGCCGCTCTGGCCAAAGGAGGTGTTGGCGACGCCCGTCGTGATGCCGGGGATGCTCTGGTAGATGGTCGAGGACAAGACGAAGCTGTTGATGCGGTCGAAGGCGATGCGATAGTTCCCGCGGATCGACGTCTTGCCGTCGCCCCAGGGGTCCCACGCGAAGCCCACCACCGGACCGAGGTTGTTCACGTCGTTGTTGTAGAGGTCGCCCTGCTCCCAGCGCAGCGTGTTCGACGGCGGCGCGCCCACGACCACGGCCTGGTTGGGCCGCAGGATCAGGTCGTCGGGATTGCTCGGGGCGAGCTTCAGCTCCCAGCGCAGCCCGAGGTCCACGGTCAGGTTGCGCCGCGGCTTCCAGGTGTCCTGCAGGTAGAAATCCAGCTCCGGGTAGCGCGTGTCGAACTCGAACAGCGTCCCGCCGGGCCCGTAGGCGTCGCCCTGCTGCACGAAACCCTGGTTGATGTTGCCGACGCGGCCGAGCAGGAAGTTGATGTTGCTCTGCAGCGCCGGACGGTCGAAGGTGGTGTTGATGTTGCCGGGGATGCCGAAGCTCGCGGGGTCCACGGTGTTGACGGCGGTGCTGAAGTCCACGCTCGGAGTGACGTTCACGCCCGCGACGGAGCCGCGCGTGTCCACGTGCCGCGTCAGGCGCAGGTTGGCGCCGAGCTTGAGCGAGTGGCTGCCCCGCACCCAGCTGAAGTTGTCGACGAGCTGCAGCGTGTCGATGCTCCGCTTGTTGCCGAAGCTGGTGCTGTCGGGGAGCGTGACGGGGGCCCCGCCAAGATCGACCTGGCTGGCGTCCGCTCCGGGGATCTGGAAGTCGAACGTGAAGTGGTTCAGGCCCACGACCAGCTCGTTCACGACGCTCGCACGGGGGTTGAAGCGCCAGTGGAGCGCGACGTTAAATGGCGAGCGATACGTGTTGACGACACAGGGACCACCTGGAAAGCGCTGGAGGCCTCCGTTGACGTTGTCGCAGATCGTGTCCTGGCTGCCCCAGGCGACGCGCGCGAAGAGATGGTTCTTCGCGTTCAGCACGTGGTCGATCTTGATCACGGCGTCCATCTGCTCTTCGGTCTCGGGAGCGACGAAGGTGTAGCCGGCCGTGTTGAGCCCGTCGCCGACGCTGAAGTTGTTCGGCAGCGGGGTCTGCGTGATCAGACCGCGGATGCTGGGATCGATGCCGATCCGCGCGGGATCGCTGGCGCCGATGTTGTACGACCCGATCGCGACGCCAGGGAGTGGGTTGCCGTTCGTGTCCACGGAAGCGCCGGCGACGCCGGCGGGCTGGTTGCGCCCCCCGATCGCGTAGCGCCAGATTCCCTGGCGCGCGCTCTCGGTGTAGACCGTGCTCGTGACGTTGAAGCTGCGGTGCAGGCGCAGCATCTGGAAGTTCGCGAAGAAGAAGGTCTTGTTCTTGCGGATCGGGCCGCTCACCGAGAACCCAGGGATGTGCTGGAGGAACTGCGGCTCCTTGATCCCGTTTATGTTGTTCTCCCACTCGTTCGCGTTGAGCGCGGGCGTCCGGTAGAAGTAGAAGAGGCTGCCGTGGATCTCGTTCGAGCCCGAGCGGGTGATCATGGTCACCTGGCCCCCGCTGTTGCGGCCGAACTCCGCGGTGGCGTTGGCGGTGATCACGCCGAACTCGGCGAGCGAGTCGGGGTTGCTGCGCAGGGGCGAGAAGTTCGAGCCGCCCGCGCTCGACTCGTTGGTGTCGATGCCGTCGAGCGTGAAGTTCCAGGAGCGGTCGCGCGCGCCGTGGACGTGGACGCCGCCGCCGGTGTTGGCGCCGGAGACGACACCCGGCTGGAAGGTGACCAGGTCGAGCGGGTTGCGGCCACGGCCCCCCACGATCGGCAGGTCCTGGATCTCACGCTCCCGGAGCGTCGTGCCCACGTTCCCCGAGGTGGAGAGCTGCACGGGCGAGGCGCTGCCCGTCACCTCGACGGTCTCGGCGAGTCCGCCCACGTCCAGACGGACGTTGACCGTGGTCGGCGCGCCGATCGTGACCTGGTTCGCAGTGGCCACGAACCTCTTGAAGCCCGCCAGCACGACGCTCAGCGAGTAGGAGCCGATCTGCACGGCTTCGAAGACGTAGGTTCCGGCCTGGCTGGTGCTGGCGCTGAACGAGACGCCCGTCTTCTCGTTCGTCAGCGTCACGGCGGCGCCGGGCACGCCTGCGCCCTGCGCGTCGGCGACGGTGCCGACGAGCCGGGACGTCGTGCCCTGGGCGAGCGCCGCGACGGGAAGCAGGAACGCGAGGCTTGCGGCGAGGAAGCGGCGCATGGATAACCTCCGGTGTCGGTTGGCCAGACGAGAACATCAGTGCGACCGGCGCGATGGCGCAGAGCCTACCCCCGCGTCCGGACGGCAGTCAACGAGTCGTCGTCCCTTGTCGTCCCAGCTGGGCCGTCCGCAAACATGGTCTATCGCGCCCGTTTCGGCGCGCCACGCAAGCGTCCGGCGCGCTGGACCGGCGTTCCAGGGTTCTCACCGGCGCCCTCGACGCCTGCGCCGCCTATCGAGGTGGCCGACCGCTCTCGCCAAGGGACCTGTGCCGGTTCCACGCGTCCGGCTCGAGGCTGCTCGCCGCGAGATGGACGTGGTAGAGGTCCAGCTCCGAAGCGCCGGCGAGCGCGCAGCGGGCCGCGGCCGCATCGAGCAGCGCGACCGCCTTTCCCGGGAAGCGACCCGCGAGCGCGCCAGCGACCACGACGGTCGGGCTGAGCAGCGGCTCGTCGATGGTGACTCCGTGGTGGCGGGCGATGCGTTCCTTCAGCGCGGCGAGTACGTGGGCGACCCGCTCCGGGCAAGGGTCGGCGAGCTCGATGGCCTGAACGCGCCCGGCCAGCGGCGGCTTCTCGAAGCTCGCGAAGAAGTCCGGGAGCGTCGTGGCGATCAGGCGGGCCCCCTTGTCGAGAGCGCCCGCGAGAAGAAAAGCCCCGTGAGGGGCCTCGCTGAGCGCCAGCTCCGATCTCTCCAGCGCGACCACGCGGCCGGGCTGCGCCGCCTCCTCCAGGAGCGAGCCCAGCAGGTTGTCGCGGCAGGCGCCGGACAGCGTGCCCGCGAAGAGCACGCCCATGTCCACGATCCGAAGCTCCGCCTCCGGGCGTCGCTCGAAGAGCTTCCGAGCGGCGCCGAACAGCAGGTTCGTCTTGCCGACTCCCGGCTCGCCCACCACGACGGGCAGTCGCGGCCGCCATTGAAAGACAGCGGCCAGGAGCCGCTCGAGCTCGTCTTCCCGGCCCACGCACGGCTCGGCGGTTCCCTCACGCGCGGCTCGTGAGGCGTCCGTGGCGAACGCCGCGAGCATGCCGCTCGGCCGGGGCTGGCCGCTCGTGATCGATCCGATAGAAGGCTCCTCGCCGTCGAAGCCCAGCAGCGACAGGGTGCTCCCGATGGCCGTCCCCGCGTCTGCCGAATCGCCACCCAGGTACAGCACCCTCCAACCCTGCCGGCGCGGCGCCGCAGCGAAGGCTCGGGTCAACGCCGCGTCCGCGCCGGTGTACTCGAGGTCCTCGTCGACGCAGGCCAGGAACGGCGCCCCTTCTCGCGGTCGCGTGACGAGGATGTTGGTGTGAGGCTTGTTGTAGTAGCTCCGGTGGGTCGGGACGCGCCGCAGCAGCAACCCTTCCGGCTCGGCGGCGCTGACCTGTACCCGCAACCGCTTCAGCCTGTCCGCGAGGACCCGTTCCAGCTCCAGCATGTTCGATTCGCCTCAGAGAACGCCCGTCCCGGTCCAGCCGAAGCTGGCCGCCACATCCGGCTCCGGAGCCCATCCACGCCACGCCACCTCGCTCGCGAATGGATCCGACAGATCCAGCTGGCGGCCGCGCGCGCAGTCCCAGATGCCGGTCCAGCCGCACCGGTAACGGACGATCGCCTTGCACTGCAACCGTCGCACCCACTCGCCCCGCAGCCGCGCGCGTCCCGCTGAGGGAGGCTCGGACAGGGCGCGCTGGATCTGTGCGCGGTGGAGCACGCGGTGCGTCAGGCGCCCCTCGCGATCGAGCGCCGCGAAGATCCCGCCCGCGCCGAGCTGACCGAAGCGCGTGTCCGCTTCCAACAGCTGTGCGCGCAGCGTGAGGAAGCGCCCCAGGCCACTCCAGTCGAGCCCGTTGTCGACGAGGAACGGCGTGAGGCGGCGCACCTCGCTCGCCACCGGGCTCGTCGCGCCCAGCACGAAGTCCACCGTGACGGTCCGGTCCTTGTATTCGGTGCCTGCGAGGGCTGCTCGCAGCTGGGTCAGCACCTCCGTCCAGTGCGCGAGCGCCTCCCATTGGCGCTGCCCGCCCGCCCAGTGAGCGTAGAGGGTGTGCTTGATCGCCCAGTCGAGCGTCCGTTCCCCCGAAGCCGGCGCCTCCCCCAGCAGCCGCAGCATCGAGCGCCACTGCCGGCAGATGGTTCCGGCCCAGGCCGGCAGCAGGCCCCTGGCGTAGCAGCTCTCCGCCTGCTCGAGGTAGCGCCGCTGGATCTCGAGCGCGCTCGACAGACGCCCATTGCTCAGGGGAACTCGAGCCTTGCAGCGCGGATCAGCGGCGAATCGGCGCAGCGCGTGGACGGGCGCCACGAGCTGGAGACCCTCACCGGGGCGCTGCCCGGCGTCCACCATGGCGACAACCAGGGCCGTCGTGCCCAGCTTCAGCAGCAACGCCCGTTCCGAGCACAGGCTCTCGCCACAGATCACGTGGAGCCGGTGATAGCCGCTCGCGGCCAGCGGCTCGTCCTTGGTGTGGAAGATCCCGCGGCTGCACGTCGAGTCCCGTGAGATCGCGTGGGGCAGGTACACCGCTCGCGGCGAGAGCATGAACTCGAGGCCGGGCGACTGCGGGTTGAAGCCGCCCGCCCCGGTGTAGATCACGCGCGAGACGAGATGCGGGATGAGCTGCTGGGGCAGGAAGCCCGGCTCGCTGCGGTAGAGGTAGGACTCGTGGCAGCCCCAGGTCGCGCCGCTCCCGGCGTAGTCGACGTTGCCCCGGAAGAGCAGGACGTCGCGTAGCTCCGCGTCGCCCTTCGCGAGCCGCTCGGCGAGCCCGGCCATCAGGCGGTCCCCCGCCCTCACGAAACGCACGGCGTCCCAGGGATGCGTGCACTCGGGCGTCGCCAGCTCCGGATGCGAGCCGGAATCCACGTACAGCCGCGAGCCGTTCTCGAGGAACAGCCCGCTTCCCCCTTCGTCGGGGAGCGACGCGAGCTCGTGCCGCGCCCGCTCCAGGAAGCGGGCGGCCAGCGCGTCTGTGGGCGCCGTCTTTCCGGAGTGCAAGAGGCCGGTGATCGCGTACTCCGTCTCGACTCCGAACAGGGGGCGAACTCTCACTCCCCGCCCCTCTGGCGGTTGGCCCGCAGGAACGCCTCGCTGTCGCCGGAGAGGGCGCGGCGGATCGCCTCGTCGCCGGCCGCGAGGAACCCCTCGCCCGCCTGGCGCAGGTCGTTCAGTTGGCTCCCCGGTGCGCCGACGGGTGCTGGATCCCGGGGGCGCTCCGCTGGCCGGTTCCAAAGCTCACGAAATCTCATGGACTCCTCCACGCTTGCGGCGCCTGGCCGCGCGGCGTCGTGACGAGGGCGGCGCCTCGATGGCGTTCAAGACGTCGTCGAGCGTCGAGGCCCGCCGCAGCACGGGCTCGAGCTCTCGACGCGTCGAGCCGAGCGGGTTCGCCAGCTCCACGCTCCGGTAGCTCACACCGCTGCCGTTCGCACCCGTCTTGAGCCGGACCGAGTCCCAGTCCACGGACGCGACGGCGCCGCGCCCGACGCTCCGCAGAAGCGCGGTGCGTCCCCAGGCACGGGTGTCCTCGGGCGGCTCGCGCACGAAGCGCGCGACCTCCGCTTCGCCGACCACGCTTTCCACGAAGCCGTTTCCCGCCAGCGCCCAGTACAGGCCCTCCGCCGGGTCCAGGCTGGAGTAGAGGTGGTCCAGATGCTTCATCTCGGGCGACTCCCAAGCGAGACGTCGCTCCGCGTTCCGCGCTCGCTCGAGGAGCGTCAGCTTCAGGACCCAGTCGAGCCGCGGCGCCAGCGCCTCGAGGTTCCGGGCGTGCAGCTTCTGGAGGGTGTCCTCCCAAAGCTCGAGGATCTCCGGGGCTCGCGGCACGAGGCCCTCGCAGCCGCCGCCGTCCACGAAGGAGCGCGCCTGCTCGCAGAACAGGAGCTGCAGCTCGACGGCGGTCAGCTCGCTTCCGGAGGTGAGCGCCGCGCGGGCCCGGAGGTGGGAATCGTGGCTCCAACGGGCGACCGCCGCCAGTGGATCATCGAGGGTCAGCTTGGGATCGACGCGTCCGGCCTCGAGCATGGCGAGCACGATCTGCGTCACTCCCACCTTGAGCAGGCTCGCCACCGGGCACAGCGTGTTGTCGAAGAAGATGACGTGCAGGCGCGCCATCCCGGCCCCAGGCTTGCCGGCGTCGGCGGCGCCGCCCAGACGCCCGGCGCTGCCGCAGAGCGGCTCGTCCCGGCTGTTCACGAGCGGGCGGCGGAACGTGGTCTGGACGCCCGTCATGGTTTCGAAGAAATCGGCCCGCTGCGAGAGCTGGTACGACGCGGGGAGCGCCCCGTTCTCACTTCTCACCTTGCCCTGGCCGGTGAACACGATGCTCGAGGCCTGGTACGCGGCGAGGTAGGCCATGTGGTGGAGCTTGCGGTGGAAGATGTCGTCGAAGGCGCGCCGGGTGACGAGGAAGCTCAAATGGCTCCCGTACGAGTTCCCGCCGCCGTCGCTGTTGTTGACCAGCACCTGGAGCTTGCGGCCGGGCGCTTGGCGAGCGTTGGCCGCGGCCAGCGCCGCCTGGGCGATGCGCAGCATCGCGTGCCAGCAGGCCACGTGGTCGTAGGCGCTCAGCACCTCGGGCAGACACAGCTCCAGGTGGTCGAGATCGATGTACGCGCAGCCGCCGTTCGACGCCAGGAACTTGCGTCCCCAGTCCTGCGGGTCGGGAGCCTCGGGATCGAACGCCGCGTCGTCTTCGCCTGCGCTCCACAGGAGTCGGGCGCGGCAGGTGGCGCAGCCGCAAGTCGTCTGCGACGCCGGTGTGCCAGAGACGCCGTCGATCTCCCGCAACAGCGCGCGCGAGGCTTCCGCGCCGCTGCCCTCCGGCCGCTCGACGCCGAGCACGAAGTTGCCGAGCTCGATGTCCGCGCCGCACAGCTTGGGCAGGCGCGCCGTCTTGGCCTTACGCGACATTCAGGTAGCGGTGGGGCCGGCCCACGCGCCGCTCCATGTGCTCGACGCGCACCACGTCCACGTCCTGCGGCAGATCGGCCAGGTACCGGTGGCAGTTGGCGGGCGTGAGCGCGCGCGCCTGTGACTCGAGCTCGTCGGCGATCGCCTCGAACAGGTCGGCCGGCCGGACGCCGGCCTCGCGGGCCTCGACCTCGCGCAGGCAGGCGCGCTCGACCGCGGCGCGGGCGATGCTCGCGATCATCGCGCCGCTGATCAGGTCCGCGCCACGCACGGAGCGCAGCTTGCCGTCGCGGAAAGTGAGCTTCGCCAGCTCGCCCTCGCCATTCGGCGAATAGATCCGCGCCACCGCCGCCTCGATGATCTCGCGGCGCGCGGCAGCGCCGCTGCCGGCTTCGCCGGCGTAGGGGATTTCCTCGCTCAGGTGCTTGGCGAAGATCGCCCGGGCCGCGTTCAGGTTCGGTCGCGGCACTTCGAGCAGCAGGTCCCCCAGGCGTCCCGGCCGGAGCAGCGCCGGATCGAGCGCGCCGCGGCGGTTGGTCGCCGCCACCACCAGGATGTTGCCGCGGGACTCGAGTCCGTCCAGCTCGGTCATGAAAGCCGTGAGCACGCGATCGTCGACGCGCATCAGCGACTCCCCGCGCGTCCCGCCGATCGCGTCCACCTCGTCGAAGAACATCACGACCGGCACCTCGGGCTCCTGCTCGCCCGCCTCGCGCGCGACCCGGAACGCCTCGCGGTAGTTCGCCTCGCTCTGCGAGTACCAGACGCTGTGCAGGCTCGCGGGCTTCACGTTCATGAAACGGGCCCGGCGCGAGGGCGAGAGCTGGGCGAGCCAGTTGGCGAAGGCCCGGGCCAGCATCGTCTTTCCGGTGCCAGGCGGCCCGACCAGCAGCACCGACCCCTTGCGCGGCAGCCGGTAGCGCTTGACCGTATCGCGGTGGTGGGCGTGCAGGAGGATCGAGCGCTGCAGCTTCTCGATCTGGGCGTCCAGGCCCCCGATGGCGTCGAAAGTCTCTTCGGGCGTCTCCTCCAGGAAGAGCTGGGCGCCGCTCGAGCGCTCGAGCTTCTCGAAGGCCAGCCAGAGGTTGCGGTCGAAGCGCACGCGGTCGCCGCTCCTGAGCGGCTCGTCGCGGAGGGCGCCAGCCAGGTCGACCACGACCTCCTCGTCGCGCGAGCGCAGCACGACCCGGTCGTCGCCGGCGTAGCGGTCGAACACCGCCGTCTCTCCGGACCCGAACGCACGGTAGGGGGAGCTGCCGACGATCACGTTGAGCTCGTTCCCCAGCAACACCTCGTCGCCGATCTCGAGCGATGCGGAGTCGACGCCGTCCGCGAAGCCCACCACGCGGCGGACGCTGCCGAACGCGACCATCGCCGCGTCCTGCTCCGCCGTCGTGGCCGCGCCGAGGAACGTCGCGGGGTGCCACGGGGTGGCGCCCAGCTTGTCCAGCACGGCCTTGAGCTTGCGCTGGCTCTCGTGCGCCTCGCGCAGCCCCCGGCGCAGCCGTGCCTGCTCCTGGAGCAGGGCTTCGTCGAGCTTTTGGGCCGCATCCCGGGAGTGCTCGCGCGCGGCGCGCAGCAGCTCGAGCTTCTGCTCGAGGCCGGGGGCGTTGTCTCCCGCGGCCGTGAGCTGCTCGATCAGATACGGCAGCTCGATCTCGTTTCGCGCCCTACGCAGCATCTCCGCCTCCCGCGGCCGTCCGAGCGGCCGGCGCCACGGCGTTAGCACCCGGCTCGGCGTGCAGCCGATGGAACCCACGCGACACGAGCTGGCCCTGCCGCCAGCCGAACACCGAGAAGGTGGCCTCGCCGGCCGGCAGGTCGTTGACAACGAGCGCCACGCTGTAGGCGCGCGGGAAGACGGCGCGGTGCAGCGCGCGATCGTGCGCGCTGAAGAAGTCAGAGGCCATGCGGCACACCCGCTGCTTCTCGGGAGCACACTCCTTGCACCACTCCCGCACGGGATGCGAGTGCCACCAGCCGAGCATGAGCTCGTCCCGGCGGCGCAGGTCGAGGGCCGCTTGCACCGCCGTCCAGGTCTCGGCCGTGAAGCTGAGGCTCGTCAGATCGGCCACGGCCTCGCGCGCGTGGATCTGCGCGGTCACCTCGACGAAGACCTCGGGCAGGCTCGGGTCGCGGTGCAGCCGGCCCACCAGGATGCCTCCGGTCTCTTTCGCCCCCGCGCGGCGCGCGAGCTCGGTGGCTTCCGCGAGGACGCGCTCCGGGACGAAGGCCGGCAGATCGTGCTCGGCAAGCTCGCCTGCGGAGGCCGAGGCCTCGACGAACGCGGCAAGCGCGCTCTCCTGCAGCGGCACGGCGGCGGCCACCTCCTCCGCCAGGAACCGGCTGGCCGGCGGAGCGGGAGCGCCTTCCTCGCGGGGAAAGGCGGCGGCCAGGAAGACGAGCCGCTCACCCGCCTTCAGCGTTCCCTGCTCCACGAGCTTCGACGTGGCCTCGCCCGCGAGGGAGCGGAAGTAGGCGCTCGGGAACTCGCTCGAGACACAGCCGGCGCCGTTGGCGGCGACGCTCACTCGAAAGCCGTCGAGAAACGGCTCGCCCAGCTTGGCGTGCCAGACGGGCTCCACACGGGTGGCGGCCGCCACCGCTCCGGCCGCGAGCTGTCCCTGCCGCACCGCCAGAAAGCGCGTCCACTCCCGCGCAGGCTCCCAATCGACGCTCGCCGGCACCTGGCCGAGGTCCGATCCGTCGTCGCGGTAGAGCATCAGGGCGTAGCTGTACGCGTTCGTCACCACAGGCTGTCCTTCCTCACGCGGGCGCGGCGCCCCCGGCGTCGATGTTGGGCTGCAGCACGACCCTGTCGCCGGTCTGGAGCGCGTCGCCCACCCGCTCCGACGCGTGCAGGTGCCGGCCTTCCCGCTCGAGCCGGGCGTGATAGGTGAGCGGCCGGCCGCCCACGTCGTTCTGCGGCAGCTCCATCTGCGCCAGCAGGCCCTGGATCAGCTCGCCCACCGTGGCGTCCTGTGGGACCTGGCTCACATTCGCGAGCTTCTGGCCCGAGACGTCGCTCACCTGAAGCCCGAGTGCCGTCATTTCCTGTGTTCCCATGACCTCAACCTCCCTCCCGTTCACGAAAGCCATCCCTGCAACTCGAGATACCTCTGGGCCACGTCCTCGTGCTCGACCGCGCGCGCCTCGCGGCCGAAGAGGCGGCAGGCCACCGAGAGCGCCGAGAGCGCGCAGCCCAGCTCCGCGGCCGAGGGCCGAGTACCGAACGCCACCTCGAACACGGCCTCTCCCGCGCTCTGCCCAGAGGCCGCCGCTCGAGCGAGGCGGATCGTGGCGTTCGCGCACAGCAGCAGCAGGCCCAGGGCCTGGCGCGCCAGGGTCGAGGTCGCCTCGCTGCCGGCGATCGTCACGCACAGACGACCCCCTCCGCCCGTGCGCTCGTCCAGCCGCGCCTGCTGCCAGCGGCCCGGCACGCCGAGGTCGACGAGCAGGTGATCGGCCCGCTCGGTGAAGGACCAGCCTGCTTCGCCGAGCAGCGTGGGCCACGACGCGAGCGCCTCGTCGCGACGGGGCTCGCCCGGCTCCGACGAGGGCGCCACGCCCGGGTGAAGGCCTTCGCGAAAACCGGCGCAGGCTTCCTGCACGCGCTGCCGCAGCTCGATCCCGTCGGCGAGCGGGATCTCGGCCCGCAAACGCGCCTCGCGCCAGCCAGGCGCCAGGGCGAACTTGCTCCATCCTCCGATGCGTCCGGTCCGTTCGAGGAGCGACCACGGCTCGCCTTTCGAGACGGCCGGGCCCGCGGCTTCCAGCACGAGCCAGCCGTCGAGCGCGCGGGCGCTCACCGGGAAGGCCCGGCCGTTCGCAAGCTCGAAGCCCCAGCGCCGCGGAGCCACCTGCTTGACGGCGGCGGCGCACGACTCGAGGGCTTCGACGAGCGCAGCCTCGTGATGTCGCATCAGCTGATCCATGGATTCGTCTAGCTCTCGGAAACCCGGACCTCGAGCGCGAGCGCGCGCCGCTTGAGCGCCCGCCGATCGATCGGGAAGCGCTGCTGGTTCTCACGGGCCCAGACGCAGGCGGCGTGGTTCAGGGCGTCGTCCTCGCGCATCGTCACCTTGCGGTAGCTGATGATCTCGAAGCACTGGTAGAGCAGGTCGACGAGCGGCGTGCCCGGCGTCAGCCGGCCGACGCAGATGAAGGGCGCACGGATGTTCGGATGGAACACGTCGTGCGGCCCGAGCCAGGTCAGCACCTTGAAGGGGTCGGCGCGCCGCAGATAGTCGGAGGGGAACCAGATGCCGACGCCGAAGTCGTCGCCCTCGCGGACCTCGCCGCCGCGCGACCGCACCAGCCCCTTGCACCGGAAGCGCGCCTCGTAGAGCTGCCCTTGCGCGCCATCCAGTCCCGTGAGCTCGACGAGATCGCTGGCGCGCGCCAGCGCCCTGCCCTCCTCCTGCTGTCGCTCCAGGAAGCTCGTGAAGATCCGGTCCTGCATCGTCTCGCCCTCTCGATCCTCGAGCACCCAGCACACCACGCTTGCAAGCGAGTACTGCGGCGAGCCCCGAGGATCACCGGCGTTAGGCCACGTCCAGCCGCCACGGTCGTGCCGGAGGGGCGAGTGCCAAGGCTGCGGATCAACTCACGTCCTCGCCGATCTCCAGGCGGAGCGCGGGAGCGGCGATCAGTGGCCGGTCGGCCTGTCCGTGCTTGCACGGGCGAGCGGATCGCAGACGAAGGGATTGAGACGCAGCGGCTGGCCGCAGTCGCGGGCAGGGCAGCGAATGTCGGCGGCCGTGGACGTCGGAATCCCGGTGCCGGCGACGGCGGGCGGGTCGACAGGGAAGGCATTGCCGCACCAAGAGCAGACGACGCTTAGCTGGTCGTCCCAGCGGCCAGGGCCGGCGGCCGCGCCGTACCGCCAGAGGCGCGTAGCCGTCACGAGAGGCGAAGCGGTCAGCAGGGGCTGATTCGGGCGGAGCACGCCAACCGCCCCGCCGAACGCTCCGAAAACGAGGGAGCGCGGCGACACAGCCACGGCGAGGAAATAGTCCCAGGGGAACAAAGCCAGGCACCGCCCCGAGTCGAGGTCCCAGAGGCGAAGCGTTCGGTCGCGGCTTGCAGAGGTGGCGCGACGTCCGTCGGGCGTCACCGCCACGGCACTGACGTAGTCCGTGTGTCCCTCGAAGGTTCTGAGGCACTGACCGGAGTCGAGGTCCCAGAGGCGCAGCGTGTTGTCGTAGCTTCTGGAGAGGGCGCAACGTCCGTCGGGCGTCACCGCCGCCCAACCTCGGTGATGGTCGACGGTCTTGAGGCACCGGCCCGAGTCGAGGTCCCAGAAACGTAAGGTGTCGTCTTTGCTGTTGGAGACCATTCGGCGTCCGTCGGGCGTCACCGCCACGGCAGTGACGTAGTCCGTGTGTCCCTCGAAGGTTCTGAGGCACTGACCGGAGTCGAGGTCCCAGAGGCGCAGCGTCTTGTCGGCGCTTCCGGAGAAGGCGTGGCGACCGTCCGCTGTCATCGCGACGGCAGATACCAGGTCCGTGTGTCCCTGAAGGGTCCTGAGGCACTGGCCGGAGTCGAGGTCCCAGAGGCGCAGCGTCTTGTCGGCGCTTTTGGAGACGACGCGGCGTCCGTCGGGGGTCACCGCTACCAAGTTCGTGCGTCCTTCGAAGGTCCTGAGGCATTGGCCCGAGTCGAGGTCCCAGAGACGCAGCGTATCATCGCTTCCGGAGAGGGCATGGTGTCCGTCGGGCGTCACCGCCAGGACACGGACACCGTTGGTGTGTCCCTCGAAGGTTCTGAGGCACTGACCGGAGTCGAGGTCCCAGAGGCGCAGCGTCTTGTCGTCGCTTCCGGAGAGGGCACAGCGCCCGTCCGGGGTCACCGCCACAGCAGCAGCCGAGTATCTATGTCCCGCGAAGTTCTTGAGGCACTGTCCCGAGTCAAGGTCCCAAAGCCGCAGCGTATTGTCGACGCTTCCGGAGAGGGCGCGGCGTCCGTCGGGCGTCACTGCGACGGCAGATACCAGGTCCGTGTGTCCCTCAAGGGTCTTGAGGCACTGGCCGGAGTCGAGGTCCCAAGCACGCAACGTGTTGTCGTCGCTTCCGGAAAGGGCGCGGCGTGCGTCGGGCGTCCCCGCCACGTCGTAGACCGAATCCGTGTGTCCTTCCAAGGTCCTGAGACATTGGCCCAAGTCAAGGTCCCAGAGGCGCAGCGTAGTGTCGAAGCTTCCGGAGAGGGCGCGGCGCCCGTCGGGCGTCACTGCCACGGCGAGAACCGTGCCCGTGTGTCCTTCGAGGGTCCTAAGGCGCCGGCCCGAGTCGAGATCCCAGAGGCACAGCTTGTTGTCGGCGCTTCCGGAGAGGGCGCGGCGACCGTCCGCTGTCATCGCGACGGCACGGCCCGCGCCCCCGTGTCCCTTGAGGGTCATGAGGCACCGGTCCGAGTCGAGGTCCCAGAGGCGCAGCTTGTTATCGGCGCTTCCGAAGAGGGCGCGGCGTCCGTCGGGCGTCACCGCCAGGACAGTGACGCAGTCCGAGTCCCTGTGTCCCTCGAAGGTTCTGAGGCAATGACCGGAGTCGAGGTCCCAGAGGCGGAGTGTCTTGTCGGCGCTTCCGGAGAGGGCGCGGCGCCCGTCCGCTGTCATCGCGACGGCACGGACTGCGTCCCTGTGTCCTTCCAGTGTCTTGAGGCACTGGCCGGAGTCGAGGTCCCAGAGGCGGAGTGTCTTGTCGGCGCTTCCGGAGAGGGCGCGGCGCCCGTCCGCTGTCATCGCGACGGCACGGACCGCGTCCCTGTGTCCTTCCAGGGTCTTTAGGCAGGTTGGGCGGGGGGTCCACGCGGGCCGCTGATCCTTGGGCCGCAGCAGCAACACGGCCTGGCTCGCAGCGGCGTCCACCAAGACCTCCGCCGCGCGGGCGACCGGGCCAGTCGACGCCGAGTTATACGCTTGTTGAACGCAGAACCCGGGCCATCTGCCAAACCGCGCCAGGGCGTAGCTCTCCGCGCTCACGAACTGACCGAACGCGCGGACCCGATCGAGGCGCGTGGACGCGCTGGCAATGCGCTCGCTGTCGGCCCGGATCTCCTCGTCGGTCCAGGGCCGGACCACAATCGGCGGCCCTGGCAAAAGCATAGTCTCGCGCTGCGGCAGCCGGTGGAGCCACGCCCACCAGCGTTTCGGCCGATCCCGCGCCTCGGAGCAGTTGCGCGCGTACTCGATCATCTCCTGCGTGTAGCGGGCGACGCGCTCGTCAAGTTGCCGCAGCCGTTCACGCTCCTCCCGCCCCTCCGGCAGCGCCGCCAAAGCGGCGTCGTGGTCGGTAACGAGGTCGTAGGTCATCCCGGCCGCGCACTTCGCCGCGATGAAGCCAAGGTCGCAGAGAGTCTGGTCCAGCGCCTCCCACATGTCCCCGCGTGTCTGGTGGTACGGCAGCTCGCTCAGGCCGCGGGGACGATCGGTTCGCCATTCCCCCGGGTGTGTCTCGTCCTGAGCGATCGAGTGGAAGTAGGCGGCGAGCTGTCGGTGGCCCGCGCGGTAGGCATCGGTTGCTTCCGAATCGGGGGCTGGCATCCCTAGGTACCGCTGATGGGCCGCAAACCGGAGTTGATCGTGGTAGAAGTCGAGCCGCCCGGCTCCACGTTGATCGGTCCTCGTGGCCTCTTCCACGGGCTTAAGGTACGGCTCCAGCGCGCGGTAGAGGCGCGTCCAGCGGATGCGAGGGAAGGTACCGTCGCGTCCCAGGAGATCGAGGACCTCGGACTCCAGGAGGCCCGAGCGGGAGACGGCGAGCCAGGCGCAGACCGACTCGGTCGTCGCGTGGCTGTGGTCGTGCTCCAGGCGGGCCAGGACCTGGTCGAACAGCTCCGGCAGCCGCTCGGGCAAACGGTCGATGCGCTCGCCGAGAGCCTGGTAGTCGCCGAAGAGACACAGCTCCTCGAGGGCCACGAGCAGGTACAGCGGCAGGCCCGCGTCCGGCCGCCGGCTCGTGTCGAGGACGCTGTCGAGCTGATCGGAAGTGAGCTTCTTGCGGCGGACCGCGAGGAACTTCTCGACGAGCGCCCGCCGGTCGCCGTCGGGCAAGGCTGGGACGGTGACGACGTGATCCTCCGGGACACGCCGCCGGAGCTGGTCCAGGCAGTCGCCCGCCAGCGTGCTGGCCACGACCTTCGTCCCGGGAGGGAGGAGGTAAGGAAGCCAATCGAGCTCGTGGCTTCGGCCGGCGGGGTCGAGCTGGTTCAAGGCGTCCAGGAAGAGAACCACCGTCCGGCGGTCGCCGGCCTTCTCCAGAAAGGCGGCAAGCTGGTTTCGTAGCTTCAGCGGGTCGGCCTCGACCTCCTCCTCAATCCCCTCCTCCCGGCGCAGCGTCTCGCAGAGCGACCGCAGCGTCGCGGGAAGCTGCGCGGACTCGGGGGCCGCGCCGATGAAATGGGGGATGACGAGCGCGCCCGGGTGAAGCTCACGGCACAGGCGGACGGCCTCGGCCATGAACGCCGACTTGCCGGAACCCGGCTCGCCGGTGACGACGAGCATCCTGCGATCCTGCGCGTCGCCGACGTACGCCAGGACCTGCTGAAGCTCCGCTCCCCGCCCCAGGAAGAGCCGCGTACGGTCAGCGACGAATCGCTCGTGGTAGGCGCGCTCCCGCTGGTGTGCGTCCAGGCTCTCGGCCGGCCTCTCCAGCTCGGGCTCGATGGCACGCCAGAGGTCGTCCAGGATCCGCTCGGCCAGCGCCTCCATCCCTGAGAGCGCAACGGTGCCGTGCTTCTCGACGGCCTCCTGGACAGGTTGGCTGAGACGAGGCCAGTCGCCGGGCCCAGCGACTCCGTCGCTGAACGCCGCTTGGTCGTCAGGCGAGAGAGTGGCGGGCAGCAGCGTGGGCTCGATGCGCAGGCCCGCGTAGCCGGCGGTGTAATCGCGCACCACCATCCGGGCCCTCAGGCTTGTGATCGCTCCCTCAGGTCGGCCAGCCTCTGCTGGCGGCCGGCGTCCTGCTCCACGAAGACGGGCACGAACGCCTGCGGAAACGCCGGATCGCTCTCGATTCCGGACTGCCGGAGGTAGAAGAGCGCGTGGGTGGCCGGATACCCGTCCTCGAAGACGCCCCTCAAGATCTCGCGCGCCGTGATGGAGTCACCCGCGCCGGGCAGGCCCCGCGACTCCCAGAAGCGGACGAGCGCCGCCGCCACGTCGTCGGGGACCTTCCGCCGCGGCTCACGCCGAAGGCGATAGACCGGCGGCTCCACCGTATCGTCGAGGCGATACCATTCGCCGACGACTCCGGGCAGCACGCCCTCGCCTCGCACCGCGTCGTACACGAGCGCCGGCACCTCCTCGGGCGGCGGCACCCAACCGAACCGGTGCCCCAGCAGGCAGACGAAGAACGGGCGGCAACGCTCGATTTCCTTCAGGCAGATGGAGAGGGCTCCTTCGCCTTCCGCCTCGTCCTCGGTGACACCCCAACGCAGATCGAGGCCGATGAACTCGGCCTGTCGCTTAAGGCAGCGGCTACGCAGCTCCGGGAAGACCACACGGTTCAGGACGTCCCGTTCCGCGTGCATGTCGCGGAAGGTCGACGAGATGAAGACACGGATCGCCTTCCCGCCGTCACGCTCAGGACTGCGCTTATCCATGACAACCGGCCACTGCCGACGGAGCGGCGAGCGACCGACTCGCGCTGATGTAGAGGGAACGTAGCCCAGGAAGTCAGCGCATCGCAAGGCCCTTCTGAGTCGCTCCAGCCGCTGGCCGGTTTCGCTCGGCCCGGTTTGGCCTGGTATGTCGACGTGATCTCCAGCTTGCATACCTTCATGGGACGGCCGCCCCGCTCATTTCGGCGGTGTGTTCACGGCCGCGTTCCTGCTCGCGGCGGTTGCAGACGAAGGCCTTCAGGCGGAAGAGCCGGCCCCGATCGGGCGCCGGCAACGGCAGGGACTTCAGCTCACGAAAGGATCAGCCTTCAACCTTCAGGTACTCGACGCACGCCGCGAAGGCGTGTTCTTTCGCGGCCAGAGCGTCGAAGGCATCAAGGAAACGACCGATCGGGACACGCTGGTGGCGGCCTTGATGCCAGTAGATCGTGTCCTTCCGGCAAGCATGCGTAACCCGTTGGGCGGCGCGGCACCGCGACTGTCCCACTGACGGTTATTTGTGGGTGCGCTGCGGGGTGGCCGCGCAGCCTGGAAGGGCTAGATCTTCCCGGCCGC
>Ga0247727_10007483_pt1 | contig 20777 bp, 15 predicted proteins | sample WisWelCaveWW1625_FD_202498 | JGI IMG/M metagenome (GOLD analysis project Ga0247727, IMG submission 202498) | Biofilm microbial communities from Wishing Well Cave, Virginia, United States - WW16-25 | ecosystem: Environmental > Aquatic > Deep subsurface > Groundwater > Cave microbial mat | place... | reverse complement strand
TGGAAAGGGCGGCCTCCTTCTCGATTCTGCCAACCCAGGAGTTTAAAAAGTCGAAATCTTCCTGACGATTGGTAAAAAGAGCCGGATTGCCAATGCGTTCTTGAATATGAATTGCCATGGTAACGGCCTCGATTATGTTTTTGATGCGCTTCGATCTTGAGCTAAATCAATATAAGCAGCCTCACAGAAAAACGCAAGTCTCGCGGAGGCAAAGTGCATAGAGCATGGCGCAAAGCGAAAATGCGCATGCGGGTCATCCCATTTTTATGGGGTATCCGCCCTACATAGTCATGGGATTGAAGGCCCGCCGAGATTTATTTATCTTGTCGTGTAAGCAAAGAGATTTTCCTAACGCCGGCGTTATGGAGAAATCGTTGAGCAATTTTAAAATCTGGTTGCAAAAACCAGAATCAAACTATTCACAGGAGTTACACCATGCGTAAATTAGCTGTAAAAACATTTCTCGCTTTTCTCATTCTCGTGCTGGCGATCGGGTGCAACAATTCCGATTCGCCGATCACTTCCGATAACGAGAAAATCGAATTAAACGATGCCGCGCTTTCGAGCTTAGACAAAGCTTCAAAAGAATCATCCGGCAACATCGTCATCGCCAATCGCAATGCAGGCACGATTTCGGTAATCGATGCCAAAACCGATCAAGTCAACGGCACTTATAATTTGCCGGCGACAGTCAAAACGCCGGAGCCGATGTACGTGGTCTGGGCGAAAAATTCGCATCGCGTGCTGGTCGGCGATCGCGCCAACAATCAGATCGTGGTTTTCAATGCGCGCCGGTTTTCCGTTGAAACGACGATTCCGGCGCCACGGCGAAACAAGTCACTGTATACAGCGTGCCAGGCCCGGATGCAGCGCCGGTTTATTTAACCACGATAGAAGTTGGATTGAATCCATTTGGTTTGGCATTTAGCCGGTAACGCTCGCATGGCGCAAAGCGCATGGCGCCGAGGGCGGAGAGCAAAGCGCCTGGCGCAAGGAGAATCGATCATGAAAAATTTAATCATCTTAACCATGAGCGTGTTGCTGTCAACCTCGCTCATTTATGCACAGCCCGACGTGCTGGTATCAACCGATTGGGTGAATCAACATAGAAATGATCCCAATCTGGCGCTGGTCGAAGTCGATGCGAACATCGCGACGTACAACGAAGGCCACATTCCCGGCGCGAAAAATATTCCGTGGAGCAAAGCCTGCAATGACGACGGCACGTTCAAAAGCGTTGCGGAATTGCAAGCGCTTTATTTCGGCAAAGGGGTGACCGCGGATAAAAATGTGATCGCGTACTGCCGTATCGGTGAGCGTTCGAGTCACACGTGGTTTGTGCTGAAGTATTTGCTCGGATATCCGCACGTGAGCAACTACGACGGTTCGTGGACGGAATGGGGAAATCTCGTCGGCGCGCCGGTGGTGAAAGGCACATAGCGCGGAGCGCATGGCGTGTCTCGCGCGAGGCGCAAATGCGTGTGACGCGTGCAGAAAAAAATCAATAACATCCGCGCCTGATCAGGCGCCGCTGGAATTAGCGACGAATTATCCATCGGCTTTGCGCAAACGGACCAGTTCTTCACGCAGGCGGGCAAGTTCTGCTTCCGCCGCCATCCGGGCCGCGGCCTCTTGTTGCGCATTTTCTTCCGCGGCTTTTCGCGCCGCGGCCTCTTGCTGCGCATTTTCTTCCGCGGCTTTTCGCGCCGCGACCTCTTGCTGCGCTTTTCGTTCCGCCGTGATTCGGACGGCCGTTTCCTGACGCCGTGCGCTCGCTTCTTGCCGGCGTGCGGCAGTTTCCTGCCGGCGTTCGGCTTCGGCTTCCCGATGTATCCGCAAGCGCTCGCCGGTGTGGGGGTCGTAAAACCGCAGGCTGTTTTGTTCCACCACCAAATCCAATCCCAACACCTCGCTGTGCAGACGTGATTCCGCGGCGCCGGTCATCGTCACATATTCGCCGCCAATCAACCGGAAACCCTGAAATCGCGGCTTGAGGTATTCACCGTAAGGATCAAAAAGAAAATATTCCTTGACCTCGAGCCAGGCATAGATTTCGCGCTTCCTGCCGACATCGTTTTTTTTCGTTTTTTTCGAGGTGAATTCAATCACGAGATCCGGCCCTTTGCCTTCGCGCTCGACGGAGTAAACCCGGCGGTCTTCATTTGCAACGTCGCGCGCGACGAGAATATCCGGGGAAACCCGCTGGAGCAAACCGTCCTCATCCAAAAAATAGACAAAGATATCGGCATAAACCGCCACCCGCGGCTGCGGGCGACAATATTCCTGCAGCACATCGAGGGTATTGGTGATTTCTTGAAGATGTTTTGGCGATTCTGCCATAAGCTTCCCATCACTTTCCGGCAGGTTGGCGACGCTATACAGGCGGACATCCGGCGCGAGATTTTTGACAACGGTGGACATGGCGGTTGTCTTTACTGAATTGGTGAAAACATGAAACGCGAGCATTTTAGAAGCAATCGTCTTATTATAAACAAAGTTCCACTAAAAGTCAACTTTTCTTTATCGCAAGAATCGGGTTGCATCAGAACCTGCGATCGTTTATTTTTACTTCAAGCTCCCTGAAGTCGAGCAAGATTAAAAGCTTTTTGAACACGAATGATGCGGAACACGCGGATTCTCGCGGATTTTTATTTTTACGTTTAATACCGAAAACGAAAAAACGCAGGAGAGGATCGCAACGATGCAAAACGACAATGATTACATTCTCGGCACGCACGACGAAGAAATCGCGCGGCTGGGGTTGCAACATCGCGTGTGGCGGCCGCGCGTGCTCGAGGCGTGGCGGCGCGCCGGATTTACGGTTGGACAAGAGCTGCTCGACATTGGCTGCGGCCCCGGCCATGCGGCGATTGATTTGGCGGAGATTGTTGGGCCTTTCGGAAAAATTTTCGCCATTGACAGGTCGCGGCGTTTTCTCGATGCGCTTGAAGCCGTGCGACTACGGCGCGGCCTTGACCACATTGAAACGCGCGAACTCGATCTCGATGAAGCCGCGTTGCCGAATGTCGAAGCGGACGGCGCGTGGGCGCGTTGGGTCTTCGCGTTCGTGAAACAGCCGCGCGATCTGCTCGCGCGTGTTGGAGGCGCCATGAAACGTGGCGGCGTGCTGGTGCTGCACGAATATTTTGATTACTCGACGTGGCGATTGGCGCCGCGCTCGCCAGATCTCGAAGCGTTTGTGCAAGTGGTGATGGCGAGCTGGCGCGCCGACGGCGGTGAGCCGGACATCGGCCTCGATTTGCCGCGTTGGCTCGCCGAATTGGGATTTGAAATAAAGAATCTGCGCCCGATCATCGACATCGTTCCGGCTTCGAATTTTGTGTGGCAATGGCCCAAAGCGTTTATCGAGGTCGGCCTGTGCCGTTTGGTTGATCTGGGCCATTTGCCAGCCGAACGCGCCCGCGAAATATGGGAAGCATTCGTCACCAGCGAAGCCGCGCCGCACACGTTGATGATCACGCCGGCCGTGCTGGAAATTATCGCCGTGAGGCAGTGAGAACGAACCCTCGCCTTTCCTAACGCGAACAAGCCGTGTTGGCGAGCGGCTCGACCGAGACCTCGGCGTGAGTGCTCGGTCGAACGCTCGCTGAGGTCTCACGTCGAGCCGCAACCCAAAAGATTATTGCTCGCGGAATGTCCCGACATAGCGGGCGCACGGAATTTTTTTCCGTGAGCCGTTCCATTTCCGTGAGCCAATATTTCTCTGGCCTGCGGCACCGCGTGGCGCGTTGTCTGCTACAAAGATTTAACTCTTTAGTTTCCAATCCCACCTGTCCTTTCCTCCTCCAATCGTTATGCGTCGTCGGGTTTGAACAACAGAGATTCAAGTCCGACTATTTCATCTCGATAGATTTAGTTTCCCCAATTTTCGTGTAGTCCTCGCCTACATTTTCATGGAGTTGATACAACCTCGTTATTGCCTTATATTTTTATCGCGCGTAATAAAAAATAAAGGCGCGATTAAACCTCGCGCAATCATTCATCAATTTTCATGGAGCAAAACATGAAATGCAAAAACAAAATTGGCGCAGCAGCGGGGCAATTTCAACTGCGCTGCGACGTCGTCAGTGCGGTGGGCGATATCTCGTCGGCGCCTAATTTCAATCTGCTGGCCTCGGGTGGGCAGGCGCATCCGACTGAAGCGATTTCGAGCTCGAATCAAATTGTGCTGCCCGGCTTCATTCCCTGCCTGCTATTTTCGCCCATCACGAATCGCGTGGCCGCGCGCGCGGAAGTTGCGCCGGAAGTGCTCGAAGGCAGCCAATTCACCGCGAAAATTTTTGTCGATATGCGCGCCAATCCCGCGCCCGACCATTTGCTCGGCAGTTTCAGCAGCAGTTTGAATTGGAATCCCGTGCTGTTGCGTTTCGTGAGTCATTCCGGCGTTCTCGCAGGATTCACCGGCGTGGTCAACACTGCTAATGCGAATACGGGCATGCTCGAGTTCAACGGCAGCAATCCCAACGGCACAAACGGTGACATCAAAATTCTGGAAATCACGTTTCAAACCATCGGCATGGACAATTCGAATGGCCTTCTTGATCTGAATTTTTCCGCAATGGCGGCGGCCAACTCTTTCACCAATTTGCTCACCAGGCTCGCGATTCTCGACGGCGCGTTTCGCATCAGGCGCAGCGTTTGCCAACGCTGCGGCGACGTCAGTGACGACAACGCGGTGAATTCAACCGATGCATTGATCGTGCTGTCGTATGACGCGGGCATCACGCTGCCGCCGGCCATTCTCTCGTATGACGCGGGCATCAACGTGCCGTTTCCGGTGGGCAGAACCGGCGGCTGCAGCAGCTTGATTCAGGAAACGAAAGTGGTTGAGCGAGGTTCGAGTGTTCAGTGATTAATAAAAGCCTGAAAGCTTTTACCCAACGGATAAAAAGCTGCCAACGGATTTTAATTTTTTTCATACGTCAACGCAATTGCTTTTATCCGTTGGTCGTTTTTCCATCCGTTGGGATAATTTTTTAAACCCGACTGGCGTAGCCTGTTTGATTCCTGCTTGTCCGGGTTGTGAACTCTAAAGTTGAATCAGTTACGGAGTTATATCATGAAATCCAAAATCAATTTCCTGTCAAATATTATTCTGTTATTCAGCGGAATAATTTTCTCATTCACCGCGGCGGTTTTTGCGCAGGGCATGGTGAAAGCGGAAGCGTCGCCCTCGGCAACGATGGCCGCGCCGAGCGCGACGATTACCGTGAACCTCGATATCGATGTTTCGCAAACGATGTCGGCACAGGTGTTGGGCAGTTTCTCCGGCACGCTGAAATGGAATGCGGCGGTGTTGAGCTTCACCAGTCATTCCGGCCTCAAAGCGGGATTCGCCGGCGTGGTGGGAACCAACAACACCGCGACCGGGCAACTCAATTTCAACGGCGCCAATGTGACGGGCGGCGCGGGCAAGCTCAATGTGCTCACGCTCGCGTTCAATGTCATCGGCGCAAACGGTTCCAGTTCCGTGCTCGATCTCGAATTTTCGGCGATGACTGCGGCGTTGACGTTTGTGAATTTGCTGCCGCTGCTCACGGTCACCGATGGCGCGGTGACGATTACGACGACACGAGTTGCAGACAGAACAGCGACCGGTGAAATTCCAACGGCGTTCGCGCTTTTGCAAAATCATCCCAATCCTTTTTCAAACACGGAAGCCGGCAACAATGCCGTGACGGCGATTGCGTTTGAGCTGCCGCGGCCAAGCCAGGTTCGCCTCGCGATTTTCAATGTGCTCGGGCAAAAAGTGCGAACCTTGTTGGACGCCGCGTTGCCCGCCGGAAAACACACCGGGCGCTGGGACGGCCATGATGACGGCGGCCGGCGCGCGCCCGCGGGAATTTACATTTATCGAATGGAAGCTGGAGCGCGCGTGTTTGAGAAGAAGCTTTTGAAACTGCGCTAACCAGCTACGTGTTCACCCGCACGAACATGTGGGCGTCGACTACATCTTTATGGAGTTGAGAACAAAGCCGGATTTATTTAATTTCTGACGGCAGGCAAAGTTTAGCATTCATCTACACAATTAATTCAAGGAGAAATTCCGATGAAAAAAATTTTAATCTGCTGTTTTCTGTTAACGCTATGTCTCTCCTCGCTGCAAGCGCAGGACGGCAATGGCAAACGCGAAGTGCTCTTGAGCGCGGGAACGAATCACTCGCGCTTCTCCGAGGACATTGACGGTGAGGTGGATTGTCTTCTGTGTCTGCTCTTCGGCGCGGAGGTTATTTTTTCTCAAAGCGGCCCCGTGCAATTTTCCACCGGCGTGAATCAGACGGGCACCGGCAGCAAGTATAAATCCGGTGAAGAGGGCGGCGAAGGTGGCAGCTACTCTTTTGAGAACAAAGAGGTGCTCAATTATCTGAATATTCCGGTGGAAGCGCGCTATGAATTTGGCGCGGAAAAAATCAAACCGTTCGTGCGCGGCGGCGGCACTTTTGGTATTTTGCTTTCGGCCAAAAGCAAAACCAAAACGAATTTCAACGGCCAGGAGAACGAAGACGAAACCGACATCAAGAAACAAAAGAAGTCGACGAATCTCGGCTTGAATCTCGGCGGCGGCGTGTCGTTTCCGCTGGGAAAATTTCGCGGCGTCGCCAGCGTGCGTTACTTGATAGGTCTCACGAATATCGTGAAAGATGACAGGATGCCGAGCGCCAAAACGCGCGACTTGAGTTATGCCGTTGGCATCGCTTTGCCATTTTGAGGCAGCATATTCAAGCTCACGCAATTGGAACGGCTCACGGAATGTCCCGCCACAGCGGGATCACGGAATTTTTTTTCCGTGATCCCGCTGTGGCGGGACATTCCGTGAGCCAAAACTTTTTTGCTTTTTTGTACAGATTTCACTCTTTAGAGACTACTAACCTTTATTCGGAGGATACTCTCATGTTGCATTTCACGCTTTCAAAATTTCGCGCGCGGCTCATCGGCGCGCTGGGCCTGCTGGTAGCGGTTTTAATGACGAATTGCTGTCCGCCGTTCCTGATGAACGGCAAAATCGAAAAGCCTGAGCAGCCTCTCGCGACGGCAAAGATCAATGTCGCCATTGCCACGACTGCGCCGGCGCCCTCACCGCAAGCAAGCGCAGTTGAAGCAACCGGCAAATAATCGTCATCACATTCCAGCGGAGCTCCGCCTGGCGTCATCAAAAGTCATCTTAAAAATATTCAACTGAAAATCATTATGCCGAAAATCAAATTTTTTCACCTCGATAAAATATTGCTGCTGCTCCTTGCCTTGAGCGCGCAAAACAGCCAGGCCCAAACCACCGGCCGCCGCGATGCGTTTTGGCAAAAATATCTCACCGGCAGCGCCGGGCCGGTGGAATACGGCGCGAATGCGAGTTGCGTCGATGCGCAAGGCAACGTTTATATCGCCGGCCATTTTCAAAGCGGCAACACGCAGCCGCTCCGCGTCGCGAAATGGAGCGGCGGCCAATGGCAAATTCTCGGCGATCGTTTTCCCGACGGTCTGGCGGAAGCGATTGCCGTCGATGCGCTAGGCAATGTCTATCTCGGCGGCGTGTTCAATCTCGCCATCAACAGCAACGGCAGCGAAATCGAAACGCAAAATATTGCGAAGTGGAATCAAGCTACGGGCAAATGGGAAGAATTGGGCGGCGGCGTTGATGACGATGTTTTTGCGCTCGCGATTGCCAGCAACAATGATGTTTACGTCGGCGGCAATTTGACGCGCGGCTTCAATCCCAATGGCGCAACGGTTTCGATTTGGCGCATCGGCAAATGGAACGCGTCGCAATCGATTTGGCAACCGCTCGGCGAAGGCGTGGTCAATACCGGCAGCAACGCGGTCACGGCGTTGGCGATTGATGCAAGCGGCGACGTCTTCGTGGGCGGCGATTTCACCGGCGTGTATAATCCCGGACGCGTGCAGGTCAACGCGAATTACCTCGCGCGTTGGAACGGCACGAGTTGGTCGCCATTGGGACAAGGCTTGACCGACAGTCCGCGCTCCGGCGAACGTGTTGCCGGCATTGCGATCGATAACTCGAATCGGGTTTATGTTGCCGGCGATATCGGCACGGCCGTAAACGACGATGGCACGAGCGTCGCCGGCCCGTTGGTTTATTGGGAAGGCGGCCAATGGCGCCGCCTCGCCACCATGATTCCGCCCTTTTTGATCAATGATCTCGCGGTCGATAGCGCCGGAAAAGTTTATTTGATGTACGTCGTTGACGTGTCAATTAAGATCGTGGACGCCTGGAACGGCACGACGTGGACGACACTCGTGTATAAAAATAGATCTCCGTATCCTTCGGTCATTGCGGCGAATCCGAAATATCCGGCGGAATTTCTTTATCTGGGCGGACAGTTCAGCGATTTTTACAGTCCGGCGATCATCAACACGGTTCAAATCGCCAACAACGCGCGTTGGGATGGCCGGCGCTGGTTCGACTTTATTCCATTCGGCGCGGCGGGCGAAGTGTTTGCCATCGCCGCGGACAATCAAGGTCTTCCCGGCGCGCTTTATGTTGGCGGCAACTTCACCAGCGTTGAAGGCAATCCCGCGAGCAACATCGCGCGCTTCGACGGCACGAAGTGGGACGCGCTCGGCGGCGGCGTCAATGGCCCCGTGCATGCGATGGCGCCGATAAGTTATTCGCAGCCCGGCGCGTTTGTCGGCGGCGCGTTTTCGACGGCGATCAATCCCGATGGCAGTACCGTGAATGTTTCGAATATCGCTTTTGGGGATCATCGACAAAAGCGCTGGCTCCCCGTGGGCAGCGGTTTGAGCGGCGCCGTCTATGCGTTGGAAATTTCCGGATACGAGCTTTATGCCGGCGGCGCGTTTACCCAGGCGCTCAACGGCCCGACGGTGAATCGCATCGCGCGATGGAGTTTTTCATCGCACCGTTGGGAGGCGTTCGGCCGCGGCGTTGATGGCGCGGTCATGCCGGAAGTGCGCGCGCTGGCCGTGGGCCTGGGCGGCAGTGTTTCGTCGCCGCGCTTTTGGAGAAGTGTCTATGTCGGCGGCAAGTTCACGGAAGCGGCCAATAGTGACGGCAGCAAAGTTTTTTGCCGCAATCTCATGTTGTGGGATGGTTATGATAATCGCTGGCGCGCGATGTGCAACGGCGTTGATGATGAAGTGCGCGCGCTCGCGTTAGCCGGCCGCGATTATTATGCGCCGCTCTATGTTGGCGGCCGTTTTCGCACCGGCGTTAATGACAACGGCGCTTTGGTGAATCTCGATCGCGTCGCGCTGTGGTATTTTGGAGAATGGCGGCCGCTCGGCCGAGGCTTGAACGGCGCGGTGACGACGATCGTGCCGGCGTATGATCACACGCAAATTTATCTCGGCGGCGAATTTACCCAGGCGGTCAACAGCAATGGCGTGGTCAAACCGGCGAATCGCATTGCGGTGTTCGAGCGCACGTACGCTGCCGGCGTGATCTCGGAATGGGACGCGCTCGGCAGCGGCACGAACGACGCGGTGAATGCGATGGCCTCGGTTTGGCCCTGCCCGCGTAATAATAAAACCGAAGTCTTGTTCGTCGGCGGCAAATTCAGCCTCGCCGGCAACAAAGAGGCGCGCGCTTTGGCAAAGTGGAAATATGAGCGTCCGATTTCGAATCGCGGTGGTAGCATTGTCATAATGGGTTCGAGCAGCCGCAATCGCTCCGGCAGCGGCCGTCGTTCGCGAGGCACGGTCGTGGTCGATGGTGGCTATGGGCCATGCAATCCCGGCCTTGGAAAAAATTCAAGCTCTGCCGATGATTTGATCTTCGACAATCTCGGTTTTCGTGAAACCGCCGCATTGCCGAGACTGCCGTATCTCGAGCCGTTTTCATTGACACTTTACGATATTGAAAATGCCAACACGCCGACAGCAAGGTTTGACAGCCTGGTGGTGAGCAGTGAAAATCCGCGGGCACTCATTCTCTTCGGCTTGAATGACACGACGGCGTATGCGCCCAATCCCGAGGGCTACTCGATTCGAGAGAACGCGCTGTTGTTGGATTTGCCGATTCTCGCCGCGAATCCGAATGAAGTGCGCGCGATGTTCGTGCATGCCGTTACGGATGCGCCCACGGTCGATCTCGTTGCCGCGAACGGCAACACGCTCGTGGCGAATTTGAATTACGGCGCCGCGAGTCAGCCGATCAACCTCGCCGCCGGCACGTACAACGTGAATCTCCTCCGCAGCAGCGATAAGCAAAATCTCGGCACGCACGCGCTCAACGTTTCGAATACCGCGAACGGCTACGCGGTGGTCACGCTCTCCGGCTTTCTCGATCCGGCGGCCAATCAAAACGGCCCGGCGCTCGATCTCGGCGTTTACGAAGTCAAGCTCACGCCAACCACGGCGGCTGCAGAACGCGAAAAAATGGCACCGGCTTCTTTTGAGCTGAAGCAGAATTTTCCGAACCCTTTCAACCCAGTGACCAGTATTCGGTATTCAGTGGCCAGTGATCGGTTTGTCAGTTTGAAGGTTTATGATATAAATGGAAGAGAAGTGGCGACGCTGGTCAATCAACGAAAGCCGGCGGGTCTTCATCGCGTTGAATTTGAAGCGAAAGATTTGCCGAGCGGCGTTTATTTTTACAAACTGACGGCCGGCGAATTTGTGCAAGTCCGCAAAATGGCGTTAGTGCGTTAAAACAAAGGAGCGCGAAGCTTTAGCTTCGCGCCATGCTAAAGCACTCCGATAGATGTCAAATCAATCTAGCAGTCTTTTTAAAGTGAATTCTTTGTCGCAGACAACGCGCCGGAGGGAAGACGTATTTGCGGCAATAGATTATTGTTGGATTTTCTATTATCTCTCCCATCCCGCACATTCGCCGCGTTTGACAGGAACGGCAGACGCGGCGAGTTTTTTTACCCATCCTTTTCAGCGGCGGGAATCTTCGCGGTTTATGCGCTATGGATAAGTGCGCCGAATTTAATCAGGCAAATATACGGACGAGCGGTGCTGAGAAACCGGGCAGAACGTCTTCTCCCGCAAGTACGTCGCCAATGGTGAGCACAGTCACTTTCGCAAAGCCGCGATAGACGTGAATGGTTCGCGTGGAAGGATTGATGACCCAAACCAACCGCACGCCGGCGCGCAAGTAATCGTGGACTTTTTCTTCAACTTTCGTCCAGCGATCGGTTGGCGAAACGACTTCAACGGCCAGATCCGGGGCAATAGAGATGAACTCATCGAATTCTTTGATGAGAGGAAGGCGTTCTTTTGAGATAAAAGCAAAATCCGGCGCCCGAACCGTGTCTGGATTGCGAAATATAATAAAACCCGTTTCCGCGCCAAATGTTTCTCCCAAATCATGCTCTTCGACAAAGTCACCAACGATCCTCGGGATACGGCTGGTAAATTTTCCGTGGCTACCACCTGCCGGGCTCATGACAATAAATTCTCCCTTTATGAGTTCACAGGATTGACCATCGCTTACCTGAAAAAACTCTTCGGCGGTCATTAAATTTGACATACGACTTCCAGAGTTTATTGCAGTTGAAAGATAAACAGCGAACGCACGACTTGGAGCAAGATAAGCAAGAATTATTTGAAAAGCAAGTGGAATCAAAACGAACGGAATGGGAGCCGGCTGGTTGACGTGCATCCACGAGGGTGGCGACTTGCCGTCCAAGCATATCGTAGACCGCCAGCCGCACGTGCATGGCTCGTGGCAAAGCATAGACGATGTTGGTCGAGGGATTGCCGAAGGTTCCCCGCCCATGCGGGGAAAAAGGATTCGGATAATTTTGCTGCAATTCGAATTTTATTGGAATGACATCAGAGCCGTTATCCGCCACGCTGACCGTGCCGGAAATATTGACGAAGAACATGATGTTGCGATCAACCTGGCCCATGCGCGGCAGCCGTTTTTGCACGATGCCGCCATTACCGTCGGTCGCGACGCCAAAGTTATCGTCATTCACGACGGCGAGCAGATTTTTTTTTCACCAGCGCAATACCTTCGGGCTTGTCATGCGCGTAACCCGACACGCCGGCGAGAATATGGAGTCCGAGATCATCGGAACTTCATTGCTGTTATTATATTGAATATTGACCGGTCGCTCAACGCGAGCTTGTGCGGCTGCGGGGCAAGATTGAGGTTGATTGAAAGACAACCGTTCAAAATACCGCTTCATGAAATTCATGCCTCTGCCCCGCAGTCCGCACCACGCAAAGTTAGAAATTTAACTCCCAAACCTGTTATTTTTGACTCTTAGTATTGTTCTCGAATCTTATCGTTTCATCTGACAAATACTTTTTAAACCTTGGATCACTGCGGATATTATCCAAGTCAGAATCCCATTTTGCAACATTGATATATTGACCTGTCAAGTATTTTCTTTTTAGCGATAGGTATTCAAGAGCTTCTGCAGGGTTATTCATAAGTGCATGCACGCGTATGATATTGTAAATGGCATTCTCGTCCAAAGAATCTCTCCCGAGAGCTACCCTTGCTTTCTCAAGTGCAGTAGGGAAATCCTCCTTTTTTGCATAAAATAGGTGTCGTTCAGTTGTTTTTCTCGCGCAATTTTTACTGCCCTTTCGTAATATTTTATCGATTTGTCGTATAGTTTGTGTTCATAAAACAATTTTCCCAATGCCCCAAGCGCGTAAGCTTCGTCAACATACAAATCATTTTCACGTGCTATATCGTATGCTTTTTCACCATACTTTTGTGCATTGCCCAAGTCAACGATTGCGTCATAATAAGTAACCAAATTCACGTATGCGCGCGATAGCCCACTTTTGGACCCACTTGCTTCATGGAGAGCTACAGCTTTATTAAAATATTCTTTTGCCTTTTGAAAGTCGTTTTGGGCTAGATATATTTGGCCAATATTGTTTACTGTTCTTGCTTCTCCGGTTATGTCAGGAACACTTTTGAATGCCAGCCTTGCCATTTCAAGATATGTTATAGCACTATCAATATTATTGTATCGTTTAAGTATTAACCCGATTGTATTCAACGCATTTGCTTCCGATTTTGTGTCGCCGTTTTGCTTGGAAATAGCAGCCGCTACCCGAAGGTTTTTCTCAGCTATACTCGTTACGGGTGAATTTGTAACTGTCATGGTAAAAACAGATTCATAAAAACAGTAATTTACATAAAGCTTTTTGTTACCTTCTCACCCTTAACGAGTATAACTTGAATTCCCCCAGACGATAATAACATTGCCCTAACCAGCGATGAGCATGTGGGTGCATTGGATTGAGCCTGGTGGCAGTTAAAAAGTTCTTTGAAGCAACCTCAAAATCCGCGTTATCATACTGAGCCAGTCCATCTTTAAAGTATTTATCAGCTTTTAGCGTGTCATCTTCATTTTTTACATCGACATACTCCGCGCGTTGAGCAGCTGGGCTAAACCATAACTAAGGAAGCAACAGTAGTAAGGAAAACGAAAGAAAGTTTGGTCCAGCTTCGCACCTTCGATTTAAAACGAGGCTGAGGTGGATTGGGAATAACCAAACTTCTTTTTTTTGCGGTTAGGATATATGTGAGTACAGCAATAGATACTACTTCAATAACAAGTACCACCACTCTCATGAGAGCTAACGCTTCTCGCAGGTAAGCAACAACAAAAAGAAAGAATGCCACAACTAAGCCACCCACGATCTCAGATGAGTATTCACGAAACAGATTTATTCTAGCCATATTTCCACCAAAACTTAAAGTCCTTTTACCCCTCACATTGCCATAGCTATTTCTTCTCCAAAAGGCAATTTCTTTCACCGCCTTAGTTTCTTTCCGCTCGTGCTAACGCTTATTATACGACAAAACCCACGTCGCGCCATGTTTCTACATATAGACATTTGTTTGTGCATGCAGAAACTTTTTTGATCAAAATGTGTGATAGCGGACATTTTCGAAATGTCTGCTATGAGAAAGTTTTCCCAATCCGACGGCGTCGGCATGTTTCTGATAGTAGAAAGTTTTGCGCCGGTTTCATGGCCTACTACTCCATGATGTGATCGGTTAATCCTAATTTAAGAACTTCCTGTTAAATTTTAACTGCGTTTAACGCCTTGACGGGACTCGAGGTGAACCCCATCATGTCAAATTATGGCAAAAATGTAAATAATTTTTTCCCAAAGTCATGTGCGATTTTTGCCGACTTCACTGACCGGCCGCTTAATGCGTTTGAGTTTCATTTGAATTCTCAGTTTTCAGCGACCGGTTTCTTGAAAGCGAATAATTGCCCGAGGTAGATTTTTAAGGCAAAATAATTTGGGGCAAAACAATTATTGGTGGAGAATGTAGCGCCCCGTTCGCGGGGCAGACAAGATGTCTGCGCTACCTACCAGTCATAAATTTTTCGAGCCGCTGCTTAACAATCACTTAATATGTCCTTTATTTCGGGTTAATGCTGATTCTTTATCTTACTCTGGGAAAATATAAATCATTCAAGAATTGAACCAAGAGTCAGGAGGAATCATGATCCGCAAGTTTGTTTCGACGCTACCGGCTGTAGCTTTGATGGGGTCACTCGCTTTCGCCGACAACGTTAAGGTGTCAGGCAACATCACCTCGAACACAACATGGACGAGCAACAACACTTACACGCTGAACGGCTTTGTGTACGTGAAGGCCGGCGCGACGCTGACGATTGAAGCGGGCACGGTGATTTATGGTGACAAGGCGTCCAAGGGCGCGATGATTGTCGAGCAGGGCGCAAAAATCATGGCCGACGGCACGAAGGAGCGCCCAATCGTTTTCACCAGCGCGTTGCCCGCGGGACAGCGTTCTTATGGCGATTGGGGCGGCGTGATCATCTGCGGCAGAGCGCCGGTGAATATTCCCGGCGGCAGCGGCACGATTGAAGGCGGCGGCTCGACTTACGGCGGCACTGATCCCGCCGACAACAGCGGCGTGCTGCGCTATGTGCGCATCGAGTTCCCCGGCATCGCGTTTCAGCCGAACAATGAAATCAACGGCCTCACACTCGGCGGCGTCGGCAACGGCACGATCATCGATTATGTGCAGGTGAGTTACTCCGGCGATGACGGCTTCGAGTTTTTCGGCGGCACGGTGAATGCGAAACACTTGATTTCGCTGCGCACGCTCGACGATGATTTCGACACGGATTTCGGCTACTCCGGCAAAATTCAATATGCGGTTTGTTTGCGCGATCCGAAAGCCGCGGATCAAAGCGCGAGTCAGGGTTTTGAAAGCGACAACGACGCGACCGGCACCACCAACACGCCAAAGACCAGCCCGATTTTTTCAAACGTGACGCTGGTTGGCCCGAAGGTCACGAATGCCGACGTGGTTGATGTCAACTATCGCCGCGCGCTGCATCTGCGTCGCAGCACCGAAACTTCGTTATACAACAGCATCGTGATGGGCTGGCCCGGAACCGGCGCAGGCAGCGGCCTCTATATTGACGCCAACTCAACCGCAGATAATGCCACGGCCAACCGGCTGCAAATTCGCAACGTGATTCTCGCCGGCAAAGATACGGTCACCACGAATGCGACGAACGGCTTCAATGCGCTGGCATGGTTTGACACGCCGGCGTTTGGCAATTCGCGATTGGCGACAACTGCCGCGGTGAATCTCGTCGATCCTTTTAATCTAACCAATCCCAACTTTTCGCCGCGGCCAGGCTCCCCGGCTCTCTCCGGCGCGGATTTTACGAACACCCGTCTCACGGATTCGTTTTTCACGCCGACAACATTTCGCGGCGCTTTCGGCAGCGGCGAACGTTGGGATCTGGAATGGACGAATTACAACCCGCAGGCAACTTCCTCAGGTTCGCAAATTACCGTTTCCGGCAATATCACCGCGAACACCACGTGGACGAGCAACAGAACATATTTGTTGAACGGTTTTGTTTATGTCAAGTCCGGCGCAACGCTGACGATTGAAGCTGGCACGATCATTTACGGCGACAAAGCTTCGAAGGGCGCGCTGATCGTCGAGCAGGGCGGGAAGATTATGGCCGACGGCACGGCGGATCGTCCGATTGTTTTCACGAGCGCGCTCGCTCCCGGCAAACGCACGTACGGCGACTGGGGCGGCATGATTATCTGCGGCAGAGCGCCGGTGAATATTCCCGGCGGCAGCGGCACGATTGAAGGCGGCGTCGGCTCGACTTACGGCGGCACTGATCCAGCCGACAACAGCGGCGTGCTGCGCTACGTGCGCATCGAATTTCCCGGCATCGCGTTTCAACCGAACAATGAAATCAACGGCCTCACACTCGGCGGCGTCGGCAACGGCACGATGATCGACTACGTGCAAGTGAGTTACTCCGGCGACGACGGCTTTGAATTTTTCGGCGGCACGGTGAATGCGAAACATTTAATTTCGCTGCGCACGCTCGACGATGACTTCGACACCGATTTCGGCTACTCCGGCAAAATTCAATATGCGGTTTGTTTGCGCGATCCGAAAGCCGCAGATCTCAGCTCGAGTCAAGGTTTCGAAAGCGACAACGACGCAACCGGCACCGCCAACACGCCGAAGACGAGTCCGTTTTTCTCGAACGTGACGCTGGTTGGCCCGAAAGTCACGAATGCCGACGTGGTTGATGTCAACTATCGCCGCGCGCTGCACCTGCGTCGCAACACCGAAACGTCGTTATACAACAGCATCGTGATGGGATGGCCCGGAACCGGCGCCGGCAGCGGCCTCTATATTGATGCAAATTCAACCGCGGACAACGCCACGAGCAACAAACTGCAAATCCGCAATGTGATTCTTGCAGGCAAAGACACGGTCACGACAAATGCGACAAACGGTTTCAATGCGCTGGCATGGTTTGACACGCCAGCGTCCGGCAACACGCGTCTCGCGACGACGGCAGACGTGAAGTTAAACGATCCGTTCAATTTGACGAATCCTGATTTCAAACCAGCTTCTGGTTCTCCTGCGCTTTCCGGCGCTGATTTTACCAACACGCGTTTGACCGATGCGTTTTTTACCGCAACGACGTTTCGCGGCGCATTTGGCAGCGGCGAGCGCTGGGATGCAAGATGGGCGAATTACAATCCGCAATTCAGCGTCAATTCGATTGTCAGCGACGTGAAGGTGAGACAAAACACGGCGGCGATTCCAACGCAGCACAGGTTGGAACAAAATTATCCGAACCCGTTTTGGAGCGGAGCGACATCCCGCTTTGCGGGAAATCCGACGACGCAAATTCAATATGCATTGCCGAAAGCCGGACGCGTGACGTTGAAGATTTACGACATGACAGGCCGCGAAGTCGCGACGCTCGTCGATCAATATCAAACCGCCGGCGAATTTACGGTGAATTTCAATGCGACAAAACTGGCGACCGGCCTTTACTTCTACCGCTTGAATGCCGGCGACTACAACGAGGTCAAAAGGATGACCCTGGTGAAGTAGTTCGTAGTTACGCCTTTAGGCGTTGCCTTATCAAGTGCAAAAAATGTTTACAAAAAATATCTATGAAAACTGAAACTGTAACTGCCTGAAGGCATCACTACAAACGAACGCTCGTACTCTATACCTCGATCTTACTCTCACTCGCTCACAGGAACGTGTAGCGAGTGAGAGCAAGAAGTCAGTGCGAGCACAGGACTTCAAGAGGAAAAATTTTCACATCAATCCAAGAGAGGCAGAGTACGATTATGAAAAACTTGTTCAAGACTTCCATCTTCGCCATCGTGATGTTGATGGCCGCGAGTCTCTTCGCGCAAAACACCGGACAAATTTCCGGCAAAGTCACTGATGCAACCAACGGCGGGGTGTTGATCGGCACAAATGCGGTTATCGTCGGCACGGCGTTCGGCACGGCAGTCGATGTTGATGGCAATTATCTGATTCGCAACGTTCCAGCCGGAACCCACACGGTGAAGTTTTCATTGGTCGGTTACGCGGCGAAAACCGTCAACACCGTCGTCGTCGCCGCCGGCCAAACTGCAAAGCTTGACGTTGTTTTAAAAGAAGAAACGATTCAGGGCGAAGAGATCGTTGTTGAGGCCACGGCGATTTTGAATTCGGAAAATGCGTTGTTGCAGCAACAACGCAAAGCCGCGACCATCGGCGACGCGGTTGCCGCCGAGCAGATCAAACGCGCGCCGGACGCCACGACGGGCGATGCGTTGCGCCGCGTCACCGGCGTTTCTATTGTTGACAACAAATTCGTTTATGTGCGCGGCACCAGCGAGCGCTACAACAACACGCTGCTGAACGGTGCGCAGCTTTCGAGCACGGAGCCGGACAAAAAAGCGTATGCGTTCGACACGCTGCCCGCGAACCTGCTGGAAAACACTGTCATCTCCAAATCGTTCACGCCCGATCTGCCCGGCAATTTCTCCGGCGGTCTCGTGCAAATCAACACGATTGATTTTCCGGAAAAACTGACGATCCGTTTCAGCGCGACCGGCGCTTACAATTCGGCTTCGACCGCGAGCGATTTCAAAACCTACGAAGGCAGCAGGTGGGATGCATTTGGCATCGACGATGGCACGCGCGCATTGCCGAACGCGGTCAATGGTCAGAAGGTGATTTCCTCGAATTACTCAAAAAGTGAATTGCAAAATATCGGGCGTTCCTTTAATAACAGTTGGGGCCTCAGCAATCAGAAAGCCGCACCAAACAGCAGTTATATGCTGTCCGTCGGCAGCAGCGTGTCGTTGTTCGGTCGCACGCTGGGTTATATCGGCGCGCTGTCTTATCGCAACACGTTTGATCGCGTCACGATCACGCGCAATGATTATAATTTCGACGGCACGCCGCAATTCGAATATCGCGGCGATGAATATCGCAACTCGGTGTTGTGGGGAGGCATGATGAACCTGAGTTATAAGCTCGGTGATTTTCACAAGCTCAGCTTGAAGAATTTGTACAATCGCGCCGCCGATGACGAAGTCGCGCAACTGCTCGGCAATTATTATGACGCCGGCAGCGAGCAGCGCAACACCGGCCTGCGTTTTGTCGCGCGCTCGTCGTACTCCGGCCAGTTCATCGGCGAGCATGCGTTTCCCCGCCTTGCGGGGTTGCAATGGGATTGGCGCGCATCTTATTCGGTTTCCGAGCGCGATGAGCCGGACTATCGCCGCGTGGTTTATGCGCGCAATATCGACGCGCCCGACGATCCCTTTGTCGCGAATCTCTCCTTTGTTGCCAATCCGGCCAGCGGCGGCCGCTTCTTTGCCAAGCTAAATGACGACAACAAAGGCTTCGCTTCGGATTTCAGCCTGCAAGTGTCACAGGCGAAAATTAAAATGGGCGGCGCTTTCAATCGCGTCGATCGCGATTTCTCGGCGCGGCTCTTCGCGTTCAAAACCACCAGCCAGACGGATTCACGGCTGCTTTATTCCGCTCTCGATACGTTGTTTGCGTCAAATCATATCGGCGGCAATGGTTTTGAAATCGATGAAATCACCAACAAATCGGATAAATACGACGCCAGCGAAAGACTCGCCGCCGGTTATTTCATGATTGATCTCCCGTACCAACTCTGGCAAAGAAGTCTGCGCCTCATCGCCGGCGCGCGCGTGGAGAGCAACAACCAGCGTCTGAATTCGTTTGACGTGCAGGATCGTCCGGTCAACGTCGATCTTGATAACACCGATATTCTGCCGTCCGTGAATTTAACGTACAATTTGAGCGACGCGACGAACATTCGCGCGGCTTTCAGTCAGACCGTATCGCGACCGGAGTTCCGCGAATTGGCGCCGTTCGCGTTCTACGATTTTTCGACAGTCAGCGTGGTTTACGGCAACCCGGATTTGCGCCGCGCGTTGATTAAAAATTTCGACGTGCGTTTCGAGATGTTTCCGAACGTCGGCGAGATTTTGTCGGCCAACATTTTCTACAAAAATTTTACGGATGCGATTGAGGAAGTCATTGTGCCAACCACGGAACTGACGCGCAGTTTCGGCAACGCCGACAAAGCGCGCAATTACGGCTTCGAAGTCGAAATGCGCAAGTCGCTCAAGTTCGTGAGCGGAAATCTCTCGAACTTTTCCTTCACCGGCAACTATTCGTGGATTCAATCGGAAGTCGATTTGAAAGGCTCGACGCTGGCGATTGCGAAGAACAAGCGGCGTTTGCAGGGTCAATCGCCGTACACGATCAATCTTGGCATGCTCTACAACAACAGCCGCGGCTCCTCGGTGAGCGTGCTCTACAATCGCTTCGGCAAGCGCATCGCACAGGTCGGCTCACTGTACGACGACGACATTATCGAAATGCCGCGCGATCTGCTCGACTTCACCGTCGCGCAAAATCTCGGCGAACGCTACGAGCTGAAGCTGACGGCCAAGGATATTCTGCGCCACGAGCAGAAATTTTTTCAGGCGGACCGCAAAGTGAAGGGCAATCAAAAAGGCTCGACGTACTCGGTGGGTTTGTCGCTGAAGTTTTAAGATCGTACTTGAGATTGACCGGTCGCTATGCTCATAAGTTTCACAGCGTTCGTTTGAGAAAGCGACCGGTCAATGAGTTTCTTAATGAACAAAATTCCGTGAGCGATTCACCTTTTGCGTTCGGAGGCTCATTTCTGAAAAGGCTGTCAGGGCGGAGAGATCACCTCAACGGTTAAGCTGATGATGATTATTGAAAATTACGCACCCTCCAACGCCGTAGGCGTGAGATGTTTATAGCGCAATTCCAATCACAATAAATAAAACCCCGAAGGGGTGACATGTTTTGCTATTCAGCATTTCCAGATGAATTCACATGCCACCCCTAACGGGCATACGTGTCAAGCTAAGCTGGCAGTTTTTCTAATAGTGTTAATGGATATGTTCTTTTTTTGCTTTTACCCTTGAGACATCGTTTCATAATAAACGCTATTGCA
>Ga0247727_10007482_pt1 | contig 20779 bp, 19 predicted proteins | sample WisWelCaveWW1625_FD_202498 | JGI IMG/M metagenome (GOLD analysis project Ga0247727, IMG submission 202498) | Biofilm microbial communities from Wishing Well Cave, Virginia, United States - WW16-25 | ecosystem: Environmental > Aquatic > Deep subsurface > Groundwater > Cave microbial mat | place... | reverse complement strand
CGTCGCGCTCATATGTTGTCGCGTCAGTTCTTCATAACGCCGCTGCAAGCGCGGCTCTAGTTCAGGTAAGTTAATTGCATACAATCAATTATGACATATTCCGCAACTTGTGTAGAAACTAATGCTCGGCAGGTTGCGCTACTCTCTTTGCCGATTTCATTCACTACCAGGTGGCCGTGCGCGCGAGCAGGATTCGCAGGTCGCGCACGTTGTTGCCGGTCGGGCCAGTGACGACCGAGTCGCCGAGTGCGTCGAAGAAATTGAACGAATCGCTGTTTTGCAGATGCCGTTCGGCGGAAACGCCTCGCTCCTCAGCCCGCCGCAGCGTGTCGGAATCGACAATCGCTCCGTCAGCCAGGCTGTTGCCGTCAATGCCGTCAGTGCCTGCGCTCAGAACAACGATGTCTGGCAGCCCGCGCTGATGGAGATGGATCGCGGCGCGCAGCGCAAACTCCTGATTGCGCCCGCCCTGCCCGTCGCCGCGAACCGGGCAGACCACTTCCCCGCCCGACAGCAGGCAGGCCGTTTTCCCGGCGTATCTGTGTTGCAACGCGACGATGCGTTCGATGTGAGTCAGCATCATCGTTTCGACATCGCCTTCGATCAGGTCGTCAGCGATCTCTACGACATAGCCGAATTCCGATTCAGCGATTCGTTTGGCTTCGAGCAGGACTTTGCGATTATCGAGAAGCAGATGGTGTGAGCGAGGCGTGCCTTCTTCACCGGCTCGCGGAAGATCGGGCAGAGAGCCTGTTGAGATCAGGGCTGAGACGTGAGCGGGAAATTTGTTCAGCAGATCGTATCGCGCGACGATGCGGTCGAAATCATCCCGTGTAACTGCGCTCGGCAGCGTCGGACCGGAAGAGACGGTAGACAGATCGTCGCTGTTGACATCCGAAACGTAGAGCGAAACCTGGCGCGAGCGCGGAGCCGCCGCGGCAAGCCGCCCGCCTTTGACCGCCGACAGAAAACGCCGCACAACATTCATCTCTCCGATCACCGCACCGCAACCAACCAGCACGCGGTTGATCGCCTGCAAATCGTCGAGCGTGATTGAGCCATCAATCGGTCTTTCAAACAGGGCCGAGCCGCCGCCCGAAATCAGAAACAGCGCCAGCGTCCCTTCAGCATCGTTACCTCGCAAAATCTCCAAAGCTCTCGACGCCGCTTCCAGGCTGCCGGCATTCGGCAAAGGATGGCCGCCGATCAGCACTGGCAGCAATTGCGGCAAATGACCGACCACTGCGTTGGCTGCCACCAAGCCGTCGTTGATGCGGTCGCCCAGAATATTCTCAATCGCCCGCGCCATCGGGACGCTAGCCTTGCCGATGGCAAGGACGGCGATGCGTTTGAATCGCGCCAGATCAATTTCCTCTTCGCCGACCACAAACTGGTCGCCGTCGAGCCGCACAAAAGCCTGCACGACCGATTCGACGTCAATTTCGGCCAGCGTGCGATGAAAGATTTCGAGCGCGATGTTCCTTAAATCCGGTGCTGAATTCATGGCGATGATTTATCGTTTTTGGAAGGCCAGCCGCATTCCGAGCGCGATGAAGACGCCGCCCGTGAGCCAGCGCTGCGCCTGAGCGAAAGCCGGGCGTCGGTTGAACAGTCGTCCGATCCGCCCTCCTAGCAAAGCGACCACAACGTTGACCAGCGTTCCTGAAACGTTGAACAGAAAGCCGAGAAAGATGATCTGCCAGGCAATCGAGCCGTTCTCCGCCTTCGCGAACTGCGGAAGGAAGGCGAGGAAGAACAGCGCGACCTTCGGGTTGAGCACGTTGGTGATCAAGCCCTGGTAGAAGATGCGCGACAGACTCGCCGATTCCAATTCCGCCTGCTGCAGCAACTGCGATTTGTCGAGCAGCGCGCGAACACCGAGATAAATCAGATAGACCGCGCCCGCGTACTTCACCAAGTCGTAAGCGACAGCCGAAGACATCAATAATGCAGACAGACCGAAAGCCGCTGCGAAAGTGTGCGCCAGACAACCGCCGCCGATGCCGAGCGCGGAGACCACTCCCGCTCGCTGCCCCTGCCCCACGCTGCGTGCAACCACGTAGAGCATATCCGGCCCCGGCGTCAGGTTCAGCGCCAGCGTCGCAGTCATAAACACAATCAGGCTGGTTGTATCAATCATCGTCATTCCCTCAAAACCACCAGTTCGCTACCGCTCGCGGTACTGATTCGTCACGCGCTTGGCCAGATAAATGTCGGGCTTGCCGAACCCGTTCGCGTCGGGCATCACGCCGGCGATTGCGAACCCCAGCTTCTGATAGAACTCGTAAGGATGGCCGCGCAGGTTCTTGATTTCGGCCAGATGTTCGAGCGGGTTCGGGTAGAGATCAACGCCGCCGAGCGATGTCAGGTTGTCCTCGTCGTCGCTGCCGAGCCACAGAGTCAATCCTCCGCGCGCTGCGACCTGCGCCTCCAAATCTTCGACCAATGCGCGCCCGATGCCCCGGCCTTGCGCGCGCGGGCTGACCGCCAACGGATGCAATTCCCAGACGTGGCCGTCGTACATCTTGATCGCGCCGATCCAGCCAATCACCGATCCATCGCCGTCAACCGCCACGCGGCTGATGCGGCCTTCGACGAATGATTCGTGGACTTCCTCAAGCGCCGCGTCAATCGTCGGCCACGCATCGGGCCAATGCTCTTTGAACGTCTCGAAAAGCAACGCGGCGGTCTGCCCGGTCAGATGTTCGTCGCCCGGTTGTAGATCAATGATTCGCATAACCTGTCGAGTGTTGTTGGTGATATGAAGCTGTGCTAGCGTTGCGCCGGATATTGTACAGCAAACTTTTCGGTTTACGCTTGAGCTTTCAAGAGATCGCCGCGAATTCGCAGGGAGGGGTTATGAGCGCAGCATTCACCATAACGTCCATCTGTTGTCTGCTTCTGCTTGTTCCGGGATGTGCAGGCGAAAGACCTGCAGATTCATTCGATGAACAGAGGCGGAAAGCAAACTTGACCGAGGATGAGTACAGGCGGCAACGGCAGCGGATGGTTGAGGAACAGATCGGCGCGCGCGGGATACGCAACCAGGCCGTGCTCGAAGCGATGAAGAAAGTGCCGCGCCACCGCTTCGTGCCCGAAAACTACAGGCATCTGGCCTATGCCGATCACCCGCTGCCAATCGGGCGCGACCAGACGATTTCGCAGCCATTCATCGTGGGCTACATGACCGAAGCCGCCGAGGTCTCGTCGAACGAGAAGGTTCTGGAGATCGGCACAGGCTCTGGCTACCAGGCAGCGGTCCTGGCCGAGTTGGCCAAAGAGGTCTACACCATCGAGATCATTCCCGAATTGGCCGAGCGCGCGCGGCAGACGCTCGGCGAACTGGGCTATCGGAACGTAGAGGTCAAAGCCGGAAATGGCTATCTGGGCTGGCCCGAACACGCGCCGTTCGACGCGATTGTCGTCACCGCCGCGCCGGATGAAGTGCCGAAGGCTTTGGTCGAGCAACTGGCCGTGAACGGGAAGATGGTGATTCCAGTGGGAAATGTGTGGCAGGAGATGGTGGTCATCACGAAGACGAAGGATGGATTGGTCGAGAAGAGGACGATGCCTGTCCGGTTTGTGCCGATGACTGGAAAGCCGAAACAATAGTCGTCGAATCACAAAAGGTAGCTCTTTGCTCTTTAACCTTTTCTGCTTTACCCTTTGGTCGCCTGAGCGATTCCAACATATCAAATCGAGGCGAATATGCTTAACGTGAATGTTGCAGAACTGAAAACCGATTTAACCAGCATCCTGAACGAAGTCCTAGCTGGCAAAGAGATTTTGATTCTCGACCAGGAGCGACCTGTCGCCAAACTCGTGCCAGTAACGCTGGAAGAAGGATTCGATAGCGAATTGTTGGCGCTAGCCGCTGCCGGCAAAGCACGGCTGCCTGAAATGGATCTGCCAGAGTCATTTTGGGAAATGCCGTCGCCGGAAGTTCCGATGGAAAAAATCGTAGCCACGTTGCGATCAGATCGTGATGAAGAATAAAGCTGCCTTCTGGGACACCAGTGCTTTGGTTCCGCTCCTTTGCCGCCAAGCCGCCAGTGCAGCCGCGCGGCAGGCGGCGCGTGTTCATCGCCCGTTTGTGGTTTGGTGGGGGACTTACGCTGAAAGCTTCAACACGCTCGCCCGATTGCATCGTGAGGGCGATTTGAATCAAGCGCAGTTCGATCAAGTATGCAAAAAGCTTCAGCTATCACGACGCAGTTGGGTGGTAATTGCGCCAACTGAGCAAATACTTGAATTGGCTGAAAAGGTTCTGTCTCAACACTCGCTCAGCACGGCGGACGGTCTGCAGCTTACGGCTGCGCTTGTCTAGTGCAGCGAACAACCGCGCAATCATGGTTTTGTTTGCGCAGATAAAAAGCTTTCCGAAGCCGCAAAGAAGGCCGGCTTCGATGTCGTCTTCCTCTCTTGATAATGCTTTCCCATCTCATCTTCGCCGTCGGTTCTGAAAACCCCGTCAAGATCAACTGCGTCGCTGAAGCCATCGCCGAGTTCTGGCCCAAATCGGAAGCCATCGGCATTGCCACGGATTCTGGCGTCTGCCACCAGCCATCCTCCGATCACGAAATGCTCACCGGCGCTCTCAACCGCGCCCGGCAAGCCCTCGACAAAATTCCCGAAGCCCGTTTCGGCGTAGGCATCGAAGGCGGCGCGCTCGACGCCGAAGACGGAATGTGGGCTTACGCCTGGGTCGTGATCGTTGATCGCGCAGGGCGCACAGGCTGTGGGCAGACGGGACAGTTTATGCTGCCAGAAACAGTGGCTCGACTGGTGCGCGGAGGAATGGAATTGGGCGAGGCCGACGATCAGGTCTTCGGTCGCAGCAATTCAAAGCAGCAAGAAGGCGCAATCGGGATTCTGTCCGGCGGCAGGATTACACGGATGATGCTTTACAAACCTGCCGTGACTTTCGCGTTGTTGCGATTTGTTCACCCGGAATATTACGAGGCGTGAAATGAGATGAGCGCCGGACTCAAGCGTCCGACCTTGTGTTCGTGTTTGTAACTCCCAGCAAGGATTTGACTGTCGTCATCAGGCTCTGACGATCATTGCTCGATTTGTCAATGAAGCGGTCTATGCCCGAATTCATCTTTTCGTTGAGATGATAGTCGTTCAGGTTGGCGCTGAGCGCGATGATCGGAACGCCCGACATTTTGCCTCTTTGGCGGCGCAGCAACCGCACCAACTCCACGCCATCCAGAATGGGCATATTCAGATCGGTGATCACCAGGTCGGGCTGATGCGTCACTGCCTGCAAATAGCCTTCGTCGCCATCGCGCGCTGTGACTACGGCAAAACCTTCCAGTCGCAATAGCTCGGTCAGGGTGATTCGCAGAATTTGATCGTCTTCGACAACGAGAATTTTATATTTACGGTTCGACATAAACTTGTCCTCCCGATTTTGCACATTCGGATTGGCCCGTCGGTTTGAACCCGGCAAACAAATTTTTCAGGCTGACGACCGCTTAGGGTTGTGAGGGGGTTGAGCAACGAATGTGCCAGCTTACACTCCTGTCCCTCTCCTCACAGAATTGTGAAGGAATAATTTGACTTAGCTCTAATTTGCTTGAACCGATGCGTGGGAAGTTCGCGGGCCGGGTGTAAGCTTTCAGTGCGATTCTATTTTCCGAGTGTTCCTTCTTTACACACTAACTTCAATGACATCTTCTCAACTATCAGCAAAAACAGAGCCGCCAAGAGGCGCATAGCTGCCACGTGCCATAAGCATCTCGGATTTATGCGTCTCTTCGCGGCTAATTTCAAATCGGCGAATTGAGCCGGCACGGACAGGCCATCAATTCAGTACCCAACCGATTTGCCATCCGGTCGCGGGTCGCTGCCGCCCAATCGCACGCCTGTCTTGTCTTCGATCATAATCCCTTCGGCGTCGCCCATATAACGCGGAGAACTGAACTTGTGTCCCATCGCCTTCAGCCTGTTCATTACGTCGGGCGACAAACCGTAAGGCTCATAAGCGATCTGATCCGGCATCCATTGGTGGTGGACGCGCGGCCAATCAATCGCCTGCTGAATATCCATCCCGTGGTCAACGACGTTGATGATCACTTGCGTGACGGTGTTGATGATGGTCGGGCCGCCGGGACTCCCCAGAGCGAACCACAGCTTGCCGTCTTTCAAAACAATCGTCGGCGTCATCGAAGACAACGGTCGTTTGCGCGCCGCGACCGCGTTGGCTTCGCCTTGAATCAGACCGTAAGCGTTCGGCTTGCCAGGCTCCGGCGCGAAATCGTCCATCTCGTTGTTGAGCAGGAAACCCGCGCCTTCGACCGTGATCTTGCCGCCGAAGCCGAGGTTGAGCGTGTAGGTGTTCGAGACGACGTTGCCGTCTTTGTCCACAACGGTGAAGTGCGTGGTCTCTTCGGATTCGTATGGCAGCGGGTCGCCATTTTTGATCTCCTGCGAGGTCGAGGCGCGTTCGGGATCAATCGTCGCGGCAAGCTTGTCGGCATACTTGCGCGAAGTCAGCCCCGCGACCGGCACTTTGACGAAGTCGGGGTCGCCCAGAAACTCGGCGCGATCGGCAAATGCGCGGCGCATCGCCTCGACCATCACGTGGACTGCCTGCGATGATCCCGCGCCCATTGATTTCAGATCGTAGCGTTCGAGGATGTTCAGCATCTCGATCATCGCCACGCCCCCGGAAGACGGCGGCGGCATCGTGATGATCTCGTGGCCGCGATAGGTCGTTCTGAGCGGCTCGCGCTCGACGGCCTTGTAATTCTTCAGGTCTTCGACGGTCATCCAGGCTTTGCCGTCACCCGCCGCGCGTTTCATGCTCGCTTCGACGAGCTGCGCCGTCTTGCCTTCGTAAAATTCGCGCGGGCCGTGCTTGATCATTCGCTCAAAAACACCGGCGAGTTCAGGCTGCTTGAAAATCTCGCCGGTCTCGTACGGCTTGCCGTCGCGCAGGAAGATTCGCTTCGTTTCGGGATAACGCGAAAGGCTCTGGCTCGATCCTTTCAAACTGCGTTCGAGCTGATACCAGACGGGAAAGCCGTCGGCGGCGAGCCTGCGCGCAGGCTCCGCCACGTCGGCCCATTTCATCGTGCCGTATTTTTCGAGCGCGTAAGCCAATCCGGCGACAGTGCCCGGCACGCCGGCTGCCGCGTGGCCATAGGTCGAAGACTCTTTGACGTATGCGCCTTTCTCGTCCAGGTAAACGTTGCGGTGAGCCGCCGCTGGTCCCATCTCGCGGTAATCAATCGCGGTGGCTTTGCCGTTGGCCAGTCGGATGACCATAAACCCGCCGCCGCCCAGATTGCCCGCCGAAGGCCAGACGACCGCGAGCGTCAATCCGACGGCGACGGCGGCGTCAACCGCGTTGCCGCCGCGTTTCAAAACATCAACGCCGACCTGCGAAGCGATCTCGCTGACCGACGAGACCATCCCGTGTTTGCCGCGCACGGGCGGGCGCGAGGCGGCCTGGGCCGATAGTGAAGAAGTGAATTGCGCTGGCGCTGCGATTAGCGAAAGCAGCAGCGCCAGGCAGAGAAAGACAGAGAGAATTTTTCTGGTTGGCATAATTTTCGATTCTGGCGTTGATAGGGCGAGCGCGACAGGTTTTAGCTTCCAGCCTTGCCATTGCTACTGCTGATGTAACGCTCGACAACGTTGATAAAGATATTCAGGCGTTCATCGGTCTCAGCCATCTTTTGCGATAACTGCGCTACCGTTTCACTCAGTTGACCAACCTTCTGATCAGTTCGTATCTGCGCAGTTGCGACCTGGCTCACTAACGTAGTTAGTCCCAGTGTTGCCTGGGTCAATTGGCCGAGTTGCTTCTGATGCTCTCCGAGCTGTCGTTGAAATTCAGATTGAACTTCTTTGAGTTGCCGGACGCCGGCGGCAAATTGGGCTTGCTGCTCAACGATGAAATTGACGGCTCTCTCCATTTCTTCTTGCGTCATACTTCCTCCGGTTTTTGGCTGTCAGCCAAGACTCGACAGCGGCAAATGTTAATGCTTTGAGCGATGAGTAATCAATCGCGCGCTATCGCGGATACAGCCTGAAAAACAGCGCCTCGATCTCATCCGTCCGCTCCTGCCCGCGCGTGATCAGATCGGTGACTTCCGCCCGCTGCCGGCGGTTGAAGTCGTCGTCGTTGATCGTCAGCAGGTTGGCGAGCACGTTGTAGGCCGCTCCGCGCATCGCCGTCATCGCCAGTTGCGCGCCGGTCGCCAGGTCGGCGAAGGCGCTCGGATTGCCGATCTCAGTCATTTCGTTGAGCAGCTCCAGAACCTCCATCGCGTTTTGCGCGATGCGCAACGGAACCGCCACCGCGTTCTTCGTCGCCTGTTCGAGCGCGATGGCGCGGGCGAGTTTCTCCGCCTCGGCCTCTCGCGGCAGCGCGATGGCGTCAACCACCTGTTTGCGGCTCTCGGCCTCCTCTTTGACGGCGCGGCGCATATCGGCGCCGAGTTGTTCGAGCTGATCGAGCACGCCCAGAGCCTCTTCTTCAAACGATCTTTTCTGGCCGATGGTCACGTGGCAGACCATCTCGCCCAAAGCCGCCGCCAGCGCGCCCACGTAGGCCGCGACGCTGCCGCTGTCGGGGATCGGCGCGCCCGAGGCGACCTCTTCGACAAACGCGTCGAACAATGTCGCCGGCTGCGGCTCGACCACCGCCAGCTCGCGGCGATCTCTTCGTTCGATCTTCCGCTGGTCTTCGTCCTCGTCTTCTGCCTCGCCTTCAGACTCGATCCTCGACAATTCGGCCTGCAGGCGTTTTTCGAGGATCAAATCCTGGCTGAAGTTCTCGATCTGCATGTAAAACTCGCTGCAAGCGTCGAGCGCGGCCTGCGGCGCGAGTCCGACGATCTCGCTGCCGGCGATGGCGACGCCGTAGCGCGCGGCTTCGCGCTTGACCATCTCGAAGGCGCGGTGGATCGGCGTGTATTCGTAATTGACCAGGTTCATCGAAATCTGCGCCTGGCTGCGGCTCTTGAGGTCTATGGCGAGCGCTTTGACATAGAGCAATCCGCCGTCGCTGCCGCGCACCGCCCTGGCGATCTTTTTCGCGATGGCCGGATCGTCAGTGGTGAGATTGATGTTGAAGGCGACGAGCGGGAGCCGCGCCCCGACAGCCATCGCGCCCGCCGTCGGGTGAATGCGGCGCGTGCCGAAATCGGGCTTGCGGTCGGGATCGCTCTCAATCGAATCGCGGATGGCTTCGAATTCACCGCGCCGCACGTTGGCCAGATCAATCCGGTCAGGGCGCGCCGCAGCTTTTTCGTAAAGGTAGACGGGGATCTCCAATTCGTTCGCGATGCGTTCGCCCGCGTGGCGCGCGATCACCACGCACTCATCCATCGTCACGCCTTTGATCGGCACGAACGGCAGGACGTCGAGCGCGCCCATTCGCGGATGTTCGCCGTTGTGCCGGTTCAAATCAATCAATTCGATGGCGGTCGCGGCGGCGCGCACGGCTGCCTCGACTACGGCTTCGGGTTCGCCCGCGAAAGTGATCACTGACCGGTTGTGATCGGCGTCCATCGTGTAATCCAGCACCACGATGCGTGGGACCGACGCGACGGCTTTGGCGATCAATTGGATCTTCTCTTTGTCGCGGCCTTCGCTGAAATTAGGGATACATTCGACGATCTTTTTCATAGCGGAAAGCCTGTTTCCGGGAAGCTGGCGCTCCCGCAAGGAGCATTAAAATCATCGCGCGACCTTGCGGAAGCGCGTCGTCATCAGTAACCTGCACGAAAATTCCCTGCGCCGCAATTTGGCTGATCACGGCGCAACGTCTTTAGTAAACCGGCTCGAAAATTATGAGTACTGAAAAAGCGTTTGAAACGTGGGCATAGTTTAGCTCAACTGTCAGGCGCGCGAAATCCAACTTTAACGGCTTTAACGGCTTTAACGGCTTTAACGGGCTTTCAACAGGAACTGACGCAAAATGCAATCTCCGGCTATCACACACACGGCTGAAACGGCCGTGCGCGATTACAAAATCTGGCAAGTCATCGGCGCCTCCGCCGCCGGGACGATGATCGAATGGTACGACTTCTACATCTTCGGCAGTCTGGCCGCCACCATCTCGCCGCTCTTCTATCCGAGCGGCAACCAGACGCTGGCCTTGATCGCATACCTTTCGACCTTCGCCGTGGGCTTCGTCGTGCGCCCGTTCGGCGCGATCTTCTTCGGGCGCATCGGCGATCTGGTCGGTCGCAAATACGCATTCCTGGTGACGCTGTTGATTATGGGCGGAGCGACGGCGGCAATCGGTTTTCTGCCGACCTATCAAACAATCGGCTTGTTTGCGCCGATCATTCTGATTGCGATCCGTGTGCTTCAGGGATTGGCGCTCGGCGGCGAATACGGCGGCGCTGCCGTTTACGTAGCCGAACACGTGCCCGACGACCGGCGCGGTTTTTACACGAGCTTCATTCAGATTACCGCGACGCTGGGGTTGTTCTTCTCACTCGCGGTAATTCTGAGCGTGCAATCGGCGATGAGCAAAGAGGCGTTTGCCGAGTGGGGATGGCGCATCCCGTTTCTGATTTCGATCTTCCTGGTCGGCCTGTCGCTCTACATCCGGCTGCGGATGAAAGAGTCGCCGATCTTTCATCAACTGAAACAGGAAGGCAAAACTTCCGGCGCGCCGCTCAAAGACAGCTTCGGCAACCGCCGCAACTGGAAAGTGATTCTGATCGCGCTGTTCGGCGCGACCGCTGGCCAGGGCGTGGTCTGGTATACAGGCCAGTTTTACGCGCTGTTTTATATGCAAACGATCCTGAGGGTGAACGTGCGCACGGCGAACATCATCGTCGCCGCCGCGCTGCTGCTCGGGATGCCGCTGTTCGTCTTTTTCGGCTGGCTTTCGGATCGCATCGGGCGCAAAAAGATCATGATGGCGGGATGCCTGTTGGCTGTGATCTGCTATTACCCGATTTATCGCGCGATGCAGAGCGCGGCGGGCAACAACGTGGTCGCGGCGCAATCAACCAGAAATCCCCTGACCGGCGAGATCAAACTCTCGCCACAAACGCTGGACGCGAATGGCTCGCTCGTCGCCGCGCCGGAAGCCGCCGCGCCGGACCTGACGCTGCTGACGCTGCTCGTGTTTTTGCAGTTGATATTCGTGACGATGGTCTACGGGCCGATTGCGGCGTATCTGGTCGAAGCCTTCCCGGCGAAGATTCGCTACACGTCGCTGTCATTGCCGTATCACATCGGCAACGGGGTTTTCGGCGGATTGCTGCCGCTCATCGGGCTGGCGATCTGCGCTGCGACGGGCAATATTTATGCGGGTCTGATCTATCCCATCGCAGTCGCCTCGATCACGTTCATCGTTGGCTCGATCTTTTTGAAAGAGACGAAGCACGTGCGAATCTGGGATGAATTGAGAGGAGATTGACGCTTCGGCGCAGACTGCGACAGTCTGCGAATCACTTCACCGCCCAATCGCCTTCCTGATCGCCTCAACCGTGATGCCCGCGCGATACTCGACGGCCTTTTTCCCCATCTCAATCGTCTTCTTCGCGGGCGCCAATTGCACGCCATTGATCGAGAACTTCCCCTTAGCCATCCGCTGCTTCATCCGCACGGTGTTCGGATCAACCGTCATCATCTGCGCGGTGATGCCATAATCGTCGTGGTGCCCTTCGTCCACTTCGCGGATACCCTGCGATTCGACCCACTTCGACAACCCCGGATAATCGTAATATTCGGGGATGTAATGAATCTTCGCCTTGCCATCAGTCCACTTCGCCGACAACTCCGCTGCGACCTCTTTCAATCCCTGCTGATTGCCGCCGCTGTCACCGATCAGGATGATGTGTTTGAAGCCGTTGGTTCGCAGGCTCGACGCGATGTCCGCGAGCAGGCGTTTGTAAGTCTCCTGCGAGACGCTGATCGTGCCGGGGTAACGCATATGCCCGGTCGGTGGATCAATGTCGCCTTCGGGCACGAAAGGCACGATGGGCGCGACCAGCGCGTTGCCCAGCTTGCGTGCAATGGCCTCGGTCGTCGCGCGCAGGATGTAGTTGTGCTTGCCGGTCGCCAGGTAAGGCCCGTTCATCTCGACGCCGCCGGTGGCGACGATGGCCGTGGTCTTGCCCGCGTGTATCGCGTCGCGGACTTCCAGCCAGGTCAGCTCTTCGATGAAGACGGAATCATGCGCGTCAATCGGGCGAGCCATATTCGGGTCCGGTGAAGTAGCGCCCGGCGATGAGCCGGGCCGCGGTCTGGCCGGAGTTTGCGCCTGTGCGGCAACAGTCCCCAGACAAACCAATACCAACAGAACGCGCCATAGTCGAAGTTTGAACATTTCGGTCCTCCTGATTTGATCCGTTTGTTTTCATCAGTAAAACTCACAACGCCCTTGCGAGAAAAATCGCCGGAAAGGAGAAAGATTATGGAAACAGCAATTCTCGAAACAACAGAACAACTCGAAACGCCAGTCGCTCCTGGAATTGTCCGCAGAAGCGACCGCGGGCTTTGTGTCGCCCGAACGAAGATCTCGCTCTTCTCGATTATGGACTACATCAAAGCCGGCAAGCAGGAAGACCTGCTGATCTACGTCGGCTTGAGCGAGAGGCAACTCAACCAGGCTCTGGCTTACATCGAGCAGCACCGGGAAGAGTTCGAAGCCAACTACGCCGAATACGTGCGCAAAGCGGATGAAATGGAACGGTACTACCGCGAACGCGAACGCCAGCGCCGAGCCGAGTTGGAAGCCAAAGGGCTGTGGCCTCCGCCCAACCTTACGCCGGAGCAAGCCGCCATCTGGGAGAAACTCCAAAGGCACAAGCGAGAAAGGCAGGACGGATGATCACCGTGATGTTGGACAACGACATCTCAGGCTATCGCGACCACTTCGCCGGAACATTGCGCGACATCTGAACATCTTTCTCGGAACCAGACGGCATTTCATCCCCTTCACTGTTTTGTAATCGCCTCATCCAGATTCAAGATCAAACTCGCCGTCATCGCATAAGCCGCCAATTCCACCGCATTCAACCTTGCATCATTTCGTTTCTCGCCAATCGCCAGAACTCTAGCCGCAGCCGACAGCCGGCTGCGAAAGTACTCCAACTGCGCGTTGAAGCTGCTCGCCAGAATCCGTCGCTCGCTCTCATCCGGCCAGCGCGAGGTGACGACGCGAAAAGCCCAGGCCAGCCGCTGCTCCGGCTCGGCGCCGCCTTCCTTCATCATCCGCTCGGCCAGCATCCGCGCCGCCTCGACGTAAGTCACGTCGTTCATCAGGTTCAGCGCCTGCAGCGGCGTGTTGGTGCGGTTTTCGCGGACGGTGCAGAATTCGCGCGGCGAGGCGTCGAACACGCCCATCGCGGGCGGCGTGATCGTCCGCTTCCAGAAGGTGTAGAGGCTGCGCCGCCAGAGGTTCTCGTCCTTCGCCTGGTCGTAGTTGGTCATGTTCGAGAAGACCATGTCCTTCCACAAACCTGCGGGCTGGTAGGTCTTCACCGAAGGGCCGCCGAGCCTTTCGACCAGCAGGCCGGAGACCAGCAGCGCCTGATCGCGAATCGTCTCCGCCGGCAACCGCAATCGCGGGCTGCGCGCCAGCCACCGGTTGTCGGGATCGCGCCCGAGCAATCGCGGAGTGGCTTTGGACGATTGGCGATAGGTCGCGCTGGTCACGATGGTCTTGAACATTGCTTTGATGTTCCAGCCGTTGCTCTGAAATTCGGTCGCCAGCCAGTCCAGCAATTCTGGATGCGAAGGCAGTTCGCCCTGCGCGCCGAAATCTTCCACGGTCTTGACCAGGCCCGCGCCGAACAGCATCTGCCAGAAGCGGTTCACCGTCACGCGCGCGACGAGCGGGTTGTCGGGGCTGACCAGCCACTTCGCCAATCCGAGTCGGTTGTTCGGAAACTCTTTCGGCATCGGAGGGAAGATCGCGGGGACGTTGCGTTCGACTCTTTCGCCGGGCGCATCGTAGGCGCCGCGTTTGAGCAGGAACGCCGGACGCGGTTCGGGCAATTCCTGCATCACCATCAGGGTCGGGAAGCCGGTGACGAGTTTTTCTTTCTGGTGTTTCAAGCGGCGCAGCTTCGCCCACTCCTGGTGAACACTGGCGGGCGCGCCTCTGTCCAGCCACGCGCCAAGCAGCTTCAGCCGCTGGCCCTCGGTTCGCTTAAGCTGAGGGACGGCTGCAATGCTTTCGAGCGATTTGGCGCAGGAGAGAATCGCGACCATCTCTTCATCTGGAAGCGCGCTGTAAATCCGCACGTCGTCCATCATCCCTTTGAAACGATACTCCGGCCCGCCTCCGCCGCCGATGCGCAAGACGTAGTTCGGGTCGCTGAAAGTTCGGAAGAGCCGGTGGTTGTTGACCTTCAACTGCTGCTTCCGCCCGTTGACGTAAATCCGAACCTTGTCATACGGGGCCGTGCCGTCGAACGACGCGATCAGGTGATGCCATTGTTTGACCGGCAGCTTCTCTGCGGTCTCGACGCGATAGGAATCGTCGGCCCACACGCCGATCAGGTTGAAGTGGACTTTGCCGTTGATGAAGTAGACGCCGTAGCCTCTCCCTTTCGGCAGTTGCTGCTCCTTCTCGCCCGACTCGTCTCTCGTCCGGGTGGCGATGGCGCCGCTGTTTTCCGATTCGGGATAGAACCAGGCGGAGATGGTGAACTTGCTTTTGAAATCGGTCATCCGGTCGCGGTAATCGAAGTCGGCGGTCTTGCCCGCGTCGAAGAAGAGCTGGCCGTCGAACTCGACGCCCTGTCCAGTGGGCGCGGGAATGTGCTTCGGCAATCCATTCTTGAAACCGCCGGCCGCTGTTTGTGTCTGAGTCCGCTTCGGTTTCTCCAGCGCCGACTCGTCAACTTTGAGCGCGGCCGCTTTGTCGAGCGCGTGATGGAGCAGCAGGTCGCCCGCCGGAAACCATTGCTGATTCATCGAGCCTTTCAGCGAAAGCTCCCAGCGGCGTTCGGCCAGTCTCAATCTCTTTACCGACAGCGCGAGCTGCTTTTCAGCCAGCGCGATCTCGCGGTCGAGCTGTTCGAGCTGCCGTTGCTGCTCGCGAGTCGGCGCGGGAATGTAGGGCGGCGCGTTGCCGTGATTGGGCACGCGCCCGTCTTCGGGGATGCTGTTGAAGTAGGCGTAGAGTCGGTAATACTCCTTCTGCGTGAACGGATCGTATTTGTGATCGTGGCAGCGCGCGCACGACATCGTCAGTCCGAGAAAGACCGTCGCGGTCGTGTCAACCCGATCAACCACGTATTCGACCGCGTACTCTTCGGGGATCAGGCCGTCTTCGGAATTGTTTCGATGGTTGCGGTTGAAGGCGGTGGCAATGCGTTGGTCGAGCGTTGGGTTGGGCAGCAAATCACCGGCCAGTTGTTCGACCACGAACTGGTCGAAGGGCAGGTTGCGGTTGAAGGCTTCGATCACCCAGTCGCGCCACCGCCACATCGTGCGCTCGCCGTCGAGTTGATAACCGTTGGTGTCCGCGTAACGCGCGACGTCGAGCCAGCGGAACGCCATCCGCTCGCCGTAACGCGGCGAGGCCAGCAAACGATCAACCACTCGCTCATAAGCGTTTGGCGATCTGTCGTTGAGAAAGTCGTCAATCTCGCGCGGCGTCGGCGGCAGGCCTGTGAGATCGAGCGAGACGCGGCGGATCAACGCTGCGCGATCGGCTTCCGGCGAAGGCTCGAGACCTTCACGTTCCAACCGTTCGAGGACGAAATGATCAATCGCATTCTTCGGCCAGTTTTTGTTTTTGATTTGTGGAAGCGGCGGTCTGGCAGGCGCGATGAATGACCAATGCTTCTGCCACTCGGCGCCCTGCCTGATCCATTCGGTCAACAGCTCGACCTCCTGCTTCGTCAGACTGCGGCCTGACGCAACCGGCGGCATTCGCATCGCTTCGTCTTCGGCGGTGATGCGGCGTACCATCTGGCTCTGTTCGGGATGATGGGGAACGATGGCTCGACGGCCGCGGCCTAAATCAGCCAGCGCGCCTGCTTCGGAATCCAGTCGCAGTTTGATCTTCTTGTTCGGCGCGTCGGGGCCGTGACAAACCCAGCATTTGTCGGCGAGGATCGGGCGGATGTCGCGGTTGAAATCAATTCGGGTTGAAGAAGAGCCGGTGGAACGACCGGGAGAATCAAGCGCGGCTTGCGCCGGTTCGCGCCTGACGGCGTAAAGGCACAACCCACACGCGGTGAGAAACACCAGACATTTCAGGACGGAGGCGAATCCTGCCCGGTACGGCATAGCAATATCCCCTTGATCGAGCGATCATTGATTGAACAAAAGGCTATGCCATTCTCCCATTTGACACCCCTCGCGTAAATGTCGAAACGGCAAAACTAATCAGAGCATTTTTCATCAATTGCGAAAAGATGCCGTATCAGCCCACAGGCTACTTCGCGCGTTCGATGTAACGGCCTTCGGTCGTGTCAACGCGAATCTTCTCGCCTTGCTTGATGAACGCGGGGACCTGAATGGTGATGCCGGTTTCGAGCTTCGCCGTTTTGCCGACGTTGCTGACTGTAGCGCCTTTGATCTCCGGCTCGGTTTCGACGACGGCCAGCTCGACGACCGCCGGGATGTCTATGCCGATGGGCGCGCCTTCGTAAAACTGCACCTGGATGACCGTCTCCGGCAGCATATATCCGGTGGCGTCTCCGAGCTCGGCTGCGCTCAATCCGATCTGCTCGTAGGTTTCGGTGTTCATGAAGTAGTAGGTGTCGCCGTCGTTGTAGAGATAGGTCATCTCGTGATCTTCGAGCGTGACGCGCTCGACGTCGTCGGTCGAGCGGAAGCGATGCTCGGTCGTCGAGCCTGATTTCAAATTGCGCAACTTGGTCTGGACCATCGCGCGCAAATTGCCCGGCGTGTGATGGTGGAAATCAACCACCTTGTGCGGCGCGCCGTTGTGGATGATCACCATGCCTTTGCGAATCTGCGTTGCTTGAATACCCATTGCTGATAATCTCCTGAAAAAATATGCCGTGTCGAAAAGCCGATAAGATAGCCAACGGGTCTCATCGGGTCAAGCAAAGCTTCGCGCTTTTCGATTGCGAATTTAATGAGCCAAAAACTTCCTGACGGGGTATTGACCACCCCTAGTGCGTGAGCTAGTATGCGAATCGCTGCAGGGCTTCTGCGAAGTTAGTGTGCGGCGGCAATTCAATTTGAGCCAATTCATTTGTTTGGGAGATCAACGCATTAACCTGACGGCAAGCATGCTCGCTAAAGTGCGAGTCGCTAAAGCCGCAGGGCTCAGGTCACCCACCTGTCACAAACAGGTTCAAATGAAGCCCCGGCCACGGCCAAGCGGAAGTCCTTGCGAAGTTGGTTCCCGCGCGACGGCTTCATCTCAATCAAGCTCATTTCAAAAGTTCACCCATCGCCGCTCATCATCGGACGGCTTAGAAAGGTAGTGCGCAAATGATCAGAGTCCTGTTGACCGGCGACACGGTGGCTCGCGCCGGCCGGCGTGTGCTCGAAGAAAGACTTCTCGATCTGCGCGCCGAGCGCGAAATTGATTTCGTAGTCTCGAACGTCGAAAACGCCGCCGCCGGTTTTTCGATCACGCCGCGAATCGCCGAAGAACTCCTCGAAGCCGGGGTTGACGTGATGACCTCCGGCAATCACATCTTCGACAAAAAAGAAGTCCTCGATTACATCGAAAAACAACCGCGATTGTTGCGCCCGGCGAATTATCCGCCCGGCGTTCCGGGCAAAGGCCGCTGGGTGGGCAAAATCAGAGGCGTTCCCATCGCGGTGATAAACGTCCAGGGCCGCGTGTTTATGCCTGCCAGCGACGATCCGTTCCGCTCGATTGACGCGCAACTCAACGCGCTCGAACCTTCAGTGAAAGTCATCCTGGTTGACGTTCACGCCGAAGCGACTTCGGAGAAGATGGCGATGGGCCGGTATCTCGATGGCCGCGTCTCAGCCGTGGCCGGCACTCACACCCACGTGCAAACAGCCGATGAACAGATTCTGCCCGAAGGCACGGCCTACCTGACCGACCTGGGGATGACCGGCCCGCACGACGGCGTAATCGGAACCCAGACCGCCATCGTGATCGAAAGGTTCATCAAAGGCCTGGCGCCGAAATTCGAGCCGTGCGAAGGCGCGATCAAGCTGAACGGTTTGATCGTTGAGGTTGACGAAACGACGGGGCGCGCGTTGCGGGTTGAGCGAATCAGCTTGAATCACGCCTGACCAGCTATGTCTTCAGCAGAAGCTGCAAATGTGGTTGTCATTGGCGGCGGTGTGATCGGCGCGGCAGTCACCGCCGAAATCTCGCGCCACTATGACGACGTGTTCCTGCTCGAAGCGGCGCCACGACTCGGCCTGGGAACTTCGACGCGCAACAGCGGCGTTATCCACGCCGGGATTTATTACACGCCGGGATCGCTCAAGGCATTTCACTGCATCCGCGGCGTGCCGAGGTTGTACCAATTCTGCGCCGAGCACGACATCCCGCACGAACGCACCGGCAAACTGATCGTCGCTGATTCGGAAGTTCACCTCCCCATCCTTGAAGAACTCAAAGCGCGCGGCCAGCAAAACGGTGTCGAGGGTTTGGAGATCGTTGACCGCAACTTCATCCGACGAATCGAACCGAACGTCGCGTCGCCGGTTGCGCTCTATTCGCCGATCACCGGCATCGTTGATGCTGAGGAGTTGATCAAGGTTCTGGCCCGCATCGCCACCTCGAACGGCGCGCACATCCTGACCAGCACCCGGGTGCTCGGCGCGGGGATCAAAAACAATCTGGCGATGATCCGCACCGAACGTGAAGAAGTGGCTGCACGAGTTGTGATCAACGCCGCCGGGCTTTATTCCGACGAAGTCGCGCGGATGTTCGGCCACGACAAACACACGATCTACCCTTGCCGAGGCGAATACGTCGAACTGCTGCCGAGCGCACGCTCGCTGGTGAAGGGTTTGGTCTACCCGCTGCCTCTGCCCACGCTGCATGGCCTCGGAGTCCATTTCACCAAAACAACGGCGAGAGCTTTGCTGGTGGGGCCGAACGCGCGTTACGTCAAAAACAAGGACGATTACGAGAGTGATCGAACCGATCTACGCCTGTTTTATGAATCGGCGCGGCAGATGGTTCCGGCTTTGCGCTTTGAAGATATGCGGATGAGTTATACCGGCATTCGCCCCCGACTTGTGCCCGAACACATCCATTCATTCGCTGACTTCGTGATCGAGCACGACCCGCAATGGCCGTTCGTCATTCATTTGATCGGCATTGAATCGCCGGGTCTGACTTCGTGCTTGTCAATCGGTATGAGTGTGAACGAAATGGTCAGGGAAGTTATGGCTTGTTAGAGGCAGCGCTGCTGTTGCGAGCAGATTTCACAAGGGCTATAGTAAGTTCGCGTATGGTGTTGGGCTAATTGAGCACAACAATCCTGCCAATAGCCGAGCAACCGAAGGAGGCCTATGACAACACTTCAGAGCGTTCTACAGCGATGGCCACAAGATGCGAGACAGGAAGATGACTCCGGTCCGGAAATCGAAGAGGCAATAGAAGAATCCCGCAGCCTTTTAGAGTTGGAAGACGATTGGGATGGTGAAGGCAGTCCGGGATATACCGAGGAAACCTGGAACCGCGCAATCGAGTTTCTGAAAGACGATGCCCGGAGACTCAGAATTATTCTGGGCATCCGGGTTCCTGCTCCCAGCATATCGCCTGGGCCGAACGGGAGTATTGATCTGCATTGGAAAACCGTATCGCGCGAATTGTTGATAAACATCCCCACCGATCCGGATCAGCCTGCCGGATATTACGGCGATGACAGTGGGAAGAACCGCATCAAAGGAACGCTCGACACCTCAGGGAGAAACGAATGGCTTCTGATGTGGCTGATGGATTAGGGGGTGGTTGGGAAAGCGAGCCAATCCTCGACGAAGACTTCCTGTTCATGAGAGTTCACAAAACCTGGGCGAAACGAGATGGGAGTATCAGTCTCGGCGTCTTCAAGAATACACCCACACCGCAGGATGGCATGTCAACCGATTGGCAGAAGTATTCTACGCCCGAAGAGACCCGAAGCCACAGTGCCAGGAAGCCTCCTGACGAATATGCCGTCATCAGAATGTTGGCGGGAAAGGTTCGTACGATTCCGAAGCAGGAGGTCGAACATACGCCATTGCCGGACAACCGCGCTCACACCGATGTGTTTGGAGAGAAGGATGAGGAAGCCCGCCTCTTGTTCGGAAGAATATATGAGATGGTGATTGGATTCGATGGTGAGAGCTTGGCCGGTTGAGTCGAATGCGCATCACATCGAGATCGCATCTTTCAATCGGCATGGGCGTCTGTGAAATGGCGCGCGCAGCATTCCGATGACGCGCCGCCACTCAGCTTCAGGATACTCCGGCAAGCCAAGCTGAATCTCTCCCGGCCTCTCCCGCAACCGAAAAGTTCCGAAGAGACGATCCCACACCGACAGCAAGCTCGAATAGTTTGAATTCCTCTCCACCGCGATCTGCGAATGGTGAACCCAATGCATCCACGGAGTCGGAATCACCAGGCGCAGCGCGCGATCAAGCCCTGCCGGAACCCGCACGTTCGAGTGATGAAAGAGAATGACGGGCAGCAGCAGCGTCTCATAAAGCAGCGATTGCTCAACGCTCAAGCCCAGAACCGGCAGCACGACCAGCCGCGCCGATGACGACAGGATGATTTCGCCGGGATGAAACCGCAGCGCCGAGCTTGCATCCATCTCGGCATCCGCGTGATGAACCGAATGAAACCGCGACAGGAACGCGACCTGGTGGTTGAGCAGGT
>Ga0247727_10007481_pt1 | contig 20780 bp, 17 predicted proteins | sample WisWelCaveWW1625_FD_202498 | JGI IMG/M metagenome (GOLD analysis project Ga0247727, IMG submission 202498) | Biofilm microbial communities from Wishing Well Cave, Virginia, United States - WW16-25 | ecosystem: Environmental > Aquatic > Deep subsurface > Groundwater > Cave microbial mat | place... | reverse complement strand
CGGGACTAAGAATAACATATTTCGCAATTATTTTCTAATTTTAAATTCATCAATCCAAAATTCATCTTCTTTTTTAGCGTTGCCGGCGGTGTAAAATCCGAATTCGGTCAGCCGGTCAATGCGCGGTAAAATACTGCGCACGGAATCTCGGATGCTTAAATCAATTTCATGCCAGGCATTGTCATCGATGAGCGCATAACTTTTTCCTGCCGCCGGATGGGGACATTGATATGAGCTGGTTCCTCCCAGACAAATCCAATCTTCAAATCCCGTTTTAACCCTCATTCCCACCGGAGTTCCAGATGGAATACGGTAAGCGAAACTTAACGTTGAAAATTGGTCGATATTCCATTCGGCCAGGGCGACCCCGAAGGATAAATTTGCGGATAAAAAAATCGATTTAACGTGAAGTGCGCGACCGTTCAAATAGATATTCTGGCCGTTAACTTCAAGAGCAACATCGCCGGAGCTTTTGAATTTTCCCCAGGCCTGGTCGAAATTTTCATAGAACAGGATATTTTTATCCGCGAGCGTGTCGGTTAAAGCCGTTTCGGTGAGTTTTTTGGGTGGCTGGTTTAGGCCTCCTTTGATATAGGCTAAGAAGTGGGCGCTCGACCGATGACCCTGATTGAAATGCTTTCGGCGTTCGATATACGCCTCCTTAAGGGCCCTCTCCAAAACTTTTACCCCAACGTCTAAATAATCTTGTCTTTGGTAGCCGCTGATCTTGTAGCCATAACCAAACGCGTGAACGATCAAAAGGTCTAAATCCGGTGTGCCGCCAGAATCAGAATATTTATCCGCGGTCATATAGCGAAAAGAATCCCCGCTGGCCAAGAGACCTTCATTGATCAACCAGTCTAAAGCGCGAAAGATCGAATCGGCCGCGATATCGTTTTGCGTCATCCGATGATATTCGATGATTGGTTCTAACAACAATCCAGTCATAAAAGGCGAGCCGCCGTATTCATCCGGTCGGGCCCCTTCCTCCGGATCATGGGCATAGAGATTATGGATGAATCCTCCCCGACTGGGCCATTCCAGTTGAGTTTTATAAAGGTTTTCCATGAACTCATCGGCAATTTTTCGATATTCTTTATTAAGCGTAAGTTGATAGTACGTGAGTATTCCCAAAAAAGTAAAGGCCTGGTTTCGTTCGGTCCAGAATTGTTTGGAATCTTTCGGGTAAAAAGCGTTTTGAGGTGGAAATTTTTTCATCAGATATTCCGCCATGTAGCCGGCAACTTCCAATGAACGCGGATCACCAGTCAACAGATAATCGTCGGCCATGGCGTCGATATAAATATACATCGAACTGGAACTCGCCGTGCTTTTCCCCCGCTCTTCCCCTTCGAGGACAATTTGGTTTTCCCGATAATGGAGCAACTCTTTCCGGGCCGCGAGGAAATATTTGAGGTCGCCGGAGCGAACATAAAATTGATAAAACACATGCGGTATGGAATAAAATCCATCTTCACTCAAATTCCCGCTCCACCCTTTATCCCGGATTTCGGGGAACTTAGATTCGAGACGCTGGTCATAGGCCGGAAACAAGGTTTGCCCCATGGGAACCTGCTCTCCGATGACCCCTGACGCGCACAACCATTCTTTGGGCATGACAATAAATCCTTCCGGATAATCCCAGATTGGTTCAGCAATCTTTAAATCTTCGCTTGTCCGCGGAACTCCCCATTTCATGGTCGTATAGGCATAGATGTTGGGAATCGTGAATTTGAACTGGACTAAAACCGAACGGATGGAATTGTCCTGGGGCCAACGGCCGAGTACTTTGACGGCAATCGGGATCTCGCTGTAATCCGGCGTGAAAAACGTGATGTTTTTTTCCGATGTCAGCTGTCCTGGGGCGAACGGGATACCGCCGGAAATAAGCAGCAGGTTATCGGGGATTTCTTTGAGCTTGGCGAGAGGAACTTTGATTTCGCCTTGAGTTGCTGCGGGCGGGGGCGGCAGCGCGACCGCTTTTCTCGTTGGCAAAGGCGGTTTGAAGCTATACGAGATATTACTAAAGGAAGCTGTTTCTAGTTCAGGGCTTAAGCCAGTATTTTCCAGACGCATATTGTCAAAAAATAATCGGTAACGCTTCGGCGGTTCATTCAGAAAGAGAACGATGAAATGAACATTGGCCGCGTCGATACCGCCGCTGATTTGTGAACGGAGGATTTTTACCTTATTTAAGCCACTCTGCAAATTGTACGGGATATTGACTCGCTTGCCGGCCGCGTCATCGAGCCGGATGGTAAAATTGAGAGTTTCACTCTGAGGGTTGAAAACATCGAATGAGAAATATTCATAATTGTCCCAGGTGTGGGAGAGTTTCTTGGTGTTGATGCTGGGTAATCCGCCGCTGGGGTAAACCACTTCCAGAGAATGTTTTCCTTGGGTGACGTGCTGATTGGATGTTCGTAAAGAAAACCCCCCTTCCGGCGAAGTATCCCAGGGCTTAACGCCTTCAAAATCACAAAGGACATTGCCCTTTAGCTTTATCGTGCCGGCCGTCTCCTTTTTTCCGCAGCCCAGCCGCAGGAGCAGAAAAAACAAGGTGAAACTTAACAGAAATATTTTTTGTTTGCGGGTGAGGTTTAACATCACAGGGTTCCTTTCACCTACAAGAAAATTCCTCCCTTCGGTCGTCATACCTGCCGGCAGGCAGGTCTTCTTTGCTGTGCAGGAAAGGAATTTTTGCAGTTAGGAAAGTTTTATACTTTCCTACACTGTCAAAAAACTGTCAGAATACTACCTTTGATCGTTTCCACATCGATAAATTTTAATTCATCTTTGTCTTCAAGAAAACGTTCGACATCCTTTGTTGCTTGCGTTAGATCAATGGATCCCATTTTTTCCAGCAAGAAATCCTTAATGTTCCCTTCATTGAGACCAGGGTTGCTTTTTTGGGTTTGCGTAATGGCATTGTTTAACAATTCATAATTGGGTTTAATTCTTTTCCCCAGATACCAAATGAAATCGTAAAAGTCCCTTCCTTTAACGTATGTGCGGTAAAAGCAGGCATGTAATTTGGTGGCATAGGAAGACGGTAAATCCGGATGGGTCATTTGAAATAAATAGATCTTATTGACCATTGTTTTTTGAATGATGCTCCCCTGGGGAGGGTTGGTATCCACCTCGAAATTAATAGAAAGTTTTTGGTCCTTGAGGGGGGATATACCCAGCTCTTTCAGTAAGCCTTGAAACTTCAAAAACACGCCGTGAACGGTGGATTTCTTTTTGATGACGGGATCCACGCTTAATCCATTTAATTGAAATTCTTTTGATAATTGACCAACGATTTTCGTAAAATCATAACCATCTTTATCAAAAAGGGAGAAGTCCAGATCCTCGGAAAATCTGCGCAGGTCATACAAAAATCGTAAAGCAGTACCGCCGACAAATAAAAGATTATTAAACCAACCTTTGTCGTAGATTATTTTGAGAGCCATGAGTTGAAGCGTCTCCCGTGTCCGGTGGAGCTTGATCTCCGCCGGCATATCGGGTTTCAATTGTGCTTTCAAAACATCAATCATTTGGCCTTTTGAGTCTTAAGGAATTGGCAGAAAAGTTTTACCACGCGCATAAGTCGGTCATTGGAAAAAAGAACGGTAAAGTCCAATAAGAGTTTTGTTCTGATGGACTCTAAATTTTGGAAACGGTACGACTTTTCAAAGATATCAGCATCGCCTGTTTTAAACCGCGGTAAATTGAGGTAGAAAAAATCAATGATGGCTTTTTCCGGCTGAGCGATAAAGTAGGAAAATCCAAAGTCATCTTTTACCGATATAAAACCCCGAAACGCCACCGGCTTGATGTGCTGGTAGATAAAATTCCCTTCCGCATTTGCGAAGCGGTTTGTTTTTTTTGTTGTGACCGAGGTAAGCGCAAAGACCGCCTCTGGGATAAGGCCGTAGAAGTTAAGGGCATATTCCAGGCTCACATAGGATGGAAAGCAAAGTTGATTCGCCAGAAAAGGCCGGCTGGCCTGGACCTTCCGGTCGTTTTTGTTAAACAGATAAACCCCCCGCTTGATTCGGATAATCCACCCCTTTTGCTGCCAGCGGTTGAATTGATTGAGAGTGACCTGTTTTTTATGTTTCTCAATAATATCACGGGCATTGATGATCGGCAAATGCTGATATTGGTTTTTGAATTGGGAGTATGTCATAATCATTTCCTTAAATAATCAAAAATGATTATTTACAGAAACAAGTATAAAAGGCAAAATTTGCTATGTCAAGGTCAATTTCATCCCAATTTTTCTTTACTATCCCAATTTACGATATTGATGAAATTGGGTGGGTAATGCAATTTGCTAAATCAATTGTTTGCTGGTTATTTGCATGCTATTCTTACGATGTTATGCCTAAATTGACCATCATCACCCCAGTTTATAACGGCGAACGATTTATCGAATCCTGCCTTAAGGCCGTGATCGGCCAGAACTGTCCAGACATGGAACATTTGATTGTTGACGGCGATTCACAAGACAAAACCATCGAGATCGTCAAACAATACGCGCAACAGTATCCCCACATCCGTTGGATTTCGGAAAAAGACTCGGGCCAATCGGACGCGATGAACAAGGGCATTGCCCTGGCGCAGGGGAAAATTATCAGCTTTTTAAACATCGACGATTTTTACAAACCGAATGTTTTAATCCGCGTCTTAAAAAATTTTCAAGACCTGCCCGAGCCAAGTTTCTTAGTCGGTAACTGCAATATCTGGGGTGATCAAGGACTTCTCTATGTCAACAAACCCCGCCGATTACGTCTGGGGGATTTACTGCTGGGCATAGACATCAATCCGCATCCCTTCAATCCCTCCGCGTATTTTTATCATAAATCTCTTCACCAAAAGATCGGCCGCTATAATCCGGATGACCATTATGTCATGGATCTAGATTTCATTCTCCGCGCGGTGCAAGCGGCCCATGTCAAATATGTCGATGAAACCTGGGGCAACTTTCGATTTATCGACGGCACGAAAACGTTCGAAGACCAGAAACGCGGTGAATCAGATAAACGTGTCGACGCGGTCATTGCCCATTATCTTGAATCTCTTCCCTCATTTTCCCAAAAAATGATTCGCCTGAAACGGTTCTTTATCCGCGGTCTGCGTCAACGGCGGCGTCTACGGCATCTTTTGAAGAAAATCGGATTCGATACTTAAATTTTTCAGAGACTAATAACTGAATAATTTCGAAAGTTATTTGGATTGCCGTTTTCGTCCGCCTCCGCGGCCTTGATGATGTTGTACATCTCCCGGGCCGTGACATAATGCAAGACATAATTCTTTCCGTCATTATATTGCGATTCCAAATAGGAAAAAGTTTGGTCCATGGACGCGCCTAAGAGCGTGTTTATGTTGTTTTCTTGCGCGCCGTGGGTGTGGACTTTGACAAAGATCCAATCGGGTTTTCCCTTCACGCCAATATTCTGGTCAACCCACAGGTCCACGCGGTTAGGTGTTGGCGGGTTAACGCCCGTCACATCGGCATTTTCGATTCTGGGGAATATCCCTGCTTTGCGCTTGCGCCAATTTAATGTCAGGGGCCCTTGGATGATGATCGGTTGCGTTGATATGACATGGAGTAGGGGCGGTTCATGAACCGCCCCTACGGCAACCGCAATACCGTTATTATGAGATTTCGGTTTTTGTTCATCACCGTTTGGATAATAAATGGAATTGATGATTTTTGTTTGGGTTTCGCTGGGGGCCGACGGAAAAGTGAAATCCGCGTAACAGCCGCAGCTTTTTAGAATGGAACTTTCATTGTTGATCCCGCACCAGCGGCCGTCTTTACCGGAATTATTTAAAGCCCAATTACCATGGATAAAGGCGAAACCAATCTCGCCGGTTGATTTATTTTTGCCTAAAAGGCCGTGTTTGGTGAAATCCTTTTTGGCTTGTTCTAATTTTTGGCGAAGTCCCTGATCGGTATCGTTGTCATGATGCAGATGGATTTCCACTTCGCCAAATCCCCGAGCGCATAACTTGGCCAATCGATCCAGGTGTTCTTTAACGTAAACCTCGGCCGGATAAAAAAAGGTGTGTTTAGGGTAATAGTCGTCGGCGTCCTTGTGGCCTTGCGCGAGTTTGGGATATCGGCTGACCCATTCGGCCACCCTTCGATTTTGCGTGTCCGCGTCCGCGTTGTGCCACTCGGGTTCATAGTGATCGACGAAACAAAACATAATATGCGTGGGTTTACGCAGAGATTGAGGACGCATAAAACGCTTTAGTTCTTGTGCGATGTAGCTTCCCAACCAGATATGCGCATTTTTGAACATATTACCGTTCCGTCCTCTCCCAGGTCACGCGCTGGGTCCCGGTGAGAAAACGAAAAAAACCCAGCAGAAGCGCCAGGTTCATGGAGACGAAATAATAGCAGAGATTAAAAAATTTATTGTGGCCTCCCGACCAGCTGAAAATTTGGCCGATTACCGCCGAAACATAAAATAAAATTTGCGCGATAAAAGTGAACTGAAATAACGGGTAAGCGAGCAAGGCTAGATTAGTGATGAAGGCGCCAATAAGAAAAAACGGGGCAAACCAGCGCAAGACTTTATGCGACCAGAAGGCCAGGGCACAAAAACCTTTGGCGGGATTAAGCATCGGTAATAACATAAATAAAGCCTGGAAATCGCCGGCCCCGATCCGAATGCGCCGCTTTTTTTCCTGAACAATATGCTGAGCCGCTTCCTCAACGGCCCGACCTTGAGTCTCGAAAATAACTTTGTAGCCTTGCTGGAGGATTTTCATCGGGATCACAAAATCTTCGACAATCGTATCCGCCGGACAGCGGAAAAACAATTCTTTGCGCAGCGCGTAAATGCCGCCGTTAGCACCGAGTAAACAGCCGCGCGACCCTTCCAATGTTTTTAACAATGTTTCATAACGCCAATAGACCCCTTCCAATTCTCCGGTTTTGCTTTTATCGGCACTTTTAAATTCCAGGGCGCCGCAGACACAGCCGACGTTTGGATTTTGAAAATGGCGCACCAAATTCTTTATGGCCGCGGGTTCGAACATGGTATTGGCGTCGCTGAAAATAATGATGTCATTTTGTGCCCGGCCGATGGTTTCGTTTAAAACATTGACCTTGCCGCGCCTTTGTTTATAGTCATATAAAACAATTCCCCGTCCGCAGAATTTCCGGACAATCCCGTTGGTCCGATCATCCGAGCCGTCCGAGGCGAAAATGATTTCCAGGCGGTCGGACGGGTAATCCAGCGCCAGACAATTATCGATTTTGGCCTGGATCACCTTCTCTTCATTGTAGGCAGAAATGATCATAGAAACGGCCGGAAGCACGTCGGTAAAATTCGGCTTTGTTTTTTTCCAGAACTTGCTGAGGATCATTAACAAGACCGGATAAAAAAGGTATGAGTAAAGAATAAGAAATACAAACAAACAGAATAAAATTTGGATAATGATCATTGGCCCTTTCCTTTGGATAAATCGTAAAGATAGACGGCCGGACCGTCTTTATACTCATCAAAGGGCAGGCTCCCGCCGGAAGCGCGAAAGAAATCAAGGCGTTGGCCGGCGCGGTCAAGATGAGACGTAAAAAACTTTTCTTCATTGACGCCATCGTCACTGTGCACATGGGAAAAAAGCAGCCAGACTCGGTTGTGCCCGGTGAGTTTATTAATATCCGTACGGTAGTTGTCCCATTCCTGACGGGATTTTATCCCGGGGATAGCGGCCTGTGGATTTAAATGAAAACGCGGCGCGTAATACGCGAATCCTTTTTCCGCCCCATAATAAACATAAACGAGATCATCGTTTTGTTTATGCTGGGCGAGATATTCGACCACAGGTCGGATTTCTTGAACGGTCCGCGGTTTCATCAAATATTGGCCGGCGGAAAGCCCGGGTTGAAGAAAAAGGAAAACAATGATGAGGACATAAATGACTCGATTGGTGCTCCCAAGTTTTTCCTGGATATAGACGATGCCTTGGGCAATACCCAGGATCAGCACCGGCGCGAGAAATAAAATGAGCCGGCCGCCGAAAGGATATTTGTGAAATGTGGAAGCAAACAAGGTAACGAAAATAGGCAGAATTAAAAAGGACAGTTTTTCTTTTTGTTTTTGGAATAGTGAATAACAGCCGCAGATAAAACATAACGCTGCCAGGCCGGTCAATTTTAGTCCACCGGGATATTCAAAGATCCTAAAAAACGTGGTCGTGTACCATTTGATCTGTTCCAGAGATAAAGGCGGAAACGGCATGAAATACGTTTCCCAATATTGTTCGGCGGCCTGTCCGGGGATCATTTTTTTGAGCAATAGAAAATAGTAAGCGACAAAACTCGCGGCCCAAATAAAAGCGGTCAGAGTCAGCCAGCCGGTCATTTTTTTCTGTTTGCGGGTCCAGGCAAAGAATATCATCCCCAGTGCGGTCCCGGCTAAAACAAAGATTGTGGAAAAAGAAAACCAGACCGCGGCCGCGCCGGTTGCCGCTAGTCCGATAAAGGAAAGCGTTTGGGGGCGATCGTTTGTTCGCAGCTGTCCCACCAGCCAAAATAAAAGCAAGGCCGCGAGAACTTCCGTTGAATATTGTTTTAATTCCGATGAAAAATAAATCAGCGGTGTTGAGATCGCGAAAAGTCCCAAGGCGAACGGAACGGCCCTGGGGGTTACGTAAAGCTCGGTGACTTTCCAAAAAATAAACAGCGCCAGGATCCCTGAAATGAACGGAATAAATCTTAAGACGTATTCGCCTCCTCCTCCCACTTCCACTGCCAGCCGGGTAAGCATCAGAAAACCCACCGGAGCGGTTTGAGCAAAATCAAGCGGCTGCAGCAGTCCGGCAAAATCCCGGCTGATAATGCTGCTGGCCAGGGCGGCTTCATCCAGCCACAGCGAGCGGTTAAAGAGATATTGAACCAGGCGCAGAACAATTCCGAGGCCGATGATCAGCCAAAGAAATTTTTTGGATTTTAAAAATTGTTGGATGGATGTGTTCATGGGCGCGCGGTTTTTAACCGTCTGTTCTCATCTTCAACTGCCTGCTTTAACCCATCTTGGAAATTGACCTTCGGGCTCCAGCCGAGCTCGCTTTCAATTCTTTTTGTGCTGTGACGGGGGCTTTTGCTGATACAGCGGAGTTTATAAGACAAGGAAATATTTTTTCGAAAACAAAGACTGACCAATTTTTCTAAGACCCAGAACCCGCTGTACACAATCCAAAATGGAAAATACAAAACAAAAAAACCTTTATGCGTCAGCTGGCGGTACGTTTTAATAAATTGCCGCTGGCTGGGATAATCGCCGTCGACAACATTGTAAGTCCCTTTTTTTGTTGATTCGCCCGCTAACATCAAAGCGTCCACCAGATTATCAACATAAACCAACGGGATTCGTCGCCAGCCCATTCCAAAAACGATGACCAATTTTTTTCCGATGCGCAAACCGATGTCCTGGAAAAACGTTTTATATCCCGGGCCGTAGACCAAGCCGGGCCTTAATATGGTTATCGATAACGGCAGTTTTTCCATCTGTTCCCGGACAAAATTTTCCGCTTGGAGTTTCGCCTGCGAATAAACGCCCCTCTTTTCGGGATTGTCTTCAAAGGCAAAGCCTTCATCGATAAAGCCCGAATTGGGATAATTTTTAGCGTTATAAACATTGAGCGTGCTGACATAAACCAGGTGTTGGACGCCGGTGTGCTCAGCGGCGCGGACGATATTCTGCGACCCCGTGACGGTGGTGTCCAAATGATAATTCCAGTTTCCCTTCATGGCGGCCGCGAGATGGTAAATGACCTTTACCCCGGAACACGCCTGTTGAACCTGTTCGTAATCATAAATATTGCCCTGAAAAATGTCGACCGGCTTCGTAAATAGATTATTTACTGACTTCCGCAAAATTAATGCACCACTGTGGTAGTCAGTATCTCGACCTCCGCTCTCTGGAGGAATAGGTTCCATTAGTTGTGCGGAGGTCAATAATTCATTTTGATTAATCTGCCGATGCGTGAACACGCGGACGCGATATCCCTTCTCTATTAAACGGTTGACAAGCCGGCGGCCGATAAATCCGGTCCCTCCGGTCACCAGGACGTCTGCCGGCGCAAGTGGATTGGATGGGGCTTGAGTTCTTTTGTCTTCTTGCGGAAAAATTGATTGCGTTAACTCCAAAAGCGATTTGGCCTTTTGGGCCGGTACCGGCGACGCGCCATTGTTGGAAACGGCGGTCTGAAATTCCCGGATGATCACGCCTAAACCGGCGTAAGGATCGAGTCGGCCGCGCAGGAAATTAAAAACACTCCCCAGTGATCCGAAAATATACTGGAAGCCGACATTGAGATTCCCGACAATGCGCTCCACCGCGTTGGGCAGGTTGGAGTGTTTTCGTTTGATGATCAAAAAATTGCGTAAGTCAACCCGCAAAATTCCATTCGTGCATTCAAATTCAATATAATTTTTCAAAGGGAAAATATTAAGCGACATGTGCAATGTCCCGGTCCCTTTCGCGGAAGAAAAGATGCACAGCAAATCGGTAATCAAGTTATTCTCGTTACGCAGATGCGTGCTGCGCTCCAATTTAAAACCCGGGAGAAAATCATCCAAAAGACAAAGCATGTGCGGCATCAAATCAAAAAATGTTCCGCCGGGAAGATCATTGATCCACCGGGCCGCGGCGTCGGTATCGACTTTTTTAAGATAATCGTAGCTGTAACCGGTGGCGATGTTGACGATCTCACCGAATTGACCGGAATCCAAAAATTTTTTGGCCTGTTGGATCAAAGGGTCAAAAGACCGCATATGGTCAACACAGACCAAGCGTTGGTGTTTCGCCGCGGCCGCGATGATCTCATCCGCTTCCTCGGTTGACAGACACATCGGTTTCTCAATGAGGACATGACACCCATTCTCCAGACAGTACACGGCCAGGTTTTTATGGGAGTGCGGCGGGGTCACGATGTGCACGATCTCGGGATAAAAATCGCGGATCATTTTTTCTAAATCGGTAAAGGTCTGTTTGATCCCGGTGGATTTGGCGAAATCCATCAGCCGCAGTTGATCCTTGTCACAGACCGCGATGTTTTGTTTATCCATCGATTTGGTCAACAGCCTTAAATGGACCCGGGCCATGTTGCCGCAGCCGATAATGCCAACTTTCAGATTTGACGGAATGTTACCCATGAGACGGCCTCTTGTTTTGATAATGATGCGTAACGGTTGTCATGACATCCTGATAACGGTTTTCCCACGACATCGGTCTGACCGTTTCAATCCGCTTTCGCGCCTGTTCCGGTGAATCCTGGCTTAGAACCTTTTCAATCGCCGCAACAAACTCCTCTTTCGACTTGACGATCTCGATGATTTCTGAAAACACCGCGGCTTCCGGATACGACGTTGAAACCACCGGAATCCCCATCGCCAGATACTGGCGCAGTTTCAGCGGGTTCGAATTGTAAATCTGTTCATTATCCACAAACGGCAAAATACCGACATCAAAAACCGCCGCGTACGACGGCAAAACTTCATACGGCCGGCTGCCGATGAAACGCACGTTGACCAGATTCCGGCACGGATGCTCCTGGACAACCATCCCTCCGATCATCAGAAACGTCCAGTCCGGATGACGTTTGGCCGCGTATCCAATCATTTCAAAATCCACCCACTTTTCCATCAGGCCGAAATAGCCGATGACCGGGCGCGGCAAATCCCTGACCTCCGGCGCTGGTTCGATCTTTTTAAGATAGATGTCCTGGAAATGATCAAAATCAACGCCATGACGGCTCAAAATGACCTTATCACCGAAGCGCTTTTTGGAATCAACCAAAGGCTGTGACGCGCAAAAAATCAAATCGCATTGTTCGGACATCAAGCGGTCCATCTCCCGGATTCTCATCTTGTCAACCCCGGGCAGCGCCGAATAATCATCGATACAGTAATAAACCTTAAAAATATCCCGGAACTTTTCGATAACCGGCGCCGGATGCGGCACCACAAACCACAGGATTGGGTCCTTGATTTTAAACGTCCGGCACAGCCAACGGATCTGCCAGGCCATCAAAGTGCGGTTCAGGGCGCGCATAACGGCGAAACGGTGAAAAGGAAATTGAAAGAGCGTATAAACATAAGAACGGCCATCGACAGACTGCGGACCTTTGAATATCTTCCCCAGCTTTGAAAAAATCTTGGCCAAGTCTCGCTGATTGCCTTTGGGCGCGCGCAGACCCGGACATTCGACATAAATCACTTGGTGATCACGCATCAGCCGCCGGGCGATCAGATGGCTGCTGGTACGATTGTCCGCGCTCCAGTCGTTCCCAAAATATAAAATCACCGGTAAATTCCACATATTTTAAACGGCAAATTCCAGGTTTTTTGATTTGGCCCAACGGATAAACTCCGGCAAAATATCCAGCATCACCTGATTATCATCATGAAAAAGAACAACTTCTCCACCATTAAAGCGAATGTTTTTTAATCGTTCCAGAATCGCGTTCTTCTCCATCTTGCGATTGTAATCCAGACTATCCACCGTCCACATCAAAATCGTTATACCCTGCGACCGGCAAAATAAAATTTGTTGTAGATTCAGCCGTCCCTGCGGCGGCCGAAATAACAATTTACCTTGAGGATCAAACATTTTTGTTATCTCAACACCTTTGATGATCTCCTGCTTTTGCTCAGCCCACGGCAAACGTCCAAATCCTTGATGCGAGAACGAATGACTGCCTATAGCGTGACCCTCTTGCAGGATTCTGCGGACAATCTCCGGATGGCGCTGGGCCTGTGTACCGATCATAAAAAATATTGCCGGGACATCATGGGCTTTGAGGATATCCAGAAGTTTGGGCGTGATCCCGGGATTCGGACCATCGTCAAACGTTAAAAAAATCTTTTTCTCTTTTTTCTTAAAGAGAATGACATCTTCGGAAAAGATCAGCGTCAGTAAATGTTTAATAATTATCGCCGCTGCCTTTCTTGCCTATCGTGCAGGTGGGCTCCCTCATTAAGGGGGAGGAATATATTTGTTTTGGTTTCCATGCTGTTTAACCTTTAATCTAATCCTTAATTCCCCTCCCTTGATGGGAGGGGATAGGGGAGGGTGATTTTTGATGATCATCACCCCCACCTAACCTCCCCCATCAAGGGGGAGGAACGTTAGAACAATGCAATGCCTGTGTCAATACTTGATGGACTTCACGCGCGGTATCGCTCCAACTTCTTTTTAAAATAGCCTCACCTTTTTGTTTGCTGTTAACTTTGGTGATGAGCGTATCGATGGCCTGGGCTAATCCTTTTGAATCCCGCGGCGCGGTTAAAATTCCCTGTCCCGGTGAGGTGATCATGTCCGGGATCCCTCCCACACGGCTCGCCACGACCGGGGTGCCGCAGGCCAAAGCCTCCAACACAACATTGGGACAACCCTCATTTAAACTCGGCAGACAAAAAATATCGGCGGCATTCATCCAAACCGGAATATCCATATGCGGACATCGTCCGGTAAAAACGATGCGCCGCGATAAATTTAATTCCCTGACCTGTTTTTCCAATTTCGACTGCAGTCCGCCTTCCCCGACAATCCGTAACGTGATATCATCTCGTAAATCGCGGAAGGCCGTAATCAAAAATTCAATTCCCTTGACCTCAACGAGATTGCCGATAAAGACCACGAGTTTTGGCTCTAACGGCAAGGCCAGTTTTTTTCGGCATTCGTTTTTTTCCATCGGCTTGAAGATATGAGTATTCACGCCGTTGCCGATAACGGCTATTTTATCTTCTAAAATCCCCAGGTGTTGAATTTTTTCTTTTAATTCACTGGAGACCGCGATGACCTTTTGGCTGTGTTCAAAGGCCCGGCGCATCATCAGCCGCCGCCAAAAGTATTTTGAGAACAGGTTCACATCACTGCCATGGACTTTAATGACCAAGGGTTTTTTAAAATGTTTGGCCGTAAGCATTCCGGCAAAGGCGTCCGGATAGGCCCAGGTGGCCAGGATAATATCAAAGGAAAAACTTTGGGCGACTTTTTTAATGGTTGGGATGATCCCCAGATACAAAAAATATCCATAAAATGACCGGCCTATCTTTGGCGTGACCAAATATCTGGGATGAAACACTTCGATGCCGTCGATCATTTCTTTGTCCGGAACCTGGGCGCAGTTGTCCCAGCGGGATAAAAAGCGCGGGCACCAAGGCAACGGCGCGATAATTTTCAGCTCGCACATTTGGGCCAATTCCCTGAACTGTTGTTGATTGAATATCCCGCGGCCCGGCTGGCGGTTGTTGGGAAATAGATTTGTGATGATGAGAACTTTCATGAAAGTATTTTCCGATAGATCTTTTCATACGCGTTGACCATGATCTCGAGGCTAAAATATTCTTCGACCCGCTTTCGGCCCGCCTCCCCCATTTGTTTGGCTAGGTCGCGGTTCGAAAGCAGTTTGAGCATGGCCGCCGCCATCTGTTCGGGGTCTTTGGCCGGGACCTTAAGGCCGGTCATGCCGTCGATGACCACTTCCGGGTTTCCCCCGACCCGGGTGGCAATAATGGGTTTGCCGGCCGACATGGCTTCCAATAAAGTGAGCGAGATCCCTTCGCTTAAAGACGACAAAACAAAAACATCGAACACGGCCAGCAGCTGGGAGATATCATTACGAAATCCCAAGAACTTGACCTGTTGATCGATTTGAAACTTGACGGCTAAATCTTTCAGTTTCGATTCCAGATGTCCGCCGCCGACAATGATCAATTCGGCCGGAATATTTTTTTGTAGGAGAATTTTAAACGCGTTTAACAAAGTTTCGTGGTCCTTTTCTTCCGAAAGCCTGGCCACGATGCCGATAATCGCGGAATTATTTTTTACGCCAAGTTTTTGCCGCAGGTTTACCGCGGACGCGGGGTCGTAGGACGCGCGAAATGACGGGATATCCACTCCGTTATAAATAACGCTGACTTTTTTGGCGTTGACTTTATTGAACCGTAAAAGCCGGGTCTTGGCATCCTCGGAAATGGCCACGACCGCGTGGACCAAAGCCCAGATAAAACGCGGGACCTTTTTCTCTTCTCGGCCGTGCCGGGTGTTGATGGTTTTGATACCGGCCAGCCGCGCGGCCAAAGTGCCGTAGACTAAAGGGCCCATATTGTGGGAATGAAGGATATCCACTTTTTCTTGACGGATGATCGCGGCCAATCTGAAAATAAGTTTTAGATCGATCCCGTCTTGTTTATTGAGCGAGATCACTTTGATGTTCTGCCGGCTGGCCTGAATGGCCAGGCCCCCTTCTTTTTCCAGACAGCAGATCAGGCTTTCGGCGTTTTTTCGCTTGAAGGCGATGGATAGATCAATGGAAAGCTTTTCCAATCCGCCGAACTCTAAATTATTGACGAGGTGTAGTATTTTCATATGCGGTTGTGTTCCGTAGTTCCCTCCCCCTTGTGGGGAGGGTTAGGGAGGGGGGATTTTAAACGTTCATTAATCTTTTGTAAAACTCCCTCCCGATTTTTCAGAACATCGTGATTCCAAAATCGTAAAATTTCAAAGCCTTGTCCCTGAAGCCATTGATCTCGTTCCTTGTCTTGTTGGTTCAGGGCATGTTGTCCACCATCAATCTCAATTACTAATTTCCGTTCAAAACATGCGAAATCGACAATATATTGTCCAATAACTGCTTGCCGACGAAATTTAGCCCCAAGATTTTTAAGCCGGAGTTGATACCAAAGATAATTTTCAGCTTCAGTAGAATTAGTTCTTAGTTTTTTCGCAATGGGTATTAACGATTTTTTCAATCTCCCCTCCCCTAACCCCTCCCACTAGGGGAGGGGAATTTATCTTTGATCTCCAAATTCGAAACGGTGACGCGGAATTTTCCGGTCTTTGTCAAAGGGATGTCATCGACAAAAATATAGTCCACGGCCATCTTATCCCCGGTGATTTTTTTAATCTCTGCTTTCATGAAATTAAATTCCACGTCCTTAAAACCGTCCGTCTTAACGATTTTTACCTGGACCGCGTCGATCTTATCCTGGACAATTTGAAACTGTTTGACCCAGCGGAATTCTTTCATCAGATGCGGAAAAAATTCTCCGGGAATGGCCTTGCCTTCGGATGTGCGGATGATATCCAGCGACCGGCCGACAATGCTTTCGACCAAAGGCAGTCCGCGTCCGCAGGAACATTCAGGCTCACGCGGGGCCACCGCCATATCCCCGATTTGATACCGGATAAACGGCATACCGTAATTATGCAGATCCGTGATGATGATATTGCCCATTTCCCCGGGTTTAGCCGGTGAACCGTCATCCCTGATGATCTCCACAAAAAGATTTTCGACGCTTAAATGAAGTCCTTTATGATCTTTACACTCGGCGGCGATCAGCATGAATTCCCGGGAACCATAGGTGTTGAAGACATCGCATTGAAAAATCTCCTGGATTTTTTTTCTTTGAAAATCATGAATGCCCTCAGCCGCGGAAATAATCGCCTGCGGGCGGAATTTGACCGGGCCATTGTCCTGGACAAACCGCGCGAAGTTGTACAAAGGATTGGTATAACCGATGATGATCTCGGGCTTGAAGCGGTTAAGTTCGGCCAAACATTTTCGCATTTGCGTTTCATCGAATTTAAACGAATTGAATAATCGGATATTTAAAACGCGCCGATGTAGAGCGCTTTTGATTTTTTTAAAGGCCGGCGGATTGCCGATATCCACCCCCCAGATCATGGCCTGCTTCATCCCGTCTTCACAGCCGGCCCAGCCGTAACCCCGTTTTGAAATCGCGACGCGCCAGTCATAACTGTCGGACGTGTAATCAAATTGTAATGGAGTGCCCGTGGAGCCGCCCGTTGCCTTGGTCCAGGTCTTGCCGATATAGTTTTTGGCGGCCATTTGGTTTTTGTTGGCGCGGATATCGTCTTTGGTGGTGATGGGCAGTTTTTGAAAATCGGAATAAGATTTAATATCCGTACCGGTCAGGCCGCGGCTTTTAAATATTTGCGTCCAATGAGGAACTTCTTGGCAGGCATGTTTCAGCAGTTTTTCAAGTTCTTTCCACTGGTAGTCCAATAGTTTTTCTTTACTCCACCACTGGCTTTCTTCGAGAAACTCACGGTAGTCGAGGATATTCCGGCGTTTGATGACCTTTTCGTGGAAGGGTAATAATATTTTTTGAAAGATTTGGGTGTACATTGACGTCACTTTTCTTTACTCAAAAAATGCTCAGCCGCCGCCAGGACTTCATCCGCTGTGATAAGTTGCATACGGTCGGGGCCTTCGGGTCCGTGAAACAGTAAACGGCAGCGGTCGGTCCAGGGCGCGCAGGTTTTCGGATCGTCGGCCCCGAACAACCCGATGACGGGAACATTCAAGGCCCCGGCAATATGCATGGGGCCGCTGTCCAGACAAACACATAAAGCGCTTAAGTCGATTAAAGCGGCTAACTGCATTAATGTCATTTTCCCGGCCAGGTTTAAGGCCGGTTTTTTCATCAGGCGGATAATGCCTTCTATGGTTATCTGGTCGGTTTTCGTTCCGGAGATAATGAGTTGAACGCCGTAACGCTGGATAAGTTCATCGCCGACTTGCGCCCATTTTTTGTTTTCCCAAAGTTTGAGCGGCTCCGCCGCGCAGGGATGAATGGACACGATTTTTTTGGTCAAGTCCAGGCCGGTTTCGCTAAGGATACGCCGCATTTCTTTTTTATCGTCTTCGGGAATAAAGACCGCGGCTTTAGGCGGCTGGGTGTGATTGATCCCTATTTGCCCGAACATCTCGACAACGCGGTACGGCCGGCGCGCGTCAACAAAAAAACCATCGGTCCGACCAAAAAATTTTCGTTCAAACCGGGAGATCAAATCCCGCGCGAAGGACACCTTGGTGTCGGCCCGGTATTTGCTGGCCTTAAAAAGCGCTAACGCCAGAGTCGCGAAACTGCCGCGGACATCAACGATCAAATCATATTTTTTCAAATAGATCTGTTTGAGGACCGAAAGCCGACGGCGCAGACTCCACCGGTTTTTGCCGCGGTTAAGCCAGGCGCAATTGTATGGAATGACGCGCCTCACCACAGGGTGCGCCTGGTAAAGGTCTTTGGTCCATTCCCCAACCAGGACATCTATTTGGGCCGTTGGGAAATGCTCTTTTAGAATATCAAACGCCGGGTGGCTGAGAATATTATCGCCGATGTAATCCAGGAGGATCACCAGCACCGTTTTGATCTTTTCCGGTTTGGGATAACTTTTTTTCTCATAAAGAATCCGGTGGATCAAAAATGCCGAGATCCAGGAGATGTTGCGGTAACATCTGTTGGCAAAGTCATTCATAATCGCGCGACCTTTTCATAGACCTTCAATGTTTCTTCCGCCGCTTTTTTCCAACTAAACAGCTTCGCGCGTTCGAATGATTTGCGCTCTAAATTCCGGCGGAACGGGATATCGGACATGAGTTTTGAAATCGCCAGCGCGATTTCTTCCTCGCTATAAGGATTGACACAAATGGCCGCGTCGCCCACGACTTCCTTGAGCGATGGAGTGTCGGAGGAAATAAGTGTTTTGCCGCAGGCCATGGCTTCCAGCGCCGGCAAACCAAAGCCTTCATAGATGCTCGGGAAGATCAAAAATTCACATCCGTTGTAAAGCGAGACCAATTCATCTTCACCTATAAAGCCGGTAAAAATCACATTCTGATCCCGATGCTCTGCCTTCATCTTTTTTAAGATTTGTTCGCCTTCGGCATCAATTTTCCCGGCAATGACCAGATAAACATTTTTGGCGCCGTTTTTAAAAAATGTGTGGAACGCTCTAAAGATCCGAAGAATATTTTTCCGCTCCTCAAAGCCGCCGACATACAGGATGAACTTTCCGTTGATGTGAAAACGACTTTTTAAGCCGTCCAGCAAAGAGTTCTTCGCTAAGGGAACAAATTGATTGTTCACCCCATTGTAAACAACATCGATCCGGTGCCCCGGGACTTTAAGATACTTGATGATATCTTGTTTTGTGTTCTCAGAGATGGCAATGAGCTTGGCGGCGCGGGACGTCAAAAAAAGTTTGGCGGCCCAGCGGAATTTAGAACGCAGACCGATCCCTTTGAGATACATTTCCGGGAATCTTAACTGAACCAGGTCATGAATGGTCACCACGCTTCGATGGCGGTAAAATATCGGCAAACTGGTTTGGACCGGCGAGTGGAAGCAATCGACCTTCTCCTCGCGGATGAACCGATTCAGTTTTATTTGATCCAGAAGCGATACCGCGCGCAGTGACGGAAGCTCCCGTAAGGTGATTGTCCCATTTCTTCTACCCGATAGGCTTTTAATCCAATCGAGAACATGGTTATCGCCGGTTGATTTTTCTAAAAAGAAAACATAATTATTCTCCGAATTCAGTTTAACGATGTGCTCTACTAAATTATAGATGTAGCAGCCGATACCGCGGAACCGGTTGTCCCAGCGCTGCAAATGTCTTAAATCAATACCAATTTTCATGTGATGCTTTTACCTTTTTTATTTTGAGCAAGAATGCGTTTAAAATTTTCTTCCAATTGTTCGGTACATTTTTCCCAGTTCCACTTTTGGCAGACATACTCGCGGCCTTTGCGACCTAATTCTTTTGACAGGTTATCATCTCGCAATAGTTTCTCGATGGCCTGAGCACACTGGTCTTCATCACGGTTAATCAGCAGTCCGGTTTCGCCATCAACGATGGTCTCACGTATGCCGCCTTCTTTTACCCCGATGACCGGTGTCCCGCAGGCCATGGCCTCTAAGGGCACAAGACCAAAGGGTTCCATCACCGGTGGATAAATGACCATTTTGGCTTCATTGTACAATTTGAGAAGTTCCTCGTCAGAGATAAGCAATTTCAACTCCACTGTAACGTCTTTTGATTTGGCCCGTTCGAGTAAATTGTCCATATAATTTTTGGAAGTGAAATTACCAATGATAATCAAATTGGGCCGGATGTCTTTGTTAATCCGTGCCAAAGAATCAATGACAAAATCATGCTTTTTAATCGGCGCGATAGACCCAATGGAAAGAACAAAATTTTTCCTTGGTAAGTCTAAAGGGCGAAAAGAATCAATATCCACCCCAGGATAGCTGACGGTCGCTAATATTCCGTACGCTTTGTAAAGCGATTCACGCGTATAATAGGAATTCGAAAAGACGTACTGCGCGCTTAGTATATTTTTGCGGTCCGCCGTTTTCGTAATGTATCGCTGCAGGCGAATCGCAGGCTCCGGCAAAAGAAATTTGATTTTACTTAACAATGAGTCCGGCTGATCTGGGATGTCGATGTCCGGTTCATAGGCGGACCTTAATGGCTCATGGGCATAATAAACAGTCAGGCTATTAAGATGTTGTAGTAAAAATGGAGCTTGGGTAACACAATTATGGACAAAAACGATATCGTATGCTCCTGTATCAACTTCGGCGGCGATTTTTTTATAAAGGATATTTAACTGGCGTAGAAAAATTATTTTTTGGAATAAATTGAGATAAACTTTAATAAAGTAAGGACGAACATTGCCAAGCGGCGAAATTTTTTTTAGCTCATATTTAACGGTTTTATTGGCGAATGTTGATAATGAGAAAAGACCATCGTCATGGGCGGTGGTCGTAAAAAGGTCAATGGTGTGCCCGCGTTGATGCAAATATTTCCCGAAACTATACAAAGCCCGCTTGGCTCCGCCAGCCGGCACATTATGGACGACAGCGATTTTCATGATCTTAAACCCTTTCTGAATACTCCCTCAAGGAATTGCTGTATTTCTTTGAATTTTTTCTGCTTATCGAAACCTTCCAA
>Ga0247727_10007480_pt1 | contig 20780 bp, 21 predicted proteins | sample WisWelCaveWW1625_FD_202498 | JGI IMG/M metagenome (GOLD analysis project Ga0247727, IMG submission 202498) | Biofilm microbial communities from Wishing Well Cave, Virginia, United States - WW16-25 | ecosystem: Environmental > Aquatic > Deep subsurface > Groundwater > Cave microbial mat | place... | reverse complement strand
CCGATCACCACGACTCATCGTCGTTGACCGTCGAGGCTCGGGACTCTCCGACCGGCTCTCTCCGCACGACCTCCCTGCGCTCGAGATCCTGGCCGACGACCTCGGAGTGGTCTTGGATGCCGCCCGGTCCGAGAGGGCTTCCATCTTCGGCGTTTGGTCCGGCGGGATAACGTGCTCGGTCTTCGCCGCGACACGGCCCGAACGGGTCGATCGACTGGTCCTGTACGCGATGAACCCCGGCGGGGAGCAGTCCTGGGGGGTGACCTGGGATCGGGAGGGATACCTCGCGCGAGTGGCCGAGGGATGGGGAACGCGCTCGTTCGCCCAGTGGGACCCGGCGTGGGGCCTGAGCGTTATCGCCCGTCCGTGGGAGACGACCCTCCAACCCTGGATTGGCACGTCGCCTCGCTGCAGTTCGCCTCCGATCCCGGCGCTGCGACCGCGCTCTCGCGCATCTATGCGGAGACAGACATTCAACCCATTCTGCCGTCGATCCGCGTCCCAACGTTGATCCTCTGCCGACAGGGAGACCGGCTCGAGCCTGTCGCCACTGCCAGGTACGTTGCCAACCTGATCCCGGGGGCGCGCCTGCTCGAGCTGGATGGCGAGGACGATCTCTGGTTCGTAGGAGACACCGACTCGATCGTCGATGCGATCCAGGAGTTCGTGACCGGCGCGCGCCCTGCGTTGCCGTCGGATCGGGTGCTCGCGACCCTCCTGTTCACCGACATCGTCGGATCGACCGACACCGCAGCTCGACTCGGGGACTCCGCGTGGAAGGAGCTCTTGGCCGAGCACGACGAGAGGGCGAAGGCCGAGATCGCTCGGTTCCGAGGCACCTACATCCATACGACTGGCGACGGACTCCTTGCGACGTTCGATGGTCCCGCGCGAGCCGTTCGTTGCGCACAGGCGATCGGAGAGGGAGTTCGGTCACTCGGACTCGAGATCCGGTCAGGCTGCCACACGGGAGAGGTCGAGCTCGTCCGGAACGACGTTCGCGGCATCGCGGTCCACATCGGCTCCCGGGTCGCAGCCCTCGCCGCCGCCAGTGAGGTGCTCGTCTCATCTACGGTGAAGGACCTGGTAGCCGGTTCAGGGCTGGTGTTCGAAGACGCCGGCGAGCGCGAACTCAAAGGCCTTCCCGACCGCTGGCACGTCTACCGGGTCGTGAGCGACTCCGCATAGCGATCGGGTGACGGCGAACGGCCAGATGTCCGCCCGGCGACCTCGTTCGCTTAGGCCGGCGCGATGTTGTGTGTCGACCGAAACACGTCGTCGGGGTCGTACATACGCTTCACCTCGGCAAGCCTCTGCTGGTTGGACCCGAAAGCCTCATCTGCAGGATCGTCGTCATCGAGGTAGTTCACGTACCGTCGACCGGCGAACGACCGCTCGAGGGTCCCGAAGGTCGAGCGCGTCCACGCGACGTTGTCGTCGGTGGTTGCCGGGTCCGTCCACACCGAGGTGATCAAGAGGTCGTACCCCGGCTCTCGATGCGGCACGGCGGTGGCATCCACAGGCACGCGGGTCACGGCCCCATGGAAGTCTTCGAAGGCGATCGCCGTCGTCGGCGAGGGGCACGAGGCGAATCCTTCGATGGCTCCGTCGATGACGTCGTCATCGAGCCCGCGGATGAAGCTCGACTTCCAGTAGTTCAGCGCGCCGCGGGGATACCCGTCGTCGAACATGGTGTTGATCACGGGATACGGCATAGGACCGATCTGTGAGATGAGTGGTGATCCGAAGTCCGTCAAGGTCTTCAAGTCGATCTCCGCCTGGGCAGGATCACCGGCGTGGCAGACGACGATGGCGCAGAGCTTGGCGCCGGATCCGTCCGGCGCATGCACGAGCCCGGCGAACGTACCCAGCTCGTCCGGAAGGTCCTGCGTGAAGTCCCGGAAGAACCGCAGAACGCTGGCTGCCTCGTCGAACGGGTGGGCGACGAGCCCACCCACTACCTGAGCGAGCGGATGAAGCCGGTACTCGAATCCCGTCACGACTCCGAAGTTTCCGCCGCCGCCCCGCAGCGCCCAGAAGAGGTCCGGGTGCTCGGACTCACTCGCGGTGATCACCTCTCCCCGTGCCGTCACCACCTCCGCAGACACCAGGTTGTCGGCCGCCAAGCCGTGCTTGGCCATGAGCCAGCCGAACCCCCCACCGAGCGTAAGCCCAGCGATGCCCGTCGTCGAGACGAAGCCTCCCGTCGTCGCGAGCCCGTGCACCGCGGTCTCGCGGTTGAACTCTCTCCACGTAACGCCACCCTGCGCGTGTGCCGTCCGCGAGCTGGGATCAACGACGAGTCCCTTCATCGGACCGAGATCGATGACGACCCCATCTTCGATCACTGACCGGCCGGCGACGCTGTGTCCTCCGCCGCGCACCGAGACGGGCAACGCCCGTCGCGTTGCGAACCTGATCCCGTCCGCCACATCGGCCGTGCCTCGGCAGCATGCGATCAGGCCCGGTCGCTTGTCGACCAGTCCGTTGTGGACACGTCTCACCTCGTCATAGGAAGCGTCCTCTGGACGGACGAGATCGCCCGAGAACGTCGCCGAAAGCTCGGCCAGCGCGCCATCGTCGATGACAAGGCTCCCGCTCATGATCCTCCTCCCCTCGACGGCCCTGCACGGGGCGTCGTCTTCGGGTCTACACCTCGCCAACGAGCCTGTCTAGGGCGGCTTCACGCCCGGCGACGTAACGGTGGCCTCCCTCGACCTACGAGCTCATCAAGGATGAGTACGTCTGCCAAGCTCGCGGCATCATCCCCGTGGAGGGGAAGAGCGAGATGGAAACCTACCTGCTCATCTCGAAGCGCGATGCCCCCCGGGCGGCGGCGGATCGTAGGTCATCCAGAACTTCTTGAATGGCGCCTGGAAGTCGAAGACGCACGGGGTTCCCGCTCGGATAGCGAACGCGTCCCCCGCCGAGAACGTCTCTGCCTCGCGCCCGTCGACCGTGATCACCAACCTCCCTTCCAAGACGACGAACAGCTCGTCGCGAGGGAATGCAGGGATCCGCTCCTTGTAGACGCCGCAACCCCAGACGCCACAGGCGGCCCGGCCGTCATCGCTCTCCATCATCGTCAAGCCGTGATGGTTCGGCGTCCCCGAGATCAGGAGCTCCTTGTCTATGTCGTCTTCGTAGACGAAAGATCCCTCGGGTGGGTTGGCATCGATCCTCGTCACGCCGGTAGACATCGAGCCTCCTTCCGTCGATACGTGACCGATGCTGGTCGACCTCGCTCGGCAGGGTCCGACTGTACCCTGTCGTGCGAGGGGGTCCCATGTTGTGAACGACCTCGGGAGGCTCCACCGTGGGCCGGTCATCACCCCTGATGACCGCCGGTTCGACGCGGCGCGAAGAACGTTCAACGCCTCGATCGAGGCTCGTCCGGCGGTGATCAGTCGTCCCGTCGACAGCCGTGACGTCGCGGCCGCGATCGCCTTCGCGCGAGCTCATGACCTCCCGGTGTCGGTGCGCGGAGGCGGGCACAGCGTCGCCGGTCACTCGGTCGGCGAGGGGAGCGTGATGGTCGATCTGCGACTGCTCCGTGAGGTCGACGTGGGCCCCGTGGCGCGCACCGCCACCGTCGGCGGCGGTGCCTGCTGGAACGACGTCGACGCCCCGAGCCAGAGTTTCGGCCTCGCGATGCCGGGTGGAACCTACGGCGACACGGGGGTGGCCGGACTGACGCTCACCGGGGGAATCGGACACCTGACCGGCGCCTATGGGCTGTCGCTCGACAACCTCCTGTCGGCGGAGGTCGTAACGGCTGACGGTCGCGTGATCCGGGCGAACCGAGACGACGAGCCGGAGCTGTTCTGGGCGCTTCGGGGCGGCGGCGGGAACTTCGGTGTCGTGACGGAGTTCGTCTTCCAACTCCACGAGGTCCCTCTGATGACTGGAGGGTTCCTGATCCATCGGTTGCAAGATGCCCCCGAGGCCCTCCGCGCGTTCGCCCGGATGCGCGACGACATGCCGAGCGCTCTCACCCTGATGCCGCAGCTTCTCCCTTCAGCGGGGCTGATCGAAGCAGATCACGTGCTGTTGACCTCTGTGGCGTTCCTCGGCGCCGCGGACCGAGCGAGCGAGGTACTCGCCCCCCTCCGATCTCCCCGGCCACTGTTCGACAACGTCGGGCCGGCCTATTACTCCCAACTACAGGCGCTGTATCCGTACATGCCGTTCGGCCTACGCAACTACTGGACGGGTCGGTTCATCGATGATCTGTCCGATGACCTGATCGACTTCATGGTCGAGCACCTCGCGGGCGCACCGGCGGCCGGGTACGGCGGCATCCTGTTCGAGCCGCTGCACGGCGCCGTGTCCGAAGTTCACCCATCGGCGACGGCGTTCGCCTTCCGGAGCGCGCGATTCAACGTTAGTCCGATGGCCGTCTGGGAGGATCCCGCCGACGACGAGGGGCAGCTCGCGTGCGCGGCTGCCGCACGTGATCGCCTCCAACCTCTGTCCAGGGGTGGATACCTCAACTACGCCACCGACGACTCGGAGGAGACGGTAGAGGGATCGTTCGGGAGCGAGAACTTCCGCCGACTCCGGAGCATCAAGGCGACGTGGGATCCCGACAACGTGTTCCGTTTCAACCACAACATCGCGCCGGCGCCCGACTGACGACGCGACGGATCGCGCCGTGTTGCATCCCTTCATCTCATGGTCATGAGCTTCCGCGTCGCGGCCGCGTGCCACTCCATCCCCATCGCCTGGAACCGGGAGCCGGCTCGCTCGAGCAGCTCGTCATCCCCGCGTGCGACGCCGAGAGCTCGAAGGGCGAACGGCTCGACGTAGCATCCGAGCTCGACGAGCGCGGGCGCTTCCTCTTCGATCTCTGCGCGGCGACCGAGCAACGCGAGCGCGTCGAGCCTCACCGCGATCCCCTCGAAGTCGTCCAGACCGGGCGGCTCCAAAGCTTCCAGCCTGCGATCGACCTCTTCGAACGCCCCCCGGGCGACGGCGATCTCGATCCCGATCGGGTCCAGCACCCAACCGAAACCCACGAACCCTTGATCGGCTGCCTTCTGTTCCAGTCGACGCGCCTCTCGCTCATCCCCGAGGTACACCTGGGCGAGGGCGCACGTGAGGAGAGACACCACGCTCAGCATGCACGGGGTCGCTTGGTTGGCGTCGATCGCCGCTTCCGCGGCCGGGGTCAGCTCGCGCACGCGGTCCCAACTGCCGGACACGCTGCCGAGGTTGATCCGACCCCATACGGCATGGAGGTGATGGTGGGTTGAGAGGTCGGCCGTGACGACCTCGTACGCCTCCACGACCTCCTGGATCTCGTCGATCCTCCCCGCCGCGATGAACGTCTCCTTCGCATACCCGTAGATCAGCGCGATGTGGTCAAGATCGGTAAGGGTCGGCACGAGGTCGAGGCGACGCCGCACCCACGTCACCGCCTCCTCGTAGGCACCGCGCGCGAGGGCCTCATTGCAGCGGGCATCCATGCCGAACGACCGGAGCTCCGCATCGTCCAAACGATCGGCGATCGCACAGGCCTCCTCGACGATGTCTGCCGAGCCGGAGGGCTCACGATACGCCCGGGCGAACAGGGCCCGCGCTCGCGCCGCGGTGCCCTGTTCGGCGAGCTCCAACGCGCGCTCGATCCATCCGCCCACGAGGGCACGGTCCAACTGGCGTTTCCACCACCCGCCTCGTAACGAGGCCTGGAACGCGAGCTCCGCGAGGAGGTCGGCCTCACCGGCCGTATCGCGCGTGTGCGCGAGGGCCTCCAGCATCGCCTCGCGGAACGCCTCGCCGTCGTATATCAAGATGTTGGCCCGACCGATATCGCGCCACAGCTTGGCGAGGCCCTCGGGATCGGACTCCAGCTCGAGGGCGCGATGCAAGAGCGCGAGACCGTCATCGATCTCCATCCTGCCGATCGAGAGCCCGGCGGCCCGGCGGAGCCAGGTGAGCGCGGCGTCGCGCAACTCGTCGAGCGTGGCCGCCTCTCCAGCCCACGCCAGATCCACGTCATCGGGAGCCACGGCCTCGGCAAGGTGGTGCGCGAGGAGGGACGCGAGCTCGTCGGTTCCCCCCACGGTTCGCTCCAGCCACCTCGCGAAGGCGGCGTGCATCCGCGCGCGTCTCGCTCTGGGCAGACTCGCGTACGCAACCTCGCGGGTCAGGGCGTGCTTGATCGCGTACTCCCGTTCCCCCTCGAGCGTCGATCCTGATCGACGGCGGATGAGATCGCGCTCCTCCAAGATGCCGAGGTCGGGTCGCGCGTCTTCCACGAGGTCGTAGACGGGTCCGGCCCAGAAGATGCGGCCGATCACCGAGGCGGCCTGGATGGCGCTCTTCTCACCGGGCTCGAGGAGGTCGATGCGCGCGGCGATGACCGCCTGCACCGTGTCCGGCACCGAGAAGTTGGATGGCAGGTCGGCGAGGGACCACGATCCGTTCGTCCGTTCCAGCAGGCCACGATCCAGCAGCGTCCCGATCACCTCTTCTACGAAGAACGGGTTCCCCTCGGCTCGCTCGAGGACCACCTCCCGGAGACCGGTTGGGAGCGTGCCGCCCAGCAGCCCGTCGAGCATGTCGACCGCATCGTCGGAGGAAAGCGCCTCGAGTGTGAAGGTCTCACCGGCGATCCGCGCGCCCCATCCGGGCCGCCGCTCCAAGAACTCGGGGCGAGCGGTCGTGATCACCATCAAGGGTGCGCTCACGTCGCGCATGATCCGATCCAGCAGATCGAGCAGGGGGTCCACCCCCCAATGCACATCCTCGATGAGCATGACCGTGGTGCGCTCGGCGGCGACCTCCCCGAGGAACTCCACCCAGGAGTCTTGGAACCGGTCCCGGGCGGCGAGGGGATGGAGATCCCGCGCGACATCGAGCCCGAGCGTGAGCCCGAGGATCCGCCTGGGCTCGAGACGCGACAGCACGACAGCGGGTGGATCGTTCTCGGTGATCCGGAGGTGCTCCTTGAGGACCTCCGCGAGGGGCCAGTAGGCGACCCCCTTGCCGTAGGAAAGACATCGACCTGTACGCCGGAAGGGTTCGGGTGATCTGGCGCCGAGGCGTTCCCATAGCTCGCGCACCAGACGGGTCTTCCCCACGCCCGCGTCCCCCAGGACGGTCGCGAGACGCGGCTCGCGGCGGCTCTCGACGTCGTCGAAGATCTGCTCGAGCCCCGCCAGCTCGCCGGCGCGGCCGACGAAAGCTCGAGCGAGGCCTGAGACGCCTCGTGGTCGCATGAGTGAAAGCGCACGAAGCAGCCGCCGGCACTCGACACCTCCGGGTTTACCTTTCGCCTCGATCGTCTGGGGATCACCGAACTCGAAGGCCCCGCTGACGGCTGCCACCGTGCGCTCGCCGACCAAGATCTCGTTCGGACCAGCGGCCTGTTCCAGGCGAGCCGCGACGTTCACCGGGTCGCCGGCGACGAACGAGCTGGCCTCACGGGGTTTCCCCATCACGACGTCGCCCGTGTTGACGCCGATCCGCAGCGCGAGCGTTTCGCCGAAGAGATCGACCAGTCTGCCTTGCATGGCCAACGCTGCGTGCAGCGCTCGCTCAGCGTGATCTTCGAACGAGGTCGGCACTCCGAACGCCGCCATGACCGCATCGCCGGCGAACTTCTCGACGGTACCGCCTGCGTCGTGGATCTCGTCCGCCATCGCGTCGTAGAAACGCTCCAAGACGGCGCGTGTTCGTTCGGGGTCCTGGGAATCGGCGCGCGAGGTCGAGCCCACCAGATCGGCGAAGACGATCGTCGCGAGCTTCCGCTCGGTGGACCCCGCAACCGTCTCCACGGGAGCAGCACAGATGGGGCAGTAGCGCGCCGCAACCGGGAGGACGGCACCACATCGGGAGCAGGCGTCCATGGAACCGGAGCGTAGACGTGGTCTCATCGGGGCGCTACCCCGCCCGTTTTCAGGGCCGAGGTGCTCTCGGAAGCCGTGTCATGCGAGCCCTCTCGCGGTACGAGACCGCGGCCCCCCGCCCTGTGCTCTGCATGACGTCTTCGACACGTCCGTAGAACGCTTCTCGAAGCGCGACCGTGCCCTCGTCACGAGGCCCGTCGTCGAAGGCCCCCGCTTCATCCATGAACCCACGGAGCTCGATGACCGATGGCGCTCGCGTGGCGACCTCGAAGTCGCAACTCTTCTCTTCGAGGAACAGCTCATGCTCGACCGCCCACGCGAGCGCATCTTCGGCGCGACGCAGGTCCTCGTCATAGTCGTAGCCGGGAGCGGTCTCGGCGAACACGACCCCGGCTGCCGAACGGACCTCGACGACCGCCTGTTCGCGAACCGGGTGGATGTCGATCAGGACGCCGTTGCTCCGAAGCAGCTGCCGGATCCCTTCGAGGGCATGGACCATGCCCTCGTGTTCCATTCAACATAAGGACCACGAGAGGATCGCGACGTCGAAGGTCGCGGGTTCGGCGGTGGCCACGAACCTCTCGAACGAGACATCCTGGAAGGTGACACGCCCGCGTGAACCTCCGGACATGCGAGCCCGCGCGCGCTCGATCGCATCCGCGAACGGATCGATGGCCGTGACGTGGGCCACCCTGTCCTCGAAGCGCCGGGTCAAGCGGCCGTCACCGCAGCCTATCTCGAGCACCTCTTTGGCGTCGAGGTCCACGAGGTCGAACAGGGCGCGGGTCTCGTTCCCCTCTGGATCCACATGGACGGACAAGGCAGCCCGATCTTGTCACAAGAGCCGCGCTTCCCGCGTCGTGCTAGGCGGGGCAGAGCGCACCGTGGTTGGGTCCTCGACCGAGCGCTGCGCCAGGTTCACGACGGCCCCGATGAACGTCGTGATGCCGAGGACCGGCATGATGAGCCACACCCCGGCGTCGCCCCACATCAGCGGGATGAGACTCATCAAGACCCACGGCAGGAACAGCCCGATGGTCCAGGCGGGGTGGGTGCGGCGAACGGTCAGCGCAACGACGGGCATCGCGACGAACAACGACCCGACCAGCAGCACCGATCCCGCCCTCGCCGCGAGCGTTGGATCCCAACCTGCGGCCGTCCGCTCCCATGGGGATTCGAACCCGTCCCCGACGATATGGGCGAGCGTGGCGTACACGCCGAACGCGATCAGAGCGAACGGCCCCACGATCCACCAGTTCCGCTTGAAGCTCTCACCCATCTTGACCCCCTCCTCCTCGATCCGCCTACCGTCGAGCGACATCTGTGCGCGCCATGACAGGTCGGCGCCGACGCCGAGCAGGCATCGTGCGAGCATCTGCCCGGCGACCGACCGCCTGGCCAACCCGGCGTCGGCGCCGGCGCACGCGTGCTCCCACAGGTCGGAATCGATCTCTTCCCTACGCTCGTCGCGGACGGATGTCGCCATCCGGGCCGTATAGAGCCGGGTCCACGACCGAACGACCGAGGCAGCACGCTCATCTGCGCGGGTCACGCGGGCTCTCCCATCCAGATCGCGGTCGCCTCGGCGCGGTCCAGGTTCAAGCGCGCGAAGGTTCGCTCCCCGTCCCCCGTCACCCGGTAGAGGCGCCGCCTCGGTCGCCCCTGATCCGCCGCCACCCGGGGGTCCTCCCACCGGCTCTGGAGCAGCCCCGCCCGCTCCATCCGGTCGAGCGCCTTATAGAGGGTGCCGTGCGCGGTGAGGCCACGCTCCGAACCTCGATCGCGGAGCTCCTTCGCCAGCTGGAAGCCGTGGAACTCAACCTCACCGGTGTTCCCCAGCTCGAGCCCGGCGGCCAGGATGGCGACCTCCAGCGGGATGAGCGTGCCTGGCTTCCTCCTCATGGCTCGCATAATAGGAAGATATCTGCCCAGAAGTCAAGAAGGCTCCCGGCGGCGCGATCTTGTCACGTCGCCACTCGATACAGGTGCCATCGGTTCGGGACACCTTTCAGCTCGTGCTCCCCGGCGTCGTCGAAGGTGAGGCCGCTGCCGGCGGTCAGGTCTCGGACGGTCTGGGAGACGAGGACCTCCGACGGGCCGGCATGTGCCATCACGCGAGCGCCGATCGATACGGACAGACCGCTGCACTTTCCCTCGACGATGTCGCACTCGCCGGTGTGGACGCCCGCCCGCACCTCGATGCCGAGCGGCCGGACCGAGCGCACGATCTCCTGGGCGCAGCGGATCGCCTGGGCCGGCCCGTCGAAGCGGACGTAGAAACCGTCACCGGCCGTGTCTTGTTCGAGCCCACGGAACCGCGCGAGGGTCTCGCGGATCGCGGCATGGTGCTGCCGCACGAGCGTCGTCCAGCCTCTGTCCCCGAGCGAGGCTTGGAGCTCGGTCGAACCGACGATGTCGGTGAACAGCAGAGTCGCGAGCACTCGGCCGGTCCTGGGCGCCGGACGTGCGCCGGTGACGAACTCCTCGACCTCATCGATGATCGCGTCGGCGTTCCCGATGAACGGGATGTGATCGACCCCGGGCAGCTCGACGAGGCGTGCCCCATCGATACGATCGGCGACGTAGCGCACCTGAGGGGAGAGGACGATCTGATCGTCGGTGCGGTGGATCACGAGGGTAGGTGCGTGGATAGCGGGCAGCGCGTGGCGAACGTCGGCCTCGGTGAAGACCCGCGCCAGCTCTTCGTACGCGCTCGGACTGGCCACGAGCCGCTCGAAACGGGCCCACCAAGCGACGAAACGTTCGTCATCGACCCTGGAGGGTGCCTGCATGGCGAGATTGCGGCCCGTCCCCACCTCTCGCAGGAACCGCTCGAAGAACGCCTGCTGAGCTTCGGCGCTCTTCCCATGGGGGAAGTCAGGCGTCGCGACCGTCTTCGCGACGGGCGCGTACAGCACGAGTGCATCGACCCGGTCGGGATGGGTCGCGGCGAACAGCATCGCCATCGAGCCCGCCCGAGCTCCCGCGAACACGACGGCTTCGTGGATGCCCACCGCATCCATCACCGCCGCGATGTCGTCGCGCTGCGGCTCGATCGTCGGCGGCTCGGGGCCACGATCGGAGAGGCCGACACCGCGCATGTCGAACACGATCAGTCGTGAGAACGAGGCGAGGCGATCGAGGAGATACGCCCAATCGGGGTCGTCCCACATCAGCTCGACGTTCGACCAGATCCCCGACGAGTGGACGAGGTCGACGGGACCGTCGCCCACGACCTGATAGGCGATCGACGTGCCGTCCGGCGCCTTCGCGTACCGGGTCTGGGGCCGTGCCATGTGTCATCTTCCCCTCTCGGATAGGCTCGGACGCGATGGGAGGTGGAACGAGATGACGTTTCGAGGGTGGGAAGCCGAAGCCCTCGAGTTCTTCGAAGGCCTTGAGGCCGACAACTCGAAGGTCTACTGGGAGCGGAACAAGGCCGCCTACCAAAATCTCGTCCGGGCACCGATGGATGAGCTGCTCGCCGAGCTCGAACCGGAGTGGGGCGAGGGACGCACCTTCCGTCCGTACCGGGACATCCGGTTCAGCGCCGACAAGACCCCCTACAAGACCAACATCGGGGCGATGATCGGCGGCATCGGGTACGTGCAGCTCGATTCCCGAGGCCTGGCCGCTGGCAGCGGGATGTGGGAGATGGCCGCCGACCAGCTCGAACGGTATCGGCAGGCCGTCGTGGGCGACCGGACCGGGCAGGAGCTCGCGGACCTCGTCGCACAGGCGAGGAAGTCGAAGCTGGAGGTCATCGGGCACGGAGAGCTGAAGACGGCCCCTAGGGGCTACCCGAAGGACCACCCGCGGATCGAGCTGCTCCGCTACAAGGGACTCGTGACCTGGCGCGAATGGGCGGCCGGCCCGTGGCTCGGGACCCGGCGCGCGAAGGACCGCGTCGTCGAGTTCCTGGAACGCTCACGGCCGATCGGCGCTTGGTTGCGTGCCAACATCGGCGACTCCTTTCTCCCGCCGCGGCGCTAGCGATACGACCTGCAGGACCCGCGTCAACTACATGGGGCTGATGAGCTGGAAATAGTTGTCGTCCGGGTCGGAGAACGTGGCGATCTGCATATCGGCTTCCTCCCCCGGCGTGTACGGCTCCCGAACGACCGCCGCTCCGGCTTCCTTCAACCGATCGAACTCGCCGCGCACATCTGAAGTCTCGATGTTCCAGATGACCCTGCCGGGGTGGGTGCTCTTGCCCTTCACCTGGTCATGCGGGCCGACCGTAACCGAGCCGGTGCCGATCAACCAACCGGTGTAGCCGCCTTCGTTCCACCCAGGCTCGCCGAAGAGCTTGCTGTAGTAGCTCGCCAAGCGTTCGGGGTCCTCGGACCCGATCAAGATGCCGTTCAGGTTCATGCCTCTCTCCTTCCCGACGGCGGATCGCCCGCCATCTCCTCCATCATCGCTGCGCACGTTCTTACCTGGATAGACCGCGGAGAGGGGCGAACCTCATCGGTCAGACGGGGAAGAAGTTCGACCTCGGCAGATCGGCCTCAGCAGGCGCATACTCGAGACAGGACGCGGACCCGTCAGCGACGGGAGCAGACGATCATGGGTTCGCCTCCGCCGGACCCGTCCTTCTCGTCCTTCTCGGGCCGCGAGCCGACACTCCGGGGCGCTTTCCAGCCCCGAACCGACTCGCCGCTCGCCTTGGCCGCTTCGGGACACCTCTTTCGAAGGAGCACACCGATGCATATCCGCATCGCGAACTACAAGATCATCAAGGGCACGTTCCCCGAGCTCGCGGAGGAGACCAACAGCGGCATGCTCCGCACCTTCGAGGACCAACCCGGGTTCATGCGCTACGGGCTCGCCGACACCGGCGAGGGCACCTGTTTCTCGATCAGCCTGTGGGAGACGCACGACCAGGCCGAGACTGCGGTGCCTCTCGCTGCGACCTGGGTGCGCGAGCATCTCGCGGACCGGGTGGCGCTTCGATCGAACGGGGTCGGCGACCTGGCCTTCTTCGAAGGCATACCCGTCGCGGTCTGAGCGTTATGCGCGCGCCTCTGATCCTCGACCGAAGTAGCGCCCGCCCGACTCACGCTGGGCTCATCACCACGAGCACAGGGCAGGCCAGGTCCTCAACGCGCCCGAGGCGCGCGTCGAGGGTCAGCAGGGTCGCACCGAGAGCCTCGGCCAGGGCGACGTACATCGCGTCCCAGGTGCGGACGTTGCCGCGGAGCTCCCAGGCCCGATCCAGAAGCGGGCGATGCCCATAGCGCTCCCCCGGCCAGTCCCGGAGATCGTCCACCGCCTGCCGCGCCGCGGTCGCGTCGAGCCGGCCGAGCATGTGGTCGCGACGCACGACGCTCAGCACTTCGATGTCGATCACGTGTGGAGCGGCGTGATCTGGATCGTCCGCGAGCCGTGTCCGCACCTGTTCGGCAAGGGGCGCATCGGCGACCACCTCGTACAGACACGAGGCGTCAACGACCAGCATCCGGCCACGGCCCCCTGAGCTCGTCGAGCGCCTCGATCACGTCCGCGCGCGAGAGGTTCGAAGGACGCCGGCGGGTCCGGTCGAGCCACTCTTCGACGGTGGGACGCGATGCGAGCCGCGCCGCCTCACGCCGCAGCAGATCGGGAACGGAGATGCCGGCCTCGGCCGCCCGGCGGCTCAGGGCCGCGTAGACGTCATCATCGAGACCCCGGATCTGGACGGTCTTCGGCATGGGTGCATCGTATCATGCGTTCGCGCATCAGTACATGCCGGTACGCATTACCCCTGGCGTCGCGCCGAGCTGTGCCTATGACGTCCACGAGACCGGGACGGCCTCCCGTGGTGCGTCAGGCGTCCAGCAGCTCGGCGAGGAGGTCCGCGATCGGCCAGGCTCCCTCCGACGTATTCGAGATCACCGTGGAGGTGGTCGCCGACGCCGGGTCGTGCGTGCTTCGGAACGAGACGCCGCGTCTGATCCTTCCAACTCCACGACGTCACTCGACGCGTGGAGCCAGAAGCCAAGGCCGTAGCGCGCCGACGCTTCCGCTATCTCGCTTTCGCGATCTCGACGATGCCCGAACGGTCGACACGCACGACGCCGGAGAACCCCGTGCGATGAGCAACCGCGTCGATCGCGTCTTCCACGATGGTCGTTCGACTCAGGTGAGACACACCGCGTAGGCGGTGAGCATCTTCTCGGAGCCGGTGAGGTTGTAGGCCTTCAGCTGCCAGCCGTCGTCCGGGACGGCGCCGGGGTCGCCGTCGTCGTACGGGAACGTGGACACGAGTCGAGCCTCGTCGGCGGGACCGCTCAGCTTCGCCCCGCCACCGGCCACGTGTTCGTCGTTCTGGCAGGCCACGCGCCGGCGAACCGAGGCACCCGATCCGATCGCGATGGGGTCGCGCTGGACGTAGCGGACCTGTTGATCGCGTACACACACTACGTGCACGTAGAAACCCCCGAGACCACCGACCGTGTCGTAGACGCGACTGCTCCACCCGTCGTCGGGCTCGTCGCCAACGTCATCGCCATCGATCGGGTACGAAGAGTTGACCCAGCTGCCCGAGGTGGCGATGGCCCCGCTCCCACTCGCGGCGTGCCAGTTGGCCTGGCCGCAGCCGACCGAGCCCGATCGCAGGCCCGACGGCGCGTCGACCACGTCTCGGAAGCGGTAGCGGACCGACGCGTCTCGCAAGCACATCGTGTACCCCGTCATATCGGCCGCGCCCGGTGGCCCGTACCCACCCGAGAGCCATCCGTCATCGAGGGTGTCGTCGGCGTCGTCGAAGTCCAGCGGGCGGTCGAACGCCTGCCACCCATCGCTCGCCGGCCCGCCGGACGCCGAGCCTCCCCCCACCAGGTGCCACCTAGGTCCCCCACACCCGGTCTCCGGGGAGGCGAACCCGCTCGTACCGTCGTAGGTGTCAGGGTCCGCCGCGTACCGCACGCCACCCTCGGTGCCGAGGACCTGGTCGCCGAGGTTGGGATCGATGGGCTCGCCGCCGATGGCGCTCGTAGGCCCGGCGAGCGCGAGCGCGAACGCCAGCACCACGACACCGCAACGCCTCACCGTCGTCATGGCGCCGACCATACCCCACGATCGGTCCTCCTCGAGCCTCCCGCATGAGTGCCCGACCCTGAGCGAGCTCGAAGTCGCGTGCGAGCTGCGTCGGGCGTAGCCTTGCCGGACGACCGACGCTCCGAGCGCCGAACGGAGGAGACGACATGCTCGCACGTTCACCCGAGATCGAGGACCTGGTCCGAGCATGGTTCGCCGCCGCCTCGAGCGGCGATCCATCGCTGATCGAGCGGCACGTGTCGCGTGACCCGGCGACACGCCTGATCGGAAGCGATCGAAGCGAGCGCCTGTCGGGCAACGCCATCGCTTCGTTCCTGCGGGGCGAGGTTGAAGGAGGCGGTGGAAAGGCGACGTTCGCCCCAACCGAGACCGAGGCCTTCAGCGAAGGGACCGTGGGATGGGCGACGACGCTTCTCACCATCACGCTCCCCGACGGGCGTTCGGTTTCGCCCCGGTGGAGCGCGGTCCTGCATCGCGAAGATGACGAATGGCGGTTCGTGCAAACGCACGCGTCGATCGGCGTCTCGAACGATGACATCGGCTGGCAGTACGCGGGCTGACGACGAGATCGTGGAGCTCTCCGATCGGAACCTCTAGTGGCAGCGGAGCCGAAGAGCTTCGTGGCGTGCGGGTTCTTGATCTTCGGCGCCGACGGCGTGCGGGCCTCGTCGAACGACCCGTTCGACAACGAGCGCAACCAATGCAACTTCGGCAAGGGAGGTGGCACCTTCAACCCGTCGCCGTAGGCCTGGCTCAGGAAGCGATCTCGTTCGTCGGTGCGGGCGTCGGCTGGCGGTCGGGCGTGTCGCTGTGCGCGCCTATGCTTGCCGGGATGAGGTGCGGCGTCTGTGATGGTCCTCTCCCAGAGGACGCCAGGTTCTGTCCGGCGTGCGGCGCCGTCGTGGGCACCCAGCTCGACACCGCCGAACGCAAGGTGGTCACGGTGCTGTTCGCCGATCTCGTCGACTCGACGTCGCTGTCGCAGCGGTTCGATGCCGAGCGGGCGCGAGAGATCTTGGGCCGCTTCTTCGATGCCGCGACCGAGGAGCTGCAAGCGCTCCGCGGCCGGCCCGAGAAGTTCATCGGCGATGCGGTCATGGCCGTGTTCGGGCTGCCCACGGTCCACGAGGACGACGCCGTCCGCGCGGTGCGCGCGGGACTCGCCATCCGCGGTCGCCTCGACAGGCTGTGCGAAACGCTCGGGCTCAGCGAGCCTCTTCAGGTCAGGATCGGCATCGAGTCGGGCGAGGCCGCGACCGGGCTGGGTCCTGCCGGGCAGCTGCTGGTGACGGGGAACGTCGTGAATGTGGCCGCACGTCTGCAAGGTTCGGCCCATCCGGGCGAGGTCGTGGTCGGCGAGACCACGCACGCCCTCACGTCCTCGACCATGACCTACGGCGACCGTCGCGAGGTCACGGCGAAGGGCTTCGACGGTGCGCTGGCCGCTTTCCCCGTCGATGGTCTCAGCACCCGATCGGCACGACGCACCATCCCGTTCGTGGGCCGGGTGAGCGAGCTGGCGATCTTGCGAGAGAACCTGACGCGTGTCGGTACGAGCGGCCAGCCGGTTCTCGCGACCATCCTCGGCGAGTCCGGCATCGGCAAGTCGCGGCTCGCCGACGAGCTCCTCGCCGGCCTCGGCGACGACGTGACGGTTCTGGTCGGGCGAGGCCGTTCGTACGCCGACACCGCGACGTTCGCACCGGCCGCGGCCATGGTCGGCGAGCTCGCCGGCATCGACGAAGACGGGGCGGCCGACCAGACCATGGGTCGCCTGCGTTCGCTCGTCGACCGGGTCCACCGCGGGTCCCGCGCCGAGCAGATCGTCGAGCGGCTGTCGTTGCTCTTCGACGTGGCCGAGCGCCGTGACGCATCGACGTTCGTGCACGACGTGCACGCGGGCGTCACGGCGCTGGTCGATGACCTCGCCGACACCAGAGCCGTCGTGCTCATCGTCGAAGACGCGCATGCGCTCCGGCCGGCCATGCTCGAGCTGGTCGAGCGGCTGGGCACGCCTGCACGCACCGGCACGCGCCGCGTCATGGTCATCGCGCTCGCCAGATCGGAGCTGATCCGAGAGCGACCCACCTGGGGCTCGACCGCGGCCAACGCCGTGATGCTCCGGCTCGACCCGCTCACCGACGACGAGTCGCTGGAGCTGGTCCGCTACGCGGGTGGCGGACGCATCGCCGATGCCGATGCCGCCGTCATCACGGCACGTGCGGGCGGGAACCCGTTCTTCATCATCGAATCCACAGGCATGCTGCTCCCCGATGGCGGCGGCGCAACCTCGGGCGGCCCAGGTGGCCTCCCCCCCACCGTCCAGGCCGTCGTCTCGGCGCGGCTCGACGCCTTGTCACCACGGCTCCGCGAGCTGGCACGGCGCGCGGCCACCTTCTTCGTGTCGTTCGATCTGGAGGAGCTTCGCGTGGTCGACCCGGGGGTCACCGACGACGAGGTCGGGCAGCTCGTCGAAGCCGAGATCGTGGTGCGCGAGCCAGGGGCGCGAGCGACGGCGCGCTGGCGGTTGCGGCATTCCACCTTGAAGGACGTGGCCTACTCCAACCTTCCCAAACGCGAACGAGTGCGGTTGCACGAGGACATCGCGGGGTGGCTGCACGACCGCGACCACCCCACGTGGGCGGCCGAACACCTCGAGCTGGCCGCGCTCGCCGCGCTGGACCTCGCTCCCGACGATCGCGCGGTCGCCGATCGTGCCGCCGACGCGCTGTTCACCGCCGGACACCGCGCCCGGCGGCGTATGGAGAACCGCTCGGCCATCGACTACACACATCGAGGGCTCGCCCTGGCGGGCCCAGACCATGCCTGGGGGGTGCGCGAGGCGCGAGCTCTCGCGAGCATGGGCGAAGCGCACTACTGGCTCGGCGATTATCCCCAGGCTCGGTCGGCGCTTGACAGGGCGGTCGCGCTCGGCGACGCCAACGACGACGCTTTCACCTTGGCACTCGCGCTCCGCTTCCTCGGCGACATCGCGATCAACGTCGACGCTGATGTCGACGAGGCTGACCGGCTCCTGGCGCGCTCGCTCCAGAACGCCGAGCGGCTGGACGACCCGTGGTCGGTGGTGCGCACGCTCTTGTTCGCCGGGTGGGTGCCATGGACCCGGCGCCGCTACGCCGACGCCGAGGTCATCTGGCGCCGGGCCCTCGAGCTGGTCGACCCCGACGACGGTTGGGCCCGCGTGCGCGCGCTGAACTGCCTGTCCATCAATCGCACGGGCGGGCCGGGGGCGCCGGACGCCGGTACCGATCCGCTGGGAGAAGCGCTCGCGTTGAGCGACGAAGCCAGCGCATTGGCCGAGGAGCTGGGCGACCCGTTCAGCATCGCGATGACCACCGTGCAGCGTGCTCGCGTGCTGCAAGACATGGGCAGGATCGAGGAATCACTGCCGTGCCTCGACAGTGCGATCGCCATCTTCGAAGACCTGGGAGCGCGGTGGGAATACGCCGACGCCATGGCCGAGCGCGGGATCACGATGCGTGAGTTGGGTCGGCTCGACGAAGCCGAAGACGATCTGAGCCGCGCCATCCGGGTATCCGAGGAGCTGGGCGAACGCCAGCTGGCGAGCTGGACCTGGCGGGCGCTGGCCCGCGTGTCCGAGACGCGTGGAGACATCGCCTTGGCGGAGGAACGGCATCGTCGATCTGTCGAGGCCGAGGAGTTGTTCACGCGTTCCCGGGAGCCCGAACCGCGCAAGCGCTGATCCCCGAAGCGGTGAGACCATGTCGGCGGTGGACACACCTCGGCGCCCACGCATCCAGTCGGTTTCCGAAGAAGCTCGGGTCACCCCGATCGAGCTCTTCTTCGACCTCGTGCTCGTATTCGCGATCACGCAGGTCACCGCGTTGATGGCCGACGATCTCACGGCGCGTGGTCTGGTGCGCGGCCTCCTCGTCCTGTCGATGTTGTGGTGGTGCTGGGTGGGCTACGCGTGGCTCGGCAACGTCGTTCGAGCCGACGAAGGCGTGGGGCGCATCGCGATGTTCGGCGCCATGGCGGCCATGTTGGTGTTGGCCCTGTCGGTGCCCGAGGCGTTCGACGACATCCCCGGCGAGCTGGACGGCCCCGTGACCATCGCGGTCGCGTACCTCGCGGTCCGGCTGCTCCACGTGACGATCCTCTGGCTCGCGGCGGCCGACGACCCTGGGCTCCGGGCGCAGGTCGTTCGGTTCGCGCCGTCGGTGATCGGCAGTACGAGCCTGCTCCTGGTGGCGTCGCAGCTCGACGGCAGAGCACAGACCTTCGCCTGGGCGGCCGCGCTCGTCGCGGACTACGTCGGGACGATCGCGGCCGGAGCGTCGGGATGGCGGCTGAACTCGGCCGGTCACTTCGCCGAGCGGCACGGACTCATCTTGATCGTCGCACTGGGCGAGTCGATCGTGGCGATCGGCCTAGGTGTGGCACATCTACCGATCTCGGCGCCGATAACCACGGCCTCGACGCTCGGGCTCGCGCTCGCAGGGTGCCTATGGTGGGCGTACTTCGACGTGGTAGCACTTGTGGCCGAGCGCGTCCTGCGCCGAGCGCAAGGTGAGGAGCGCGCCCGGCTGGCGCGAGACTCCTACAGCTATCTCCACCTGCCCATGATCGCGGGCATCGTCTCGGTGGCGCTCGGTCTGAAGAAGGTGCTGGAGTGGGTCGGCGACGAGAGCGAACACCCGTTGTCAGCGCCGTTGGATCCGCTCCCACTCGCGACCATGTACGCAGGGGTCGCTCTGTACCTGCTGGCGCACGTGGCCTTCCGCTATCGCAACGTCCACAGCGTGAACGTCCAGCGGGTGGTGGTTGCGGTGCTCGTGGTCGCCTTGATCTGGCCCGCGTCGAACCTCCCGGCTCTTGCGGCTTTGGGCCTGGTGTCGGCCGTGATGGTCGGGTTGATCGCATTCGAGGCGGTCCGGTTCTCCGAGATCCGCGAACGCGTGCGTCACGAGGAAGAGGTGGCCGTGTCGCGACTCCGCAAGGCCCCGGAGGGCGCCAGCGCCGAGGGGTGACGTTCCCGTGACGGTCGGACCCTGCCCCTTCCATCCGAGGAACAGGCCGCGCACCCTATCGCCATCATGTTGGCCCTCATCGCATGGGCCGCGGCCACGGTGTCGCTGGCCGCGGCCGTGGTGTTCTCCCGGCGAGCGCCGGCGGCGAGCCTCGCGCTCGTCGTCGCGGTGGCGGCGGGTGTCGCGGGTTTCGCCGTCAGCGCCGCCGACGGCCCGCGACGGGTCCCCGCCGACGTGGCCATGTGGGCGAGCGGGGGTCTCGTGGCCGCCGGAGTCGCCGGCCTGATCGTGACCCGAGCCGGCCCACCGGCGCGAGCCCTCCTGCGTGCGTCGCTGCTGGTGCTGGGACTGTCGCCCGTGGTCGCCGCACTCGTCGGCTTCTCGCTCGAGCACGCGTGTCCGCTGTACGTCACACGCCGCGCCGGCTACTGCTATCACCCCGTCGACGTGTTGGGTGGGTGGGTCGCCGGGGTGGCCTTCCTATCATTCGTCGATACGGCGTTCATCGCGATCGTGCTGTACCTGTCGTCGCGGCAAGCGCGCAGCGACCTACGATGGCCGGACCACGACCACGGAAGGGGAGAGCCAGATGGCTGAGGTCGCGCCGGGCGTGTTCGTCTCGAGCCTCGAACCGTTGACGTGGCAACGCGACCCCGACGTGGGCGGCGAGGCTCACGTCATGTTCGAAGAAGGGTCGAGCACGTTCGGTCTGTGGCGGGCAGACCCCGCCGAGCGCCGCGTGCCCTCACCCGTCGAGATCCCCGCCCGCGAGAGCGTCGTCATCCTCACCGGCAGCGTCCGCGTCGGCGTCGACGGGACGACGCTCGAGCTGAGCGCCGGCGACATGGCGTCGCTGCCTGCACACGCCGCTGTG
>Ga0247727_10007479_pt1 | contig 20785 bp, 16 predicted proteins | sample WisWelCaveWW1625_FD_202498 | JGI IMG/M metagenome (GOLD analysis project Ga0247727, IMG submission 202498) | Biofilm microbial communities from Wishing Well Cave, Virginia, United States - WW16-25 | ecosystem: Environmental > Aquatic > Deep subsurface > Groundwater > Cave microbial mat | place... | reverse complement strand
GATACAGCTATACAACTGCGGCCGTCAAGACATTTTCAAAAGAAAATGTTTAGGACTGCTTGGGGGGATGCGACCAGGTTCGTCCTCGCACGGAACAGACGGGACGCCCTATGAAAACACAGGGGTTGGACTAAACCCGCTTCGCGGGTACGTGGAAGGTCGCAGCCCTTGCCAGGTTTGAGGCAAACCCGTTCAGGGCGCGTGCCCGCCCCTGGGGCCAGCCCGTCAGCTCCCTCGAAGGGACGCGAAATGTGGAAACTTGAGAACTGTTTCCGGTGACTACTCGGTGTGGTAGCATGCGGGAGGATGATTGCCATTTGGCCAAAGCGAGAGGATGTGGGTTGCCATTGGCGCGCCCCAGGCTCCACCCCAAACAAAAGGGGGCGATTCCATTCAATCCCCATAAAGCAATTGCATGGCCAAACCTCAAAGGGGGTTTAGTCCAACTGATTTTTAGCCCACCGGTCGCGGCCTGGGCGCCGCGGCGAACCCCACTTCCCTGCGCCGCGACCGCTGGCCTAAAAATCCTCTGCGTTAGGCTGGCATTTTTGCGCCGGAAAGTAGCTAGCTAGCTGCGCGGCGTCGGGCGCATCGATCACGCTGACCGATCCGCGATAGGCGTGCACGTATCGCTTGGCGGGAGCCTCCCGCCACCCCGATCCCGCCCCCAGCAGAGACGAGACCGCGATGTACTTGCCGTCGGCGCTCACGGCCAAGCCGTTCGGATACCAGGCAGTCGGGATGAGCCCCTCCACGCCTCCCTTGGCGGTATTGACAACGGCGATCGCGTTAATGCCGCCGCAGGCCGTGTACAGTAACGCCCCATCGGGCGAGATGGCGAGGGCGGTGGGCGCAACGCCCGACACCTTCACCCCAAATGGCTGCAGAGAGATGGTCTGGACCACGCGGTTCTGGCGGTCGTCGATAACGGAGATCGAATCCTTGTTGCCGTTCGCCACGTAGAGGCGGTGTCGGGGCTCGTCCCAGAGGATCGCCGTCGGGTGGAGCTCGACGGGGATGGTATGGGTGACCGAGAACGACGAGAGATCCACCCGCGAAACCGTGCCCGTGGCGGCAATGCCGCGGGAATCGACCACCACGCGGTCCGCATCCTTAGCGTATCCGGTGGGCGCAGTAAGGTCGTTCGGGAGCGGCGCCCGTCCGCCCCAGTTCGTCACGTAGGCCACCTTGCCGGCCTTGTCGCCGGCGGCGCCGAAGGGGGCAATACCGGTCGGCACCGTGCCTTTCACCGTTCCCGCGTCCAGGTCGACCACGGCAAGCTGATTGTTATAGATCAATGGGACGACGGCGGTATTACCCGCGATGGCGAGCGCGCCGGCGATCTGCGTGCCGAGGTTCACGGCCAACGGCTTGGCCAAGCCGTCGCCGACGGAGAGAAGCCCGACCTTGCGGGACGGCTGCACGGCAGCGGCAACGAGCGCCCGCCGGCCCGCCTCGTGGTACCGGATCCCCTGCAATCCCGGAGCGCCCTGAATCGCAACGCGCTCGAGTACGCGATTGGTCTTCCAATCCATGCGGTACACGTGAGAAGCGCCGAGCACCCACACTTCCGAGGAAGAGGAGCCGAAGGTCACCCCGTAGACGCGGCCCTGAAAGACCGACGGAACGCCGGCCGGCGTGATGCTCTGGCGCGTGGTGACAACGCCGGGATCCGTCACCGAGCGGACGGGCTGCTGGGTCGTTTGGGCAGCCAGGGCGACCGTCGTAACAAGTAGGGCAAACCTGCTGTGCATGCGATTTACTCCATCTGGCGCGCCAGGTGGCGGACCATCCGCTCGCGGTAGATTAACTGACCACTGTACCACCGACAACTGACCACTGACCACTGACCACTGACCACTGACAACTGACCACTGACAACTGACGACTGACAACTGACCACTGACAACTGTCACAGGGGCGGTTCCATCGGCAGAGCCAGGGGCGGCTCCAGCAGAAAGTCCAGACCCTGCATCCTTTCCAGAGCCTGGCGCACCGCCCGTTCCGGGGTGGCTTCCAGGGTGATGACGAAGGGCAAGTCCTGCTTGTTGGGGCAGGGTTCTTGCAGGACCGCCTCCAGACTGATGTTGGCCGACGCCAGGATGGAGGCCAGGGCTGCGATGATCCCAGGGCGGTCGGCGACCCGGAACCGCAAGTAGTAAGGCCGGACCTGGTGGGTGATGTCGATGGGAGCGTACTGGCGCAGCCGGTCGTGGGCGAACGGGGAAACCCGCTCTGGGCTGCCGTTGACGATTTCGCGCGCCACCCGCATCAGGTCGCTGACCACGGCGACCCCGGTCGGCAGCGGTCCGGCGCCCTTGCCGTAGTAGAACGTATCGGCGCCGTGCGCTCCCTTGACCCAGATGGCGTTGTAGGCCCCGTCCACGTGGGCCAGGATGGTTGACTGCGGGATCAGCGCCGGGCGCACCGACAGCAGCAGTCCCTCCGGGGTCTGCCGGGCGGCGCCGACCAGCCGGATGGTATGGCCCAGGCGGTGGGCGTAGGAGAAATCCATCGGCGAGATTCGCCGGATCCCTTCCAGGTAGATGTCCGACGGCAGCACTCGAACCCCATAGGCCAGCGCCGCCAGGATGGAAAGCTTGGAGCGGGCGTCGTGCCCGTCGATGTCAGCGCTGGGGTCGGCCTCGGCGTAGCCCAGCCGCTGGGCTTCGGCCAAGACGTCCTGGAGCGGCGCGCCGCGCTTTTCCATTTCGGTGAGGATGTAGTTGCAGGTGCCGTTCAGGATGCCGAACAGGGCCTCCACCCGGTCGCCCGAGATGCCCTCGCGCAGCACCGCGTGGATCGGGATGCCGCCGGCGACGCTGGCCTCCATGGCCAGGCAAATGCCCGCCCGGATGGCCTCGTCCCACAAGGCCGGCCCCTGGGCCGCCATCAGCTCCTTGTTGGCCGTGACCACCGACTTGCCCTGACGGATGGCTTCCCGCACGATCTCTGCCGCCGCGGTTGTGCCGCCCACCAGCTCCGCCACCACGTCGATCTGAGGGTGCGACACCACCGCTTGCCAATCGGTAGTACGCAGAGCCTCCGGAAACAGCAAGGCGGCCTCGGGCGGCTTTCGGTCCAGGGACCGGGAGCACAGGGCCCGGACCTCCAGCTCGAAGCCCAGCTTTTCCCGGATCTGCCGGGCGTTGTCGTGGAGCACCGCCAGCGTGCCGCCGCCGACGTTGCCCAGGCCGATGATCCCCACGCCGATGCTCCGCATAACATGTCATTCTAGTATCCCGCCGGTCTACTATGATGGCTACGGAGGTTGGCCATGCGGCTCCTGGCTCTGTTCCTGCTGGCCCTGGCGCTGGCGGCCCAGCGCGGTGGCGTCCCGCCCGAACGCCAAAAGGAAGACGACTTCAGACTGCCCAGCGGCAAGAGCCAGAAGCAGGAGATCCTGAAGGCCGATTACGAGAAGTCCAGGGCCGAGGCCGCCGACCTGATCGAGCTTGCCCGGCAGCTAAAAGAAGAGATCGAAAAGAACCAGCACCACGTGCTGAACCTGAAGACCCTCAAGAAGGCTGAGGAGATCGAGAAGCTCGCCAGGCGGATCAAGGACCGGCTGCGGAGGTACTGAAGCGCAAATCTGGGGACAATAACTAACTTGACTCAGTAGATGCGATCAAGTACTTCGCCGATCCTGACAACTGCCTGAACTACATCCTTGCGCGGCGCTGCCCGAATGGCGTTGTATGCCCCGCCTGTGGCAGTTCCGAGGTTCGTTTCCTGTCCACCCGGCGGCTCTGGGAGTGTAAAGGCAAGCATGCCCGTAAGCAGTTCAGCGTCAAGGTTGATTCAGACTATATCCATTGATCTTGAGCAACCGTCGGCGCTTGGTTAGGGCGCTAGACCACGCTGAGCGGGTCCATCGGGAGGCCGAGAACGCGCTGACCAAGGAGATCGTGGAAGTCGCAGTCTGGAGCGAGCGCTGGGAGAATCGGGAGGAATGCGTCCAGGCGGAAGCTGAACATTACATCGCCGAGAAAACCTGCCGCTTGACCCTGAGCCAGGGGTTGCCGTCGTCGGCGACTCCGGCGAAGCTCCGGGGTGCCCTGACCAGCACTTGGATCGGATCGCGAGTATAATGAAGTGCGACCCGAAACGGAAATGAACTCTGTACACAAGGAGCAAACGTCCATGTTGAAATGCCCATTTCTACTGTTGTTGGCTGCTTGCGCCATGTTGCCGGCGCAAACCGCACCTTGCGGGCGCAACATCGTCACTGTCGGCGGTTCCGCCAAGGAAGAGCGATTCCTGCCTGCGCCGGCGGAGCATGTAAAGGCGTGCCTATTGAGAGCGCTGCCGGTCGTGGCAGCGAAGCTGAGCAAGGATAAAGGCCTGTCCGTGGAAGCGAAGACCGACCGGGCACTGTACGCCTCGCTGGCACAGCAACACAAGGAGGGCGGGGTCGGGTCGTTCTGGTCGTTCGAACGCTCCTTGAACGCCCGACCGGTGGGAACTTTCTACGTGTCCATGGAGCCGTCATCGGAGAATAGCATCACTGGGACAAGGTTGCGGATCGAGTTCCAAAAGAGCGTCATGAAAAGTAGTCTCAGGGCAACCTCGCAGGCGGCAACTCCTCTGATGGAGGAAGTGGCCTGCCTGGCACAGATCCTGACACCGGGTGATCCCCTGAAATCCCCGCGGGGCCCAGCGACGGCCGCCGCGCCAGTCGAAGCCAAAACCGTGACGGTGCCGGAAGGCGTGACGGTCAAGCTGCTGCTCCGTGAATTTCTCTATTCCAGGGAAATCAAGAAACAGAAGGTGCCCGGCCCCATTCCGTTCGAAGTTGCCGAGGATGTAAAGTTAGACGGCGCTACCGTGATCCGCAAAGGAGCGCTCGGCATCGGTCAGTTCGTCTCGGCCAAGGCGGCACGCCGACGCGGTAAGAGTGGGGAATTGCAGTTTGCTCTGGAAGAGGTCGCCGCGGTGGATGGGCAGATGTTAAAGCTGACCGGAGCCACGGACAGGAGCCGCGGCTCGCGTCGGGATGGGTTAGCAATAGTCGGGTTGCTGGATTTTCACTTGAAAGGCATCGAAGCCCTCGTTCGCGCGGGGACCGGGTACGAGGCGCAGGTCGCCACCGCATCCCAGGTACAGATCGGGAGATAGCCATGTTGCCTCGGATTCTGGCAGTTCTAGGTCTGACGCTCGCGCTTGGGAGGGCGCAGCAGTCAGCGTGCCCCGTTGATCCGATTACCGCAAATGGCAATCCTACCGAGAAGAAATTCTTCGCAGCGCCGATTACTCGGGTCCGGGAGGCTCTGGCCGATTCCATGCAGGCCATCGGAGTGTCGCTCTTCGAGAACTCGGAGCGGACCCTGCGCGGCGAAAGACGATCGCCCGTAATCCGTGACATGAGGCTGCCGCCTGGCAGCGAAGCAGTCGCGGCCTATCTCGAACCTGCACACAACGATGGAGCGGAGGGTACATTGCTGCGCGTGGAGACAGGGCGGCCCGGCGGGAAATACCCGAAGCGAAGTTGGTCCGCAACGGTTATTGAGGAGACCGGGTGTCTTCTGCGGTTGCTTAGCATCGTCGACCCGAATCAGGACCGCGTAAAACGGGCGCAGCGCGCGCAGGGATCCCCCGCTCGCGAAGTGATTCTGCCCGGCGGAACTCCCGTGCTATTGCGGATGCGCCGCTTTCTACACGTCGCCAGTATGTTTCCGGGGCAAACAGTGACGCTGGAGGTGGCCAATGACGTTTTCCTGGGAGGAGACATTGTGATTCCTCGCGGCGCTCTTGCTATCGCCAAGTTCTCCTCCGTGAAGGACATCAGGGCGTTCGGGACGCGGGCGAAGGCGACGCTGGAGTTCGAGGCAGTCTACTCGGTCAGCGGCGGCAAGATCCCGGTACACGCTAAGGAGTCCTTCCAAGGTGGTGGCCTCGAGGCCCAAAGAATAATCGTGGGGGCGCTCAACTCGCGCGTAATGGAAGGCAAGGGCTTCGCAATCCGGGCCGGTACGCCATTTTCGGTGGTCACAGAAGGCGAACAGCGTATCCCGATCTACGCCGCGCCGGCGCAGTAGATGGGAAGCTGTAGGGACATTTGCCAAAATGTCATACTGGTGTTCGGACACACTCCTGTTGGTTCTGCTGGAGTGGACGGTGAAAGTGCGGCAGGCAAGTCAGTGTGAGTTGAGACGGTGTAGGGTTCTGCAAAACGACATATTGGAATCTGTTCACGGCGCGCGGAAATCGGAAACGCGTCATCGGGGACGCAATTAAGGACCTGGCCCAGACGTCAACTCGGAAAATGTCGGCGACGCCCGAACTGGGCTAGCTCGCATAGCTCGCATAGTAAATGTACGCCGTAAGGTGGAAGCCGGCGGTCGGGGGCTTTAACCCCAGAAAGGGGACCCGCGCGAAGAACTTGTGAGCCGGCCAGGAATCCTAGTGGATACACCCGGTTTTACCCGGTTTTGATTGTGTAGTTGACTACCTCTCGCTATGAAGGCGTCATCGTTATGGCTTTTCCTTTGAAAGCGGCAATGCGGATTGATACCGAGTGAGGTCATGAAACCGCCACTACCGCCGATCCCCACGCCCGACGGCGCACCCTTTCAAAAGTTCGACACCCTCTTCCGCGCCGTCATGGCCGTTCCGAAACCGGAGATCGACAGGCGGGAAGCCGAGTGGAAGAAGCAACGGGCAAGGAAGAAGCGGGCGAGGAGCCATAATTGGCGGCCCTGATGGGGTTCGAACCACAACCGACGGATTGAAGCTTGCCGTTTGGAAGTTAGGCGCCCAGGATCCTAACGCCGCGGGCGGAGGCGAATTCGGCTATACTTCCATTGTGCCGGGAGGCCAGAATATGCAACGACGTGAGCTGCTCAAGTCCGCGGCCGCCACCGCCGCGGGCTGGACTATCCTCAGAAGCGGTGCGCTGCGGGGCCAGAACGCCCCCAGCAACAGGCTGAACATCGCCCTCATCGGCGTATGGGGCCGGGGAACAGCGCATTACACCGCGCTGAGAAACGAGAACGTCGTGGGGCTGTGCGACATCAACGATCTCCGCACCAAGGAAGCCTTGCAGATTTTTCCCAAAGCCAAGACCTACTATGACTGGCGCCGGTGTCTCGATCAAAAGGACGTCGAAGCGGTGGTCATCTGCACCGCCGATCACCACCACGCCTTCATCGCCAACTGGGCTTTGAATCGCGACATGCACGTGTTTTGCGAGAAGCCGCTGGGCATCTCGGTCGACGAAGTACGCACCGTGCGCGCCAACTATCTCAAGCGCAAGACGAAGCTGGCTACCCAGCACGGAACCCAGCGTCACGCCTACCCGAACTTTGAACGCCTGCGCGAGCTGATCCTGGACGGGGCCATCGGGGAACTGAAGACGGTGCATAGCTGGGACAGCCGCCAACTTCCCAGGCCGGGATACCCCGCCGGGGAAGGCCAGCCGCCATCCACTCTCCACTACGAGCAGTGGATCGGGCCTTCGCCGTACCATCCCTACAGCCCGCAGTACTTTGGAGGTTCCTCGGGCTTGAACTGCCTGTTTTGGAACATGTACCGGGACTTCGGCGTCGGCCAGATGGGCGACATGGGCGCCCATACCATGGATCTGCTCTGGAACGCGATCGATGCCGGCGCTCCGACAGCCATCGAAGTCGACCAGGAGGTCAGCGACAAGTACAACCCCGATATCTGCCCCGTGAAGTTGAAGGCGAGCTTCGAACATCCTGCCAATAGCTGGCGCGGGCCTGTCACCGTGGTTTGGTACCAGGGCGGCCTCAAACCCGAGACCCCGAAGAACTACATCGACTTGACGAGAATCGGAAACGGAGCGATTTTTGAGGGATCCAAGGGAAGCATTCTCGCCGACTTCACCAGCCGGCTGATCATTCCCAACAACGACGACGGGGACTTGACGTACTACAAGCGCCGCGCCAAGGATCAGATCCTGCCGCTGATCGGCGGCGCCGGGCAGCCCACGCAAGCGCCCGCCGGCGGCCGCGGTCCGGGCGGACCCCCGGCTCGCGGCGGCGGCCCGGGCGGTCGCCCCGGTGTGCAGGCCGCTCGCGGCCTTCCGGCCGGTATGACGGCGATGCCAAGCGCCACGCCTGGTGCGAACGGTTTCCCTGTGATCCAGTTCCTGGAGGGCGGGGTCCCGGCCGGTTTGGGCCTTCCGAATACCAGCGTGCAGGCCATTCTGGAAGCGGAATCCAGCGGCCGCGCGGCGGGCGCCAGAGCCGATGTGTTCCAGATGGACTGGATCGACGCCTGCAAAGGGAAGAGCAACCACGTGGTGCACGGCACCAGCAGCAAGACCCACTGCGACTTCGACTACTCCGGCGCCATGATGGAGCAAATGCTGCTGGGGCTGGTAGCGCACCGCGCCGGCAAGAAACTCCTGTATGACCCGGCCACCGGGCGCGTGACCAATGTGCCGGAAGCGAACGACTACCTCAAGCGCCAGTACCGGCCCAACTGGACCCTGAATGGGTAGAGGCAGCCCGCGGCAAGACTGGGCGGGTGGAGTGGATATGCGGCTGGCGGTCTTCCTGGCTGTCCTGTGGGCAGTCGCGGCCACCCCTCAGCCCCTGGACCTCCGGGTCAAGGCTCCGATTCCGCAGCTCGAGAAGTCCCTCCACGAGAACATCATCGGGTTCTGGCATCCGCGGTGCCTCGACCGCACCAATGGCGGCTACATCATCAACTTCGGCCCGGCCGGGGAGGCCAAGGGCGAAGGGACCAAGGGCATCGTGACGCAGGCGCGGATGGTGTGGCTGTTCGCGCGGGTGGCCCGGACCGGCCACCGTCCCCGGGAGATGCTGGAAGCTGCCGAGTGGGGTTACCGCTTCCTCCGCGACAAGATGTGGGATCCGCGTTACGGCGGCTTCTACTGGGAGGTCGACGCCGCCGGCGGGCGCCAGGTCCGTCCCAAGAAACACCTTTATGGCCAGTCCTTCGGCCTGTACGCGCTGTCGGAATATTACCTGGCGAGCGGGAACCAGGAGGCGCTCGACCTGGCGGTCCGGTTCTTTCATCTGCTGGAGGAGAAGGCGCACGACTCCACTTACGGCGGCTACCTGGAGTTCTTCAACGCCGACTGGACCCCGCCGCCGTCCGGCGAGACGACCTACATGGGCGCCGCGGGCCTGAAGCTGATGAACACCCACCTGCACCTGCTGGAGGCCCTGACCAGCTTCTACCGCGCCAGCCGCCTGCCCCTGGCCCGCGAGCGGCTGCTGGAGCTCCTCCAGATCCAGAGCAACTCGGTGGTGCGCAAAGGGCTGGGCGCCTGCACCGACAAGTACGACCGCGACTGGACGCCGCGGCTGGAAGGCGCCTACAACCGCGTCTCCTACGGGCACGACCTCGAAAACATCTGGCTGCTGATGGACGCTTCCGACGCCGCCGGAGTCTCCAACTTCCCGCTGCTGGACCTGTACAAGGAGCTGTTCGCCTACTCGCTCAAGTACGGCTACGACGAGCGAAGCGGCGGCTTCTACGACAGCGGCCCGCCCGCTCAGCCGGCCGACCAGCGCAATAAGATCTGGTGGGTGGAGGCCGAAGCCCTGGTCAGCGCCCTGCGCATGTACCGCATGACGCGCGACCCCTTGTACCTCAGGGTCTTCGAGAAAACCTGGGACTTCGTGGAGAAACACCAGATCGACTGGAAACACGGCGAGTGGCACGCCACCGTGACGCCGGAGGGCGCCGCGCGCGGCGACAAAGCCAACATCTGGAAGGCCGGCTACCACAATGGCCGCGCCATGATCGAGTGCCTGGAGGTCCTCCGGGGCCTGAAGTGAGCGTCCCGGCCTGGGGGGCCGCAGCAGGCGATACTCGATTTTGCGCACCGCTCCCGTAGTGGCGTAGGATGCAAATCCGAAGGGCGCGGAGAGCTTGATCTCCCCGAGACGCAGACCGATGGACCGTCCTGTGATCACGACGTTGATAACGGGCTGCTCGTCGATCCAGGCCCGGATCCGATCACCGGTTACTTGCAGGCGAAGCGCATACCAGCGGCCGTTTTCGAACTTGAAGTAGGATCTGGTTTCATTGTCGGAGGCATCCCACCCGTCGATGCTGGAGATCCCCACGATGTCGCCGCCCCAACCGCCGGTGACCCACGTGCAAAACGAGTCCTGGACCGGAAATGTCATGCTGGCGAAAAAATCTCCCCCCTCGAGCCGCGCGCCCTCCAGGCGAACTTCATAGTCAGAACGGGGAAAGGAACCGGTCCAGGTGATGCCCGTCATGGGCTTGCCAGGCCCGAAGACGACCGCTGCTTCGTCGACTCGAACCGGGCCGCCCCCCGTGAACGGCGTTTCCCGCCAACCTCGCAAAGACTTGCCATCGAACAGGGACTGCCATTCACCGATCTTCGGGTTCGCTTCCTGGGCGGCGGCCAGGGAGGAAAAAACCAGCCAGGTCGCCAGGGTTCTCATTTCCTGAGGATTGTACCTCTTCGGTCGGCTCTCGGGCGTGGGTTGAAGCCACGCGGGTGCGCGACATAAAAGTGAGAAGCCGCCCGAATCGTAGCCCTACGGCGCAATCGCCACTTCAAAGACCGCTCCCTCAGGGTCGGTGCGCGAGGATAGGCCTGGCAGATCTAGCTGGGCTATCCTGGTGGCCGAGGACAACTCCGTCAACCGCCACCTGGTCGCCCGCCTCCTCGAAAAGCGCGGCCACGCGGTCGTCATCAGCACTGACGGCCGCGAAGCCATCACCGCCTGGCAAAACCAGACGCTGGATCTGATCCTGATGGACGTTCAGATGCCTCTCCTCAGCGGCGTGGACCCGCCCAACACATCCGCCGCCAGGAACAGCAAACCGGCGCCCACATCCCCATCATCGCCCTCACCGCCCACGCCATGAGCGGCGACCGCGAGCGGTGCCTGGAAGCCGGCATGGACGACTACCTCACCAAGCCCGTCCAGGCCGGGGAACTCTTCGCCGCCATCGAGCGTTTGGTTTCTGGGTAACACAGGCATTCCTGCCTGTCGGGTTGGCCTACGGCTGTGCCCCGTTGTATTTTCGAAAAAAGCTCCCCGCCTTCCACTGCGGTCCTTCCGGCTGGTTCGCCACCGCCTCCGCCAGCTTCAGGATCAACTCATTGAACGCCGCCGCCGCCCCCACATCCACCGGCTGCTTAAGGTCGTCGGAGGGAGCGTGGTAACGGTCCCGCAGCCAGGCCTTGGCCACCGCCTCTTCCGGCGAACCCTTCTCGTAACCCACCTTGAAGGCCAGCGCCGGCACCCCCCGCCGGATGAAGTTGTACTGGTCGCTGCGAATGAACAGGTTCCGGTCCGGCTCCAGGTCCGTCTGCACTCGAATCCCCATCGACTCGGCCACCGCCCGCGCCCGCTCCCCGAGCGTCGATTCCTCCAGGCCCATCACCGTCAGGATCTTCAGCGGAAACAGCGGCAGGAACATGTCCACGTTGAGGTTGGCCACCATGCTCTGGGGTTGGACCGTGGGGTGTGCCGCGTAATACTTCGATCCCAGCAGCCCTTTCTCCTCCCCCGTGACGGCCACGAACAGCAGCGACCGCCGCAGTTTCGTCTTGGACTCCCGCAGCCGGGCCGCGATCTCCAGCAGCGTTGCCGTGCCGGCGGCGTTGTCCATGGCGCCGTTGTAAATGCTGTCGCCGTTGATGGGACGCCCCACACCCACGTGGTCCAGGTGGGCCGAAAGCGCCACGTACTGGTCCTTGAGTCCGGGATCCGTCCCCGGAAGGATCGCAGCCACGTTGCGGCACTCCACCTCAGCGGCCTCGAACCGCGCCCGGGCCACCAGCCGCGCCGGAACCGCAAACCGTGGCAGGGGCTTGCCGGCCGCGGCCATCTCCAGTATCTGTCCGAAACTGTGCCCTGAGCCGGCCAGGAACTTGTCCGCATGAGCCGGGTTCACCGTGACCGACAGCTTTGGCCCCGCCACTTCGACCAGCGCCGGATCCGCCAGGCTCATCGACGGCTGGAACCGCGCCAGGCTGGCCCGCGCCCAGGGGATATCCATGCTGCGCGGGTTCTGGATCTGCATTGCCCCCACCACTCCGGCGCGATCGAAGAACTTCCAGCGCTCGCCCGCTGACTGGTAGTGCGCCCGCAGCGGCCCCGGGATCGACGACGGCCCGCCACTCAGGTACAGCACCACCTTGCCGCGCAGCTCCAGGCCCTCCAGGTCGTCGTACTTCAGCTCCGGAACCGTCAGGCCGTAGCCGGCGAAAACGATGGCGGCCTCCAGCCTCTCGGGCGGCTCCGTTCGCATGCTGAGGAAGGCCTCCTCCCCGAGCGTCAGGGGCTCGATCGCTCCCTGGCGCTCCAGCGCCAGGCGGCAACCCTCCTCCACGATCCGCCGGGAACGGAACTTCACGGGCTGGTAGTACCCGCCGGCCCCGGCCGGCTTCAGTCCGGCGCGCTCGAACTCACCGGCCACGTAGGCCGCGGCCTTGCGAAAGCCCTCGCTGCCGGTGTTGCGGCCCTCCAGTTCATCGCCGGCCAGGAACGAGACGTGCGACCACCAGCGCCGCCCATCCTCGGCAGCAAACAATGCGACAGCAACCACCAACCCCAGCGCGCGCCGGATCATGCACCCCAGTGTATAACAGGGGAATGGCTTTTCCGGCCGGCGGCCTTTGTTGCACCGGCAACATAGTGCTGGATATCCTGGTCCGGCCGGTCGAAGCGCTTCCGGAGTGGGGCGCCACGCGCTGGGTCGACAACATTGAGCAGCACCTGGGCGGCAACGGCGCCATCACCGCCTTCACCCTCGGTAAGCTGGGCGCGCCGGTCCAATTGGCCGGCGCGGTGGGCGACGACGCTTTCGGCCGCTACCTGCTCGAGCGCCTGGGCTCGGCCGGCGTGGATCTGGAGCAGGTTTGCGTCGCCCCGGGAAGCCAGACCGCCACCACCGTTGGGCTCATCAACTCCCGCAGCGATCGCCTGTTCCTGCACGTGCGGGGCTCGAGCGACCTGGTCGTACCCGAGCAGGTTCACTTCGGCCCCGGCCTTTCCTACTTTCACTTCGCCAGCCTGTTTCAGTTGCCCCGCATGCGCCAGGGCGCCCGACGGCTGCTGGAGCGAGCCCGCCAGGCCGGCCTGTTCACGTCGCTCGACACCATGTGGGACCCCACCGGCCGCTGGCTGGAGGATCTCGGGCCACTCTGTCCGCTGCTCGATTGTCTGTTCGTCAACCAGCAGGAGGCCCGCATGTTGGCTGGATCCGACCAACCCGCCCCGGTCGGCCGCTTCTTCCGTGACCGCGGCGTCGGGCTGGTGGTGCTCAAGATGGCCGAGAAGGGCTGCGCCGTTTCGTCGGCCTCCGGAGACTTCACCGTCCCCGCCTTCGATGTCCCGGCCATCGACTCCACCGGCGCCGGCGACACCTTCTGCGGCGGCTTCCTGGCCGCCCTCCGCGGCGGCTTCCCGCTCCACGAAGCGACGCGCTTCGCCACCGCCGTCGCCGCCCACTGTGTCCAGCAAATCGGCGGCGCCGACGGCGTGGCCGGCTTCGAGGAAACCCGTCGCTGGCTCGCCGAACGCGGCCCCGGCGTATAATGCGGACATGACGGCCAAGGAACTATACGACCACGACTTTGTCGAATGGACTCGCTCGAATGCCGCCCTGCTTCGGGCCGGCCGCTTCGACGAAATCGACTTCGAGCACATCGCCGAGGAGATTGAGGACATGGGCGCCAGCCACGAGCGGGAACTCGGCAGCCGGCTGCGGGTGCTCCTGGCCCACTTGCTGAAGCTACGCATGGAGCCTGGCAGCCGCGCCACTCAGGTTTGGATGGCAACCGTCAAGGTCCAACGGTACGAAATCCGGCAATTGCTCCGGAGGGCGCCCAGCCTCCAGCGAGGGGTCGAGGAAGAGGTCGCAGCGGTATTTGGGTTGGCCGTGTCATCGGCCGCCGCCGGAACCGAACTGCCCGAAACCAAGTTCCCCGAGACCTGCCCGTTCTCCATCGACCAGATCCTGGACGACCAGTTCTTCCCCCGGCGCCAAGCGCGATAGAGGAACCGGCTAACCCCCCAGGCGCAACTGGAACTCATCCGCGGCGATCCCGAGCAGAGCGCTGATTTCCTGCGGGCGCAGCTTGTCAAAGTCGCTGCCCAGCTTGCGCCGTATCCGCCACAGCCGCAGGTAGCGCCCGTAAAGGGTGGCAGCCGAGAGGCGCTTGGGGGAGCAGCTCTGCTCGATCCACCGCGAAAGCCCGGCGATCAGTTCTCGAACCCTTCCCCGATGGTAGTGGATGTCGGCGAAATTGAGATCGGAGATGCTCTTCACCGCTCCGTAGGGCTTGCCGCTGGTGATGAAGTTCTCCTTGCCGAAGGCCAGCAACAGGCCTAGCTCCAGCGGCATATTCAGGCGCTTGACGTAGGAGAGGTCGGTCAGGCCATAACGGCAGGTGAGCATCATCTCGACAATCTTCAGCAGCCGCATTTCGACTCGCAGGCGCTGGCGGGCCATCCACGGCGTCAGATCGTAGGCCGTAACGGTGGCCATGATCCCTACCTCCAGCCGGGTGTACCGGCTGCTGTAGGGGATGTTCAAGAAGATGCCGGACCCGTCAAAGCCGGCCCGAATCCGGCGTCGAAGTGGCGCGTGCAGGTGCAGCGGGTGATCCGGCGGCATCCAGTCGGGCAGGATCACCCGGGATCTGGCGGCCTTGGTGCGTTCCATCCTTCAGGGCTAGCGCCGGCGGCCCGCCCGTGCCACCTTGCGGGCTCTCTTGTGGGCAGTCGGGGGGCCCACGCCGTTGGTGTCGGGAAGCGGATTGGCCCACTCGACAGACTTCGCCAGGGCGTTTAGTTTCTTGGCGATTCGAGTGGAGACGGTCCTGGGGAGACCGACCTCCCGCACCAGCCGTCGGACGACGCGATCTAGCGGCTTTGCCATGGTTTCACTCTACGCGGTGGCCGCTGGCGGCGTCAAGCATGGGCTGAAGCCCACGCCGGCACGCTGAAGGAGCTGTGAAAGAATCGCTCAACGCCGGCGGTCGTGGCGCACGCTTCAGCGTGCCGGCGTGGGCTTCAGCCCACGCTGCGTGGTTTCACCCCCACCCTTCGGCGAGCTGAAGCTCGCCGCTGCACGCTGAGCGCGCGCCACCTGGGGCCCATGCGTCACAACCCCACATTGCGCCCTGCCTCCCCCGCGACGTATACTTGCTTCAGAGGTCAGAAACGAGCCCGGGGGTGGAATGATGCGAGCTGTCTGGATGTTCCTGCTGGTCCCGGCCGCCGCCTACAGCCAGGCGAACCTGGCTACTGTCACCGGCGTAGTGACCGACTCGGCCGCGGCCATCGTGCCCGGCGTCAGCGTTACCATCCGCAACCTCGACACCAACATCCCCCGTCAGATCACCACCAACGAGGTCGGCGACTTCACCATCACCAACCTGCCGCCCGGCGGCTACGAGCTGACCGTTGAGCACCCCGGCTTCCGCGCCTATCGCAAGACCGGCATGGTGCTGGAGGTCGGCCAGGTGCTCCGCAGCGACGTCCAGCTCCAGCTCGGCTCGGTCACCGAGAGCGTCAGCGTGACGGCCGAAATCAGCACCATCAATACCGAAAGCGGCACCATCAAAGGCGACGTCATCGTGCAGGCCGAGATCCAGGAGCTGCCGCTCGACGGCCGCGACTTCGTCGACCTGGCGTTCCTGGTGCCCGGCGTGTTGCCGCGCGCCCAAGGCGGCCAGGGGTCGGCCCTCAACGTCAACGGCGCTCGCGCCGACAGTACCAACTTCTACGTCGACGGCATGAACAATCGCAACCCCCGCGGCGCCGCCGCCCAGGTGCGCCCCAACATCGACGCCATACAGGAATTCAAGGTGGAGGTCTCCGGCTACTCGGCCGAGTATGGGCGCATGGCCGGCGGCATCCTGAACATGGCGCTGCGCTCCGGCACCAACCAGTTGCGCGGCAACCTGTTCGAGTACCTGCGCAACGACGTCTTCGACGCCCGGGCGTTTTTCGACACCCGCAAGCTGGCGCTGCGGCGGAACCAGTTCGGCGCCATGCTGGGCGGCCCGGTGGTGATCCCCAAGCTGCACGACGGCCACAACCGGACTTTCTTCCTGCTCAGCTGGGAAAGCTTCCACGAAGTGCTGGGGCAGAGCCGCCTGGGCCACACCCCGACGGCGGCCGAGCGCGGGGGCGACTTCTCCGGCTCGCGGACCTACCTGGGCCAGTCCCTGACGCTGCGCGACCCGTTGGCCTCCAACGCCGCCTTTCCCAACAACACCATTCCCGCCAGCCGCTTCCATGCCGCGGCCCTCCACCTGATGCAGTTCTACCCGCTGCCCAACCGCCTGGATGCAGCCAACAACTACATCGTCGACGCCAAGGACCGCGACGTCTGGGACAGCGGCCTCCTCAAGCTGGACCACCGGCTCTCGGAGAAGGACTCCTTCTCGGCGCGGTACACCAAGCGCTACGCCCGCAACTCGGCGCCATTCGCCGGCAGCGACCTGGGGGTCTTCGGCAACCGCCAGCGGGACGACCGCTCGCTGCTGGGCGTCGACTGGACCCACATGTTCTCGTCGCAACTGCTCATCGAGGTGCGCGGCGGCTACAGCCGCAATGCCACTCGGGAGTATGAGATCTGGGCGGGACGCGACATCGCCGGCGAGCTGGGCATCCCCGGCTCCACCACCGACCCCGACCTGATCGGCTTCCCGCGTTTCACCGTGCTCGACCACTTCCCCATCGGGGCGGCCAACAGCCAGCCCATCTTCTACCACGTCACCGATATCCAGGGCAGCACCAAGCTCACCTGGGTCCGGGCCCGGCACGTGCTCAAGTGGGGCTTCGATATTTCCCGCATGCGCTTCAACCAGCCCTACTTCGACAACAACCGCGGCACCTTCGCCTTCCAGGACCGCTGGACCGGGCACGCCATCGGCGACTTCCTGCTCGGCTTGCTGAACAACACCTCCCGCACCGTCGGCTCCACCCGCAACTACCTGCGCGCCACTACCCTGGGGGCCTTCCTCAACGACGATTACAAGATCACCCGCACCCTGACGCTCAACCTGGGACTGCGCTACGAGATCGACCGGCCGCCCGTCGACCGCTATGATCGCGCTTCGAACTTTGTCCCCGGTTTGAACAAGATCGTGATCTCCGACGACCGCAGCATTCCCGACCTCCAGGAGCGGCTGGTGGAGGCCGGCCTAGCCGACCGCGTGGCGCTGGCTCGCGACGTGGGCATTCCGCGATCGCTGGTGTACACCGACTACACCAATTTCGCCCCCCGGGTGGGTTTCGCCTGGCGCGTGCGCGGCAGCCAGAAGACCGTCCTTCGCGGCGGCTACGGCATCTTCTACTCCGGCCACCTTTTCAACCCCATCCGCACCAACCTGATGACCAACTTCCCGTTCTCGCTCCGCCAGACCTTCTCGCGCCAGACCAACGATCCCACGGTCCTGACCCTGTCGAGCCCCTTCCCGGACCGCCGCACCCAGCTCGCCGGGGTCACCAACTCCAACGGCTACGAGCTCCACGCCGCCAGCGGCTACCTGCAAAGCTACAACCTGACTGTGGAGCGCGACCTGGGCGGCGGCACGGCCGTCGAGATCGGCTATGTCGGATCCAAGGGCACGCACCTGGGAAGGCAATACGACTACAATCAGCCCTTCCGGTCCCGGGATCTGTACCAGGCCGGCATCCCCTTCCAGCGGCCGGTCAGCGGCCTCAACGCCATCCAGTACTTCGCCTTCGGGTCCAACTCCATTTACAACTCCGGCCAGATCTCGCTCCGTCGCCGCGCGCGCGGCGGATTCTTTTACCGGGTCAATTACAGCTACAGCAAGTCCATCGACGACGCCTCGCAGTTGAGCGGCAATGCCGACGGGGGCGTCAGCGGGGCCCAGAACTCCCGAGACCTCAAGGGCGAGCGGGGGCGCTCCGACTTCGACCGCGGCCACGTCTTCAGCGCCGCCTGGTCCTGGCAGATCCCCTGGGCGCGCCGCCGGCTGCTCTGGGGCGGCTGGCAGCTCTCCGGCACCGCCACCCTGTACACCGGGTCCCCCTTCACCGTCCAGGTCCTCGACGTCGACGCCAGCCTCGGCGAATCCGCCCGGCCCAACCGGCTGGCCAAGGGACTTCAGGACGAAATCCCCGGCGCCGGCAAGCGCGGCGTCGACTACCCGTTCTTCCAGCTCCGGGCCTTCGAGAGGGTGCCCCGCTGCACCGCCCGCGACAGCTGCCTGCCCAGCCCCAACGGCTTCGAGCCCTTCGGCTTCGGCAACGCCGGCCGCAACATCCTCGACGGACCCGGCCAGAGCTTCCTCAACCTGGCTCTGTTGAAGAACTTCCGCATGCGGGAGCGCCGCAACTTCCAGCTCCGCTACGAGGTCTTCAACATCTTCAACCACGCCAACCTCTTCCTGCCCAACCGAAACTTCAACTCCGTGTCCGGCGGCATCATCGATCAGGTGACCGACCGCGGCCGCGGCGGCCCCCGCGTCATGCAACTGGCCCTGAAGTATGAGTTCTGATTCTGATTTGCCACAGAGGCACAGAGACACGGAGAAAACCTTTCTTTTTGATCTCTGTGTCTTCTGTGCCTCTGTGGCAATTTAGTCCGGTAACATCCGGATCTCCCAGGACGTGCCTCCTGCTTCGGCGTCCGCTTCGCGCCCTGCTCCTGGACCAGCAGCTGAGCTCCAACGTCCCTTCTTTCTTGGGGGCGGACTGCAATCCGAGTCCCGACATCGCCGAACCTTGCTGCATTCAGCTCATTTTGAGCACCCTGAGCGCGCACAGCTTCGACTTCGTGGTGGGGGATGTGGGCGGAGGGGATCACACCCTGACCGTACAATGGGAGTTCGAGCTTTCCTCTGCGGCGCCGAATGATGCCACCGCTTGCGTAGGACCTGGCGTCCTGACCGTGCAGCAGGTAAAAACCTTCGCCACCGGCGGCGGGATCGTGATTACACCTGACAACTAAGCGCCGTTGATTCTGTTCCGGGGTGTTCCAGGGGGGGCCAGAGCTCCCATGAGAGGCACGGAGACCAAGAAAAGGTTTTCTCCGTGCCTCGGTGCCTCTGTGGCAATATAGTCAGGAATGCCTGTATTCCTGCGCAGCCTGCTGCGCACCCCGGGCTTCACCGCGGTGGCGGTGTTGACCCTGGCGCTGGGCATCGGCGCCAATACGGCCATCTTTAGCGTTCTCAACGCCCTCTTGCTCAATCCGGCCGGGATCGCGGACCCCGACCGCCTGGTGGTGGTCCGCGTCCACTACGACAAGCTCAATCTCAAGAGCATCCCCACCTCGGCCCCGGATTTCCGTGATGTGCTGGGAGCCTCCCACCTGTTCTCCTCCGCCGCGGTCCTCTCGGAGGCCGACTTCCACTACACCGGCGGCGAATGGCCCGAACGGCTGCGAGGGGCCCAGGTTTCCTGGCAGTGGTTCGAGGTCTTCGGGGCCCGCCCGCTGCTGGGCCGCGCCTTTCTCCGGGAGGAGGACCAGCCCAACGCCAACCAGGTCGTGATTCTTGCGTATCCAACCTGGAGACGCCTGTTCGGCGGGGACCCGGCGATTGCCGGCAAGACCATTCCACTCAACCAGCAGCTCTACCGGGTGGTCGGGGTGATGGGCCCCCGGTTCCGGTGGCCCTATCAGGCGGACCTGTGGACTCCGCTGGGCCTGCCGTCCAACTCCTTCACCCCGCAGAACCGCCACAGCCAGTGGTTGTTCACGGTGGCGCGGATGAAGCCGGGGCTGCGGATGGATCAGGCCGACGCTGGCGTGCGGCTGCTGGCCGGGCAGATCCGGGAGCGGGAGAATCCTTACGCCAAGACTTCCGGCTGGGGGCTGCTGGCGGAGCCTTTTGTCGCGCATGTCGCCGGAGACCTCCGGACCCAGACCCTGGTGCTGGCAGGCGCCGTGGGGTTTGTATTGCTGATTGCCTGTTCGAATATCGCCGGCCTGATGCTGGCCCGCGGCACCGCCCGGGCCCGCGAGATCGCCGTGCGCGCGGCCCTGGGGGCCCGGCGCTGGCGCCTCATCCGCCAGACCCTGGCCGAGAGCCTGGCGGTGGCCGGCCTGGGAGCGCTTTTGGGTATAGCTCTGGCCTACGGCGGCCTCCGGCTCCTGCTGGCGCTGGCTCCCGATACCATCTCCCGCACCCTGGCGGCGCGCCTCGACGCCCCCGTCCTGGCATTCACCGCCCTGGCGGCCATCCTGGCCGGGCTTCTGTTCGGACTGGCGCCGGCCTGGCAGATCTCGCGTCTCGGCGATTACGAGGCCTTGAAGGAAGGAGGCCGCTCCGGCGCCGCAGGACGCCGCCAGCGCCTGCGCTCGGTGCTGGTGACGGGCGAGGTCGCCCTGGCGCTGGTCCTTCTGGTAGGGGCGGGGTTGTTTCTCCGCAGCCTCTGGCGTCTCCAGCGGGTCAACCCCGGCTTCGAGTCGCGAGGCATCCTGAGCGGCTTTCTCTCCCTGCCCCTGGCCGCCTACCAGGAACCACAAAAACAGATCGCTTTTTATCAGGCCGTCACCGGGCGTCTGGCCGGTCTTCCGGGGGTGCTGTCGGCCGCCGCCGCCGTTCCGCTCCCCTTCAGCGGCCGGGGCGGGTCGGCCTCTTTTCAGGTGGAGGACCGGGTACGGGATCCCGCCGACCCCGGCCCCCACGGCGACCTCCGCTATGTCACGCCGGGTTATTTTGCCGCCCTCGGGATCCCTTTGCGCCGGGGACGCTACTTCACCGACCAGGACCGCCAGGGCGCCCAGCCGGTAGTCATCATCGATGAGAACCTGGCGCGCCAATACTGGCCCCATCAAGACGCCCTCGGCAAACGGATGCGGCGCG
>Ga0247727_10007478_pt1 | contig 20787 bp, 12 predicted proteins | sample WisWelCaveWW1625_FD_202498 | JGI IMG/M metagenome (GOLD analysis project Ga0247727, IMG submission 202498) | Biofilm microbial communities from Wishing Well Cave, Virginia, United States - WW16-25 | ecosystem: Environmental > Aquatic > Deep subsurface > Groundwater > Cave microbial mat | place... | reverse complement strand
GCCGTGGCGCACAACGAAATCGATGGCCGCGCAATGATCTTCCACGTGAATCCAATCGCGCACGTATTGGCCGTCGCCGTAAATCGGCAGCGGCTTATCTTCCAACGCATTCGTCACGAACAGCGGAATAAGTTTTTCGGGAAACTGATACGGGCCGAAGTTGTTCGAGCAACGCGTGAGAATGACGGGCAGGTTGTACGTCACGAAGTATGAAAACGCCAAGCGATCCGCGCCGGCTTTCGAAGCGGAATAGGGGCTGGAAGGCATGAGCGCATCGGTCTCCTTGAAACCGTGGCCGGTCGTGCTGCCATACACTTCGTCCGTGGAAATTTGCACGAACTTCTTCACTTCGCAGCGGCGCGCGGCTTCCAAGAGCGTGAACGCGCCAAACACGTCCGTGCGAATAAACGCATCCGGCCCGCTGATCGAGCGGTCTACGTGGCTCTCGGCCGCGAAATTCACCACCACGTCCATGCCTTCCATCAACTCGTTGACCAGCGCGCCGTCGCAAATGTCGCCTTTCACGAAATGATAATTCGCGTGGCCTTTCAAATCGCGCAGGTTTTCGAGATTGCCGGCGTAGGTGAGCTTGTCGAGATTGGTGAAGTGGAGGTGATCGTATTTGCGCAGCATATAGCGAATAAAATTGCTGCCGATAAAACCCGCCCCGCCCGTGACCAAAATTTTTTGCATCGCATTATCCTTTTTTTAAAGCCCGAGATGTTGAACCACCGTTGATTTCGTCCTTGAAGGGCGGCAATGTATTAAACGGGCTTTTGAAAGTCAATATTGGCATTGTGAAGCAAGCTCGGGGCCGAGTAAATGTTCCTGCAACGGCTTGGCCGTTGCACTAAAACCGCTTTGCTCTGACATCACGCGAAGGTTAATAAACCTCGGCCAAGCCGAGTTTGCAACATTGCTTCTCGTTCCCAAGCTCCGTGAGAGAACGCTATTGCTTGCGCAACTCTGTTTCGAAGGAGAGCACAACAAAGCGCAGTTTGGGAGAGCACGTCTCTAAATCCTTCACAAGATTTTAAGTTTCTTCTTTACCAACAGCGGCGGTATCATGCCGAAAACGGCGCGCGCAAAACTTTGCCCACGAGCTTGCCCGTAAGCTTTTCTTGCGCCAACACCACTTCGCCATTCACCAGAACGTAAGGAATGCCTGCCGCGTATTGAAACGGCGTGGACCAGGTCGAGCGATCGCCGACGGTGTTTGGGTCAAAGATAACAACATCGGCCCAATAACCTTCGCGCAAATAGCCGCGATCTTTCAAACCCAGCGTGTCCGCGGGCAGCGCCGACATTTTTCGCACGGCCTCCGCTAGCGACATAACTTTATCTTCGCGCACATACTTGCCGAGCACGCGCGGAAACGTTCCAAACGAGCGCGGGTGCGGATTGCCGCGACGCAAACGGCCTTCGACGCTCAATGCCGAGCCGTCGCTCGCGGGCATGCAATGCGGGTTTGCCAATAACGCTGCCGTATCTTCCTCGCTCATCGCAAAGCCGATCATGTTGCCGCCGCCTTCTTCCGCAATGATCAACTCGAACAACGTTGCCATGGGATCGACGCCGGTCGCGGCAATTTCTTCAAACGTCTTGCCTTCAAAAGCGCCGCGGCGCGCATGCTTGGTCAAGCTCGAAATCATCACCGAACGCCAGCCTCCGATCTTTTCGACTTCATGCCAGGCTTCGGCGCGCAGGGTATCTTGCAAAGCCGGGTCTTGCAAACGCGCGACAAATTTTTCCGCGCCGCCGTCGCGGCTCCATAACGGAAAGAGCGAAGACAAGCCCGTGTTGTACGCAATATAGGGATAGCGATCACACGTTACTTGCATGCCGCCCGCGCGCGCGGCCTCGAGCTTCGCGAGCATTTCGGCTTGCTTGTGCCAATTGCGCTGGCCCGAAGCTTTGATGTGAGCAATGTTGAGCGCGACTCCGGCTTCGTGCGCGATGCGAATGGCTTCATCGAGGGCTTCGAGCAGCGTGTCGTCTTCATTGCGCATGTGTGTGGAATAAATGCCGCGCCCGTTCATGCTGCGACACACCTCAATAATCTCCTCGGTCGTCGCGAAACTTCCCGGCGTGTATTCCAAACCGGAAGAAATGCCGTACGCGCCTTGCGCAAACGCTTCGTGCGCGAGTTGCTTCATCTTTGCGATCTCCTCCGCCGTTGCGGGCCGATTGTCTTCGCCGATCACGATTTCGCGCAACGTGCCTTGCCCAACCATGCTGAGTGCATTCGTCAGCAGGCCGCGCTGCTCGAGATTGCGAAAGTAACCGGCGAAATCGCGCCAGGCTACTTCCAAACCAAAGCGTTCTTTGAGGCGATCCACAAGCTGCATCGTCATTTTCTCATTCAATGGCGCCATCGAACCGCCGTCTTGCCCGAGCACTTCGGTGGTCACACCTTGCCGAATCTTCGATTGCGCCTCGCCCGCGAGCAGAAGCTCATCATCGCTGTGCGAATGAAAATCAATAAAGCCCGGCGCGACGGCGAGGCCCTTGACCTCGAGCTTTTGTTTCGCAGAGCGATCTTTCAAATCACCCAAGGCAACGATGCGCCCGGCTTTAATCCCGACGTCGCTTTGTTCTCCTTCGCCGCCGCTCCCATCATACACCAAGCCGCCAACGAGAATGAGATCAAAATCATTTCCGAATGAACAAGCAGGATAGAGCCAAGACGAAGCCGCCAATGCGCCACAGGTTTTGAGAAAATCACGACGCGACTGAGATCGCGACATACACGCTCCTTGACTTTAAGCCACTGAGAAAGTATTATGACTGCCATAAAGAGTACGAAAGCTTTGGAGATTTCGCAATGACACTTTTGCTCGACTTCCCGCCGCGCCGCGAAATGGCGCTGCCCGCGGATCAAAAATGGCCTTCGCCCGGCAAATGGACCTATGAAGATTACCGCCGCTTGCCCGAAGATGGCATTCGTTACGAAGTCATTGAAGGGGTATTGCATATGTCGCCTGCGCCTCGGATCAAACATCAAAGCGTCGAAGTCAATCTCATCACGTGTTTTCGAAATTTCGTAAAAAGAAAAAAGGCCGGCGTCGTGCTTTGTGCGCCTACCGACGTCATTCTCTCTTGGTTCGCAACGCCGGTGCAGCCGGATATCATCTTCATTCGCAAGGAAAGGCGAAGCATTGTCAAAGAAGAGCGCGTGGAAGGCCCGCCCGATATCGTCGTCGAAATTCTCTCACCCTCCAATTGGCTTGTTGACCGTGGCAAGAAAGCCCAGGTCTATGCTCAAGCCGGCGTGCGTGAATATTGGATCGTCGATCCCGAGGCCGAGACGATTGAATTGTTCGTATTGCGCAAAGGGACCTATGTTTTAGTGGGCAAATACGGCGTAGGCGAGACGGTGCGCTCCCAGGGGTTGGCAGGATTCAAAGTAAAAGTCAAAGATGTTTTTGAAGTTTGAACGTTAGCAAAGTTCAGCCATGACACTTTTGCTCGACTTCCCGCCGCGCCGCGAAATGGCGCTGCCCGCGGATCAAAAATGGCCGCCGCCCAACATTGTTTTCATCGCCAAGAATCGGCGCAAGATCATTAAAGAAAATTTCGTGGAAGGCGCGCCCGATATCGTCGTCGAAATTCTCTCGCCCTCCAATTGGCCTGTTGATCGCGGCAAGAAAGCTCGCGTGTACGCCCAAGCCCGCGTGCGCGAATATTGGATCGTCGCTCCCGAGGTCGAGACCATCGAACTGTTCGAACAGCGCACAGGCGTGTATGCGTTGGTGGGAAAGTATGGCGTGGGCGGAACGGTGCGCTCGGAAGTACTCGCGGGCCTCAAAATAAAAGTCAAAGACGTTCGTCACGTATATTAATCTGGCGCGCTTGATTTTTTCGTTGTCTCATTCTCTTTGTTGTCTCCTTTTCGTTGTTGTCTCCTTCTCTTCGTTGTTGTCTCCTTCTCTTCGTTGTCTCTTTTGGCTCCTTGCCTCCCTTGCCTCACCTCCAGTCCCCCGTCAACCCAAAGCTTGCCCAATAGGCCGGATGGCGATTGTGATGATCGCGCACGAAACGTTGGGCCGCGCGCAAGGCCTCGGCTTTTGAGCCGCCGGCTTTGAGATTGCGATAAAAACGCTTCACGGTAATTGCCGTGGCGAGATCATCGACCGTCCACAAGCTGGCGATGAGCGAAGACGCGCCGGCGAAAATAAAGCTGCGCGCAAGCCCGACAACTTCATCGCCGCCGGTCACGCGCGCAAGCCCGGTTTCACACGCCGAGAGCAGCACCAGTTGCGCGTTCAACTTCAAACCTAAAATTTCGTGCGCGGCGAGGCGGCCATCGTCCTGCTCGTTTTCCGGCGCGAGCAGCAACGCGGAGAACAGCGGGTTCGTATCATCATAAACGCCGTGACATGAGAAGTGCAACACGTTGGCCGCTTGCGCCGCAAGCACGGCGCGCCGCGTCGCCGCTTTGCGCGTGAAGCTCTGCGTCTCCTCAAAAGTTTGTGCGAGACTCTTGATCTCTTTCTCTGCAAAGGGCAAATCCAAACGCGGGTTGCCGACGTCGGGATTGCCCAGCGCGAACACGCGATAGTTCTTCTCGCCTTGCGCGAATACCGTCTCGGCTTTGCGATAACAGAAACCCAACACCGTTGCGCTCGGCGCGAGCGTTAACGCATAGTGATCGATCAAATACGTGCTGTCCGCGCTCTGCAAAGCCGCGAAGGGAACATAGTGCAAAACGCCGTGCGGCACAATCACCAACTGCCTCGCATTCACGAGCAACGGCGCGAGCGGCTTGACGAGCGCGTCATAAAGCTCGCGCGAAAAAATTTCCGTGGAAGCGCGTTTTTGCAGCGCGCGGCGAAACTGCACGATGCTCTCGCCCAACCGCGCACGGTCGAGCGGCATGCTCACGGCGCGGGCGTGCGCGCGATCAATCACCCAAGTCACCAAACGATCTTTCGCAAAGAAAAATTCAACCAGCGCGACGCTGTCCGCGAGCAGGGCTTGCACCTCCGCCAGCGGCAACGGCTCGACGCTCACCACGTCGGCCAATTCCGGATTGGCGGATTTGATTTCGACCAGCAGCTCGCCATAAGCTTTCTGCAAAGCCGCAAGCGTATCGCGCAACGCCGCCACCTCCGCGCGAGTGCTCTCCACTTCTCCGGCTTGCGCTTGCAGCGTGGCAATTTTGCCTTGCGTGAAATTGCTTTCTTCCAATAACCGTTCGCGCCGCTCGAGCAGCTCGCGATCGCCAACTTGCGACGCCTGCCAATTCACGCCGCTGTTGCCGAGCATGTCCGCAAAGCTGCGCGACTTCGCGCGCTCGGCAATTTCGAAAGCCTCGGCTTCGCGCTTCATTTGCAGCAACAAGAGCACGGCCTCTTCATACAACTCCGACTTATCATCAATGAAGCCGCTGCGATACTCTTCGATTTTAATCTTGGCGCTCAAGCGCTCGAGGCCGGCAAGCGCGCGTTGATAAAAATCCCACGCCGGCTCCAGCCGCCCTTCTTGCTTTGCAATGAGGCCCAACTTCCACGAGCAACGCCACCTCAGCTCCGCGACGTGATATTGCTCGGCTTGCGCCAAAGCCAGAGTGAAAGCGGCTTGCGCCGCCGCGCGATGGTTCATTTGCAAAAGCGTCTGGCCTTTGGCGAAGTAAGCTTTGGCAAGGCCGCGTTGATCTTGCAATCGCACGGCGAGCGCTTCTGCTTGCGCGAGCTGAAACAGCGCCGCGTCCGGTTCATTGAGCAACGGAAAAACTTGTCCGAGATAAAGATGATCATAGAGCAAGCCGCGTTGCGCGGAGAGCGAATCATCCCAACTGAGCGCCTGTTTAAAACTCGCGAGGGCTTGCCGCGGCTGCTGAAGTTGCAGATAAGTCAGCCCCAAATTTTTGTGCACCGTTGCTTGTTCGCGCCGCGCTTCGTTGGCGCGCTCCTCTTCCCACTCCAGCGCAATTGCCAAAGCCTGTTTTTGCGCATCAACCGCGGCTTGCAAATCGCCGAGACTGAGCTTGATCAACCCCAACGTGGTTTGTGCGCGAATGCGCAGCGCCTCCTCGCGCAGCGGCGCCATCAATTTCAGCGCGCGCTGTTGATGTTGCAACGCCGCTTGAAACTCCGCGTTGAGCCAAGACGTTTCCGCCACGAACTGCTCGGCGCGGGCGAGATTCGCCGTGTCCGCCAATGCCGAAAAAATTTCCAATGCTTCGTGGTGCAGCGTGAGCGCTTGGCGATAGGCCGTGAGGCGGCTATAAACCGTGCCTAAAAGTTGTTTGGCGGTCGCCAGCGCGCGTTGTTCCGCGGCGGTCAAAATATTTTCCCCGCGCGCGGGTTGAAAAGCGGCGAGCGCGGCCTCGAGATAATCTAAAGCGAGGGTATTACGATCCGCTTCCAGGGCCAGCTTGCCGAGAAAAGTTTCGACTTGCAAGCGCGGGAGCGGCTGCTTGAGCTCGGCTAAAATTTTCGCGGCCCGCTCCGCGGCAAGCCGGGCGGGTTCATATTCATTCGCGGCTTGATGAATTTGCGCGAGGCGATAGTGCGAGCCGCTGACCGCGAGCGCATTATCGCTCTGCTCCGCCAGTGCGAGATATTGGCGCTCGGCATTTTCCGCGGCGCGATAGTCTTGCAAACGCAAACGCCAAATGGAGAGATTTTGATGACTCTGCGCGACGCGCTTGATGTCGTTCGCAGCTCGTGCTTCAGCGAGCAATACGTTTTCAATCTCACACGCCGTTGCGAAATCATTACCCGAGATCGCACTCGCTTTAATCAACAAGAGCAAACGCGGTATCGCACCTTCATCACCAAGTTGTTTCGCCATGGCCAACGCCGAGCGATAGTGCTGCACCGCCTTGCCAAACTCGCCGAGTTCTTGCGCGCTATTGCCGCTCAAGACGCTCTCGCGAAAATAACGCCGCGCGAACGCGCTCTTCTCGTCTTGCGACATGCCCGCATAGCCGAGCATGACGAACGCGGCCCAATCATACGAGTGCGGATGGCGTTCGCGTGTTGCAAGCTGCGCCGCGCTGAAAGCCGTTGCGAGCGCGTTGCCGGCGAGGCTCTTATAAAATTGCGCGAAGAAAGTTTGGCGAACTTCGGGCGCGGCTTCCCATTGGCACATCACCAGCGTGGGCACGCCGGCATAAAACAAACTCCTTTGCAGCGCCATCACTTCTTCACCTGCTTGTTCGGGGCGATACGCGAAGGCCGTGTTTTCCAAGACGAGCGCGCTCGCGCGCAATTCCGTTTCGAACAAGCGATACAGCGGCAAGCGCGCGGTTTCCACACGCTCGTTCTTTTTGAAGCGCAAAATAAAGCCGGAATCCAACGGGCGCTCGGGCTGCGCGATGAAACGCGCTTGCACGTGCAAGAGTCCCGCGGCTTGCACTTGTTGATGGAACGCGCTGCCGCTGCGCCAATCCACGCCCGCCAGCGTTTGCGTTGGCAGCGGCGCGAGGCCGTTCATAAACGCCGGCGGCGCAACGCCGGCGTCTTGCACGAGCAGCAGATTGTCCGCGTTTAAATTTTTATGGCGCTCCGCGAATTGCAAAGCTTGCAAGCTGGACACATAGGCGAGCGTGAATTGCCGCGCGAGCACCTCGCCGTGATATGGCAAAGCCGCGAAGGGCAGATAGTGCAGCGCCTCGTCGGGCACGATGATGAGGTGGGAGAAATTTTCCAAATCCTTCCACGGCGCGAGCAAGAGCGCGGATAAGGCTTGCGCCTGCGCCTGCGCCGCGCTGTTAGCCTCGTGCTTGCGCCAGGACTCGCGCAAGCTTGCAACCTCTTGCCGCAAACGCCGGCGCGCATACGGCACGCGCATTTGTTCGACGCGCGCACGCGTGATGCGCCACAGCAGAATTTCATTTTCCGCAACGAAGTATTTGAGTATCGCCGCGCCGGTTGCCAGCGAATCGCGCACGCTTTGCAGATCGACGCCTTGCACGCTGAAGAAACTGGCAAGCTCGGGATCTTCGGCCAGCGCTTCTTGAATGATCTTTTGATAGGCCAACTCTTCTTGCTGCAATTCTCTGCGCACGCGCGCCAATTCTTTCGGGCGTTGCGGGTCTTCGGCTTGCAGCTTGAGTAACTCACTTTGCAAACGGCTCAAGCGCCGGCGTTGATCGGAGGCCAATCCGCCGCCGCCGCCCCAAATGACACGATGCCGCTCTTTCTTAGGCAGGATGTAACGCGTGGCCACGAGGTTCATGAAATGCCGCGCATGCCGGCGTTCGGCGAGTTGCAACGCTTCTTCCGTTTCTCCGCCTTCCGCCAAAAGCGTAATGGCATTTTCATAAAGCACATTTTGCTCCGCGATTTCAGCAAGCCGCTGTTCGATGCTTTCCGGCTCTTCAGGCAAACTTTCGAGCAGCGCGATCGCGTTGCGATACCAAACGCGCGCGGACTTCTGTGCGAAGGCATGCTCCGGCGCGAGGCGCGTGAGCACGCCCAGCGCGTGTTCGATGCGCCACGTCAGCTCGGTGTAATTGTTCGCCACGCTGTGCTCGTGCGCCCAGCGCAAGTGCGAAAACGCCGCGGCAAAATCTTGCGCCAGCATAAATAGGCTGGCGAGGTTGCGGCGCACGGCGACCTCTTCGCGCGACAAACTGTGCTCGCGCGTGAGCGCTAGCGCCGTAGCGTATGCGGCGCGCGCCTCGGCCCAATATTGCAAAGCTTGCAAAGTACGTTGCAACTCGTGCTGCAAGCTCGGCGCATGGTTTGGCGCTTCGTGCTTTTGCGCCAATGCGGATGCGGCCTCCGGCCACAGGCGCTCGGCATTGTAATAAGCCAAATTGCCGAGCATGATGAGCACGGCCAACTTTTGTCGCGGCGCTTGCACGCTCACTTGCGCCAGCGCGTCGCGCGACAATTGCAAGAGCGAATCAATGGTTGCAATCGCCGCGGGCAGGCTTTCATCATCGCCGCGCACGCGCAGCAGCGCGAGATTGCCGAGGTTGATGAGATTGATGACCGCGCCGCCTTCAAAGTCGTGTTTGAGGCACATTTCAAACGAGCGTTTATAATGCGCCTCGGCTTGCGCATAGTCGCGCAGGTTGTACCACAACTGCCCGAGGTTGTTATAGGCGAGGGCTTCGCCCTTGCGATCTTTGCGTTGGCGAAAGCTTTCCAGTTTATCGCGCAGCGCGACGAGCGCTTCCGCAAAATCCTTGCGCGAAGCGTGGCTTTCTTCGATAATGCTGAAAGCAAACTCGCGCTCTTGTTCAAACGTCAAGCCCTCCGTGCTCGATTCTTCGCCGGTCGGCGCGAGCGTGCGCCAAAAGATCGGCAAGCCCAGCAGCTTGAGGGTGAGCTTGCTCTTTTGCGGTTTGGGATACGCGTGGCTGCCGCCGGCTTGCAGCAAATCCAGCGCGCGCGCGCTCTTCGCAATGGCCTCTTCATTCTCCGCAAGCTCCTGATGATTGCGCGCAATGTTGCTCCACACCGAGGCGATGCTGGCGTCACGATTTTCGCGCCGGCTGGCTTTGATGAACTCGCTAAAAAAATCGTTGGAGGTGTTATAATCGCCGCTGGTTTGATAAAGCACGGCGAGCCGTCCGAGATTCCGCAGCTCACCTTCGACGTTGCGCAAGAGACGATACTGCGCCGCGGCGGCGCGCATGAACGGCGCGGCTTCCTGATATTTGCCGCTCACATAGCCGGCGTGGCCGATGCGCTCGCACACGAGCGCGCGCTGCTCCGGCGAAACGAACGTGCTGTCATAGCGCATTTTGATTTGGTAATAGCGATACGCGTTTTCAAACCCGAACTCGCCGAAGCTGTAATAGTTGTTCGCGAGATTGAGCGCGAGTTGGGCTTCGCGTTTCGGCTCCAGACTTTCATCATTCAAGGCAAGGGCCATGGTCAAAGCTGCAATCGCGCGTTCATACCAGCGCTCCGGCGATTTGGGCGGGCGCAACGTAATCGTGCGGCGCAGATTATCTAAAAAGCCCGGTAGCGCAAACGCGATTTTTTCGAAGAAGCGTTTTTTGCGCTCGCGGTCCTTTTGCTCTAATTTTTCGACGGCTTCGTAATTGAAGCCGAGCGTGAGATACGCGGGCACGAGGCGATAGTTCAACGCGAGCGCGGCTTCGATCAACGCCGAAGAGCGCCGCAAAGTTTTCGCGTCGCTCGTGCCTTTGTAAGAATAAGCCAAGCCCAACGCGTAGAGCGCGGTTTCATCTCCGGAGTTTTGCGCGTTGCGTGCCGCATACTCCGCAATCGCTTCGTCGATTTGATCCAGCGCATTCATTGCTTCGATATAACCGCGATGCGCTTCGACTTCGCGCGCCTCATAGCGTTTCGCATTGTTGAAAACGGCGCGCGCCAATTGATAATCTCTGCCGCCAAGCAACGCGCGGCCGCGGCGCAGCAAAGCTTGCGTCAGTTCGTTGCGGGCGGTTTGCAGAAGCGCGGCTGCGGTATCATTGCCATGCTCTTTTTCAAGCTGAATAAAAAGCAATTCGGCCACGGGCAAATCATCGAGCGCGATTTGCAATTGCAGCAAACGCCGCAAAGCTTGCGCGCGCAGGGAACGAAGCAGAGCATCATCGAGCGGCGCGAGCGCTTCGATCAAACTGCGCCATTCATTCTCGGCCAGCTTGCTTTCGCCCTCGCGCTGCAAACGTTCGGCAATGCGAAAGCGCGCGGCAGGCGCAATCTCCGGCAGGGCTTGGTGCTTTTGAAGCAAACGCTGATAGGCCGCAAGCGTGTCGGCCGTGCGCGCCAATGCCGGCGCCGCCTCGCATAAGCGCGCAACGGCAGTTTTGCGCCACTCTTCGTGCTCGCGATATTCCGCAATGATTTCAACGTAACGCGCTTCCGCGGCTTCCGTCCGCTCCTGCTTTAAAAAAAGATTCGCAGCGTGCAGCGCAGCTTGAAAACACACCTCGCGCACGGCGGGAAATTGCCGCGGCACGAGCTGAAAAGTTTGCAGCGCGAGGTCGTATTGCCGTTGTCGCTGCCAAGCCAAGCCTTGTTCGAGCATGCACAGCGCTTGCACGTTGGGCCAAGCGCGATAACGCTCGCGCAGAAACGCATAGCGCTCCACGTTGCCGTCGAGCTTCGCCAGCTCAAGCTCGGCCAAGCCCGCGCCTTCGTTGTTGCCGGCGTAATAGAGCACGACATTGTTGAAGCTCTTGCGCGCTTGCACGGCATCGTTCATTTGCAAATAACGCCGGCCCATTTCCACGCCGGCGAGCGCGAGCCAGTGCGAGGAATCGGGAAAATGATAACGCAACGCGGAGCATGCGAGCAACGCCGTCTCGTGATCGCCGATCTTTTGTGCCTGTGCAAACGCCGCTTGCGGAGAATGAAAGCGCGGAATAAATCCGCTTGCGGGAATGCGCCAAAGATCGAGATTGCCGTAATGCTCCGCGGCGTAATAGATCATGCCGTCGCTGCCCCAATATGGAAAGAGCGCGCCCTCGGAATCCGGCGTGATTTGCAATCCGGCCGTGAGTTGTTCGAGATGCGTCGCGGAGAAATCGAGAGGCACGATATAAAGTCGAGAGCGGCGAGTCGTCGTCGCAGCAACGCTGCTTTCATGACGCTGCACGAGAAGGTTTTGAGCGTCGCGCGACCACGAGGGATAAGCATTATCGCCTTCGAACGTCACTTGCCGGCGCAAGTAATCGGCCCGCGCCGTGTCCGCGCTGATGATGAAGATTTGATGTTCGTCCGCATTGCCCGTGCGGCACGCAAGCGCAAGCTCATTCCCACGCGGCGACCACGCGGGCTGCGTGCCGCCGCGCGTGGTGAGTTGATAACGCGCGCCGGTTTTGATTTCATACAGCCAGATTTGCTCCTCCCCTTTCACGCCAAAGCTGTATGCGATTTTTTTGCCGTCGGGAGAGAATTGTGGAAAGGCTTCGCGTTGGAAATTGTTGGTGAGTCGAATAATTTTGCCCGGCGCAAAGCCTGCTTCGTTGCGCTGCAATTTGAGCAAATAGAGATCGCCCTCGGCGTCATCGCGGCGCGAAACGAAGACGAGTGTTTTGCCGTCGGGCGACCACGAGGGGCTGTAATCCTCGCTCGTGTTCGCGGTGAGCAAACGCGGCAAGCCGCCGGCAGCAGCGCGCACCCACACGTCGTAGCTGCCGTTTTGCCGCGAAACGTAAACGAGCCACTTGCCGTCCGCCGAAAGCGCGGGCATGAGCTCGGCTTCAGGATGTGTGGTGAGAGGGAAGGGCGAGGCGAAGGTGGGTTGCTCGTTTGATAAGCGTTCGTTATTTGCCAATGCGGCTAGCGGTGCAAAAACTAAAAAAAGGAGAACGCAAAACACAAGAGCATGCGTCTGAAATTTTTGCCGAGAAAGCGTAGCCATGAGGGTTTCAAGAAATGTACATAAGAGAGCTTCAGACACTATGCTTGACTAAACGAGGAGACTTGAGTATCTTTCTGCATCGGCATCAAAGCCAAGTCTTCTCAAATCTAAAGCAACGGAGATCAATCATGGAATCCCTCGCATTCGTCAAAAAAATCCCGAAATCAAAACGAATCTCCATTCACTTGCCGAAATTCGAGCCCGGCCAGGAAGTAGAAGTGCTGCTCTTCGTCAAACCCTCACTCCCGGCCACGCCCTCCAAACCTTTCAATATGGCAAAATGGGCTGAAGAATGGGCGGGTAAATTTGATGATGATAGTATTCGATCAGACGATGTCGAGAGTTTTACCGGGAGACGTTTTTAATGACGCAAGTGTTGACTGACACCAGCTACTTTGTCGCTTTGTACAATCACAAAGATGAATTTCATAAAAAGGTGACGGAGTGGGCTGAAATAATCGAGACAGAAGGGATAACCTGTCATATCACAATACCAATCCTGTTTGAGGTGGGAGACGGCTTTGCAAGACTCAACCGACGAGAGAGGGGCATGGATCTTATTCAAAATATCTTGCACGGGTCGAACTTCATAGTTCATGCTTTCAGCAAAGCACTTTGTGAAAAGGCTCTCGACATTTACGTGCGTTCTCGCGATAAAGAATGGGGGTTGACGGATTGCTACTCGTTTCAACTCATGACGGAACAAAGACTCGCCGACGCTCTCACCTCCGATCCTCATTTCCGGCAGTACGGGTTTAACCTCCTGTTGACCAAGCCCTAGAAACCCTCCTCCCTCATCAAGCAGCTTTGCGTTAGCTAGTCAACGGCGTTTTTGAGATAGGCGGCCATTTTTTATGTCCAGCGATTATTCTTTTCTTGCCGGTGGAAAATGGTTTCCTTTTCGGGCAAATAATACTCAGCGCTAGCCAGCAATGCAAGCGCTTTTACGAAGAGCACGATTGTGTTGACGGTGGGTTGATTGAAAGGCCTGCCGGCAGAGGCGAAAACGCGGCAGACCCTCCGCTGAAATTAAAAACGCACACGAGCAAGCCTGCCCGTGTGCGTTTTTGATTTGTGCATAGAGCGATGAAGCCGAGAGCGTCTCAATTCATTTCATGCAGCCACACCGCATTCTCGCACAGATCGAGCGCCGGTTGAGCCGCACATGGACGTTCTCCTAATTTGGCCCTCGCGCCGCCGGATTTTGCCATCGCCCTCAATTCGCGAATCACTTCCAGCAAGCCGTGCGTTTCTTGCACAATGCCGCGCGCGAGCACGGCCTCTTCGCTGGCCGGCGGCAGGTTGTTCAATAACATCTGCGCGTACAACGCGATGCCGCTGCTCGGGTCTTCAATCAGCGGCGCAAGGTCGCGCGCGAGCCCACGCTGTGCGGCAAAGCACGCGGTTTGTTGCCGCCGCAAGCGCGCTGTTTCTTTTTCTTGTTCCTGGCGAAACTGGGCGGAAATATCGCGCAGCGTCACCACCGCGCCGAGGAGGTTGTTGTGCTCATCGTGCAGCGGAGCCGCGTCCACGCAGAGCGTTTTGTCTTGCGGCTGAACTTGCAAGCGACAATCACTCACGCGCTGTTGCAAATGCGCGGCGCGATAAAAAGGATTCTCCGCGCCGAACACCGGAGTGCCGCGCAAATCACACAGCGACCACAAACATTGCCGCTGAGAAGTTTGCCAATACGGTTTGAGCAGCGAGAGCTCTGGCAGTTGCTGCGTCGCAAGCCCGAGCGCCGTTTCAAACGCACGATTGCAGAGCAGAACGCGGCCCTCGCGATCGATGATCCCCAAGCCCTCATTGAGCGAGCGCAGCAAGAGGGCGCGCCATTCCGCGGCGCGGTGCAATTCGTTCTCACGCTGCTTTCTCTCGGTGATGTCCCGCGCGAGGCCAAGGAATAAGTCCTGCGGCAACAACGTTGTTTCCAATTCTAAAATTCGCGATGCGCCTGTTGGCCTCGTGAGCGTCAACTCGCCGCGGCCCGCGGTGCGTGCGAGCAAGTCGGAAAAAAAATCTGGATCGCAATCAACGCCGGCTAAAATTTCCGGCAGCGTTTGCGCTAACAATTCTTTCCGGCTCAAGCCCCACATGCGGCACAAGCTGTCATTTACTTCGATAAATTGCAAAGTACGGTCAACGACAAATATGCCGTCGGGCGCGTTGCGCGTGAGTGTACGATAGAAATTATCCGGATGCGGCGCTGCGGGTTGGGGCGCGCGCCAAAGCGCGATAATTTTTTGTAGCGGGTGCCAAAGCGGCGAAACAGCGTGGCGGCGAAACTCCAAGGCCAACGAAGTGGAGTGCAGTGACGCGACCTGCGGGTGGGCGAGCCGTTCCTGGCAAAAGGTTAAAATTTTTTGCAGCATCGTTCTTGTGCCTCCTTGCACGAGTTGAAGCTGTTCATGAAATTAAAATAACGCTTGTTACGATCTTTTTGTAAGGGCACTCCGGCACAATGCGGAGAGTTTTGACCGAAAAATAATTTTTAGAATGTGCCGCAAGTTTTAGCCAGAGCGCCGCGATTGTTTCTAGTTTATCGCGTCTAGGGCAATCGTGTTCCGCCACGGTTTGACCGGGGCTTTATTCAAGCACATGCCACGGCCCAGCCGTGGCAGAGCACTTAGATTATCGCTTTCAATTTTCAAAAATTCATTTAATGCGCTAGGCATTCTTGCAAACTAAAAAATGGACGAACCTATGAGCACCCCAGTGAGCCTCGCGGATTTTCCGCGTATGAAGTTTTTGCCGGAATACAGCTTGAAACAGGTCATCAACCTCGTGCAAAAAGCCCGGCAAGCCGGCGAAGACGTTATCGACTTCGGCATGGGCAATCCGGACGGCGCAACGCCGGAACACATTCTCGCCAAGCTGCACGAAGAGATCGACAATCCGATCAACCATCGCTACTCCGTTTCGAAAGGCATCGCGAGTTTGCGCGAGGCGATTTGCGCGTGGTATAGCCGCCGCTTCAACGTGACGCTCGCGCCCGATTCCGAGGCCGTGGTGAGCATCGGCGCGAAAGAAGGCCTCGCGCACCTCATGTTGGCGGTGTTGGATCAAGGCCAGAGCGTGCTCGTGCCTTCGCCTTCTTATCCGATTCATTTGTTCGCGCCGATCATTGCCGGCGGCCGCGTCATTCCCGTAAAACTTTTGCCCGGCGAAAATTTTCTCGCGAATCTCGAAGCCGCGTTGCTGAACGAACGCAAGCTGGGCAATGCGCCGCCGAAATTTTTGATGCTCAGTTTTCCGCACAACCCCACCGCGGAAATCGTTGACCTCGATTTTTTTCACAAAGTCCTCGCACTCGCGCGTGAATATCGCTTGCTCGTGATTCACGATCTCGCCTATGCCGATCTCGGCTTTGACGGCTATCAACCGCCTTCCATTTTGCAAGTGCCCGGCGCAAAGGACGTTGCCGTGGAAGTGTTCTCGCTCTCGAAAAGTTATAACATGGCGGGCTGGCGCGTGGGCTTCGTGGTCGGCAATTCCGGCATGGTGCAAGCGCTGGAGCACATCAAAGGCTATCTCGATTACGGCATTTTTCAACCCCTTCAAATCGCCGCAGTCACGGCCTTGAACGGGCCGCAAGAGTGCGTGCACGAGATCGCGCGGGTTTATTACAATCGCCGCGAAGTGTTGTGCGATAGCTTTGCCGCCGCGGGTTGGAAACTGCCGCGCCCGAAAGCCACGATGTTTGTGTGGGCGCCATTGCCGGAAAGTCATCGCCACATGGGTTCGCTCGCGTTCGCAAAATTCTTGCTAGAACGCGCGAAAGTCACGGTCTCGCCCGGCTCGGGCTTCGGCGAATTTGGCGATGGCTACGTGCGCTTTGCACTGATTGAAAGTGAAGCGCGCACTCAAGAAGCCGCGCAAAGAGTGCGGCAGGCGCTGGCCGAGTAATGCGTGCGTGAAAATTTTTTGCACGATGCGGATGAGAGATTTCAACTTGGAAAAATTTCTCGAGGGGATTGCTGATGAGATTAAAGAAGGCTTGGCCACGATGGAAAAAGCGCAGGTTCGCTTCTAGCGCAGCGGCGCCGCGGAGTAACTCCGCGCGCTTCGCGTCACGCCGCGTTGGGGTCTTGCAACTGCTGCAACAATCTCCCCGCCTCTTCCCAATTCAAATCTTCCACGCGCTCAATTGACGCGCACAACGCCTCGAGTATGCGATCTTGCACTTTGCCTTTTGCCAGCGCCTCCGCATACGGCCCGCGACGGAACGTGACGAGCGAATATTTCGGGGTAAATAATTCGGGGAATTTTTCTTCGAGCGCGCGCTCGACTTTTTTCTTCAATAAAAATCTCGGATCGGCCACGCGATCGCGCATCTCGACAAAATTTTCCAGCGCGAGATCGGCGAGGGCGTCGGTGTTGGGCTTGCGCAAACGCTCGAACGCCTCGAACACCTCGCTCCAGTTCGCGCCGTGCTGCTCTAAACATTGGTTGAAAAAAACGCAATCTTCAAAGCAGCAATTCACGCCTTGCCCAAAGAACGGCACGATAGCATGCGCCGCATCGCCCATCAACAATACTTTGCCTTCAAAATGCCACGGCTCACACTTAATCGTCACCATTGTGCCCGTGGGATTCGCAAAATACGTTTCGCGCAAATCGGGCATGAGCGGCACGGCGTCCGCGAATTGCTGTTGGAAAAATTGCAGCACCTTGGCCTCGTTATCCAAACTCGCGAAGCTCGGCTCGCCTTCGTGTTGAAAAAAGAAGATGCCCGCAAAACTGCCGTCGATGTTCGGCAGCGCGATGAGCATGTACGTTTGTCGCGGCCAAATGTGCAACGCATGCTTCTCCATTTGATACGCGCCGCTCGCGCCCGCGGGAATGATCAGCTCTTTATACCCGTGCGCCAAGTACTCTTGGGAAAAATTGAAGCGCCCGGCCTTCAACATGTCCATGCGAATCGCCGAGGCCGAGCCGTCGGTACCGATCACATGCTCCGTGGGCTGCGCGCGCCTAGCGCCCGTGACTTCATCGCGCAGTTCGATCTCACCGGTTTTGAAATCCATGCCCGTGCAGCGTTGGTTGAAATGAATTTTCACGCCCTCGTGTTGCTCCGCGGCCTTCATCAACGCTTGATTCAATTCCGAGCGCAAGACCGCGGAGATCACTTCGGAGTCGTCTTTGCCATAACGCTGAAACGTCAGCTCGCCGTTCGGCGCGTGCATCATGCGGCCTTTCATGGGCACGGCAATTTTCATGATGCGCTCAAACAATCCCGCTTCGCGCAACGCGTGCAAGCCGCGCACGGAGAGCGCGAGATTGATCGAACGCCCGGCGCTCGCCATGCCTTTGCGCCTGTCGGGACGGCGCTCAAACAGTTCCACCTCGAAGCCTCGCCTCGCCAAATAAATCGCGAGCAAAGAGCCGGTGGGCCCGGCGCCGATGAGAGTGATTTTCTTCTTTTCCATATCGGATGCCCGTTGTACGCTTGATTTGAAAACGACGCCGTTAATCCGCGCGCCCACCTCACCATGTCATTCAGTAGGAACCTTTTTAAGTACTGGGGTTGATGCCCAGCGCTGAAAAGGATTCCTTCTGAATGGCATATCGCATGGGGGCGATTACGAATTTAAGAATCAAAACTCACTAGCAAAGCCTCCACAAACCGATAAACCTCTTCAAACGAATTATACAACGGCACGGGCGCGACGCGAATGAGATCCGGCTCGCGCCAGTCGCAGACCACGTTTTGTTCGAGCAAACGTTGCAGCGTGGCTTTGCCCTCGCGGCGCATTTGCAAGGAAAGCTGCGCGCCTCGTTGTTCGGCATCGCGCGGCGTGATGATCGTGAATTTCGGCGAAGCTTTTTGCGTGAGCAAATACTCCAAATAGCCCGTGAGCAACAAGCTCTTCGCGCGCAGTTTCTCCATGCCCACTTCATCAAAAATATCCATTGACGCGCGCAACGCCGCGAACTGCAAGATCGGCGGATTGCTGAGTTGCCAGCCTTCCGCGCCCGGCAAAGCTTCAAACTCGGGCTTCATCAAAAAGCGTTTTTGTTTATTATTTCCCCACCAGCCCGCCAAGCGCGGCAAATTAGCATTGCGGCCGTGGCGCTCGTGAACGAAGCAACCGGCAATGCCGCCCGGCCCGGCGTTGAGATATTTATAACTGCACCACACCGCAAAGTCCGCGTTCCAATCGTGCAGCGACAAAACCAAATTGCCCGCGGCGTGCGCGAGATCAAAGCCCACGAGACAACCTTGCGCGCGTCCGGCAGCCGCAATGCGCTGCATGTCGAATGCTTGTCCCGTAGCGTAATTCACGCCGCCGAGCATGATGAGCGCGATGCTCTTGCCCTCTTTGGCAATAAAGCTTTCGATGTCATCTGGGTGCAACGTCGCTTCGCCCTCGCGCGGCTGCAATTCCAACAAAGCGCTTTGCGGATCAAAGCCGTGCAGCTTGATTTGCGACTGCACCGCATATTGATCGGATGGAAACGCATTCGCTTCGATCAAAATTTTATGGCGCGCGGGCGTGGGCCGATAAAACGAGAGCATCAGCAAGTGCAGATTCACGGTGAGCGAGTTCATCACCACCACTTCACTCGGCAGCGCGCCCACGAGCCTGGCGGTTTGCTCCGTGACAAATTCATGATAGGGCAACCATGGATGCCGTGCATGAAAATGGCCTTCGACGCCCAATTCGGCCCAATCGCGCAATTCTTGTTCAATGTAAGCCTGCGCCGCGCGCGGCTGCAAGCCGAGTGAGTTGCCGCAAAAGTACAGACAATCGCGCCCCTCGCGTTTTTTGGGAAAAAGAAAGCGCGCGCGATATGTTGCGAGCGGATCCGCTGCGTCCATTTCACGAGCAAAGGCAAGATCGTAGCGAAAGCGAGGAGTCATTTGAGTTTTCAATTATTAAAAAGGCTCGTTTGAAAAATAATTTCCGCCGCGCACGAAGATGCGCGTTTGCCCGGATTGCAGCTTGCGGAGCAATTTCATTTTCAGCCAAACGCGCACGAAGTGACGCACCCACGGCAACAGCAAGAGCAAGCCGAAAACATCGGTGAGAAATCCTGGCGTGAGCAGCATCACGCCGGCGATGAGTATCAACAAACCGTCCAACAATTCCGCCGCGGGCATCTTGCCCGCGACCAACTCTTCTTGAATGCGCACGAGCACACGCATGCCCTGCCAACGCGCGAGCGCCGCGCCGGCAATGCCCGTGAGAACGATGATCGCCAGCGTGCTCCAAAAGCCCAAGACTTGTCCGAGTTGAACGAGCACGGTCAATTCCAGCAGGGGCACACCGATAAAAAGCAAAAGCAGCTTCAGACGCATAGCCTTCGCCTCAATTCCGTGCGAGCACTTGATAGACTTTGATTTTGTCCTTCTTGCCCTTCACCAAGATCGGCTCAAACTCTTTCGTGCGCACCACGTTTTGGGTTTTGAGATAGACGGATTCGCTCATCAGAATCGCGTTGGGATAGTCGCGCGAAACGACTTCGATGCGTTTGCCGGTGTTGACCGTGTCGCCGGTGAAATGATATTCGATGCGCGCTTCGGACCCGACGTTGCCCGCAACCACTTCGCCGGCATTGATGCCGATGCCCACCAAAATCTCGCGCCCAACGCGAGTCTGATATTTTTGGTTCAGTGCTTCGAGCTTTTGCACCATTTCCAGCGCACAGAAAACCGCGTGCTTTTCATTGTCCGGCGTTGCGAGCGGCGCGCCGAACGCGGCAAAGACTTCATCGCCGACGAATTGATTGACCACGCCGTTGTGTCTGGTCACCACCTCGGTCATGAGCGTGTAGTAGTCATTGAGCAAAGCCACGACTTCTTTGGGCGAAAGCTCCTCGCTCATGGAAGTGAAGCCGCGAATATCGCAAAACAAGAGTGTGACGTGGCGCAGCTCGCCGTCGAAGATCGCTTCGTCGGAAGAGTGCAACGCTTTCTCGACCACGGCTTCGGGCACGTATTTCATAAACAGCTTGAGCGTGCGCTCTTGCTCCTCGACTTTCTTCTGTAATGTGAGGAGCAGCGCCTTGTTGCTCTGGCTCAAGTCCAAAAGCTGGCGCGCATTCTCAATCGCCATGCGCAGATCATTTTCGTCCCAGGGTTTGGTGATGTAACGCAAGACTCTGCCGCTGTTGATCGCGCGGATGATGGCTTCGATGTCGCTGAAGCCGGTGAGAATCATGCGAATGGTATCGGGATATTCCGGCAGAATGCGTTCGAGAAATTGAATGCCGGTCATCTTGGGCATGCGTTGATCGGTGATGATGAGATCGATGTTGTGTTGGTGCATAATCGCAATACCCTCTTCGCCGCTCGTGGCCGTATGAATTTGATACTCGCGGCGAAAACACGCTTTGAACGAGGTGAGATTGTGCTCTTCGTCGTCAACGTAGAGAATGGTGAAATCAGTTTTGTTCATGGTCTAATTCTCCAAATCACTATAACCGTTCAACCACGGCTTGGCCGTGGTTTGCTTTTGGAAAAGTTCACGCCGTTCAACTCTG
>Ga0247727_10007477_pt1 | contig 20789 bp, 21 predicted proteins | sample WisWelCaveWW1625_FD_202498 | JGI IMG/M metagenome (GOLD analysis project Ga0247727, IMG submission 202498) | Biofilm microbial communities from Wishing Well Cave, Virginia, United States - WW16-25 | ecosystem: Environmental > Aquatic > Deep subsurface > Groundwater > Cave microbial mat | place... | reverse complement strand
GGTCCCGTCGCTCAACCGGCTCGCTTCCGAAAGCGTGGTCTTCGACCGGTGCTACATCACCCAGCCGGTATCGACCCCCAGCCGGTCCTCGATCATGACCGGCCAGTGGCCGCACACCAGCGGTTGCGTACGCAACAACATCCCGCTGGGGCGACAAACAGCCACCCTGCCCGAATTGCTCGCCGACTCCAGCTACCGGACCGCTTACATGGGCAAGTGGCACCTGGGCGATGAGGTCTTCCCCCAGCGCGGCTTCCAGGAATGGGCGGCCATCGAGGACGGCATCTATGAGAAGTTCTATTCGCCGGGCCGCGACCAGAACGCCCGCAGCGCCTACTACCACTTCCTGCGCCGCCTCGGTTACCAGCCGCAGGCCGGCAACCTCTTCGGCCGCCGCTTCGCGACCACGCTGCCGGTGGAGCACTCCAAGCCGTCCTTTCTGGCCGCGGAAGCTTCCCGTTTCCTGCTGCAGAACCGGCGCGAGCCTTGGATCCTCTACGTGAACTTCCTCGAGCCCCACACCCCCTTCGCCAGCGCCCTGGACGATCTGCACAGCGAGGCAGAGGCCCCGCTGCCCAAAAATCACCCCGGCGTGCCCGAGGCCGGCGAGCCGGAGTGGTACCAGCGCCGCCGCCGGCGCTTTCTCAGTCCCCAGGGGGCCGAGGGATTCGACCTGCGCCAGCCGGCCGGCTGGCAGCGCGCCAACCGCAACTATGCCGGACTGTGCAGCCTGGTCGATCAGGCCATCGGCAAGATCCTGTGGTCGCTCGAGGCCTCCGGCCAACTGGACAATACCATCATCGCCTTCACTTCCGACCACGGCGAGATGATGGGCTCCCACTCGCTGCTCACCAAGCAGGTCATGTACGAGGAATCGGTGCGGGTGCCGTTCCTGTTGCGGGTTCCCTTCCGCAGGCAAAGGCCCCACCGCGTCCTGCACCCGGTGAGCCACGTCGACACGGTCCCCACGCTGCTCGAGCTGCTGGGCAAGAAGGACCCCCCAGGACTGGCCGGAAGGAGCCTGGTCCCCGCGCTTTCCGGCTCAGCCGGCTCGCCCGAGCCGGTCTTCATCGAGTGGACCGAGGAGGGAAGCGAAGCCGGCCCCAATGCCCGGACCGTCATTTCTCCCGAGGGTTGGAAGCTCGTCCTGCATGACACGGATCGCTCGATGTTGTTTGACCGCTCCCGGGATCCGCTCGAGATGCACAACCTTTACGGCCGAAGCGAGCACGCCGGCCTGACCCGCAAGTTGCGGGCCCGCCTCGAGCGGTGGCAGCGTGGCGCCGGCGACAAGCTGGCGCTGCCGGCCTGACGGGGGGAGCTTCTCACGGCGCGGCCCCGCCGGTCGCCGTTCCCCCGCGCTGGCGGAAGTCGGAAAAGCGGGTCGAGATCTCGTGGTTCAGGGACTTGACCAGCATCACGCGCGCGGCGAACTTTACTATCTCGGACTCGGTGAACCAGGTTCCCGGGGCCACCTTCTTCCGCTCGAGGAAAAACCTGGTTCCCTTATCGATGCGGCCCAATAGACCCCAGCCGACAGGGACGGTCTCAAAGACCTCGGCCTCGACTCGGGCCAACTCCGATTCCTCCTTGTCGATCCAGATTCGCCCGCGCACTTTCTGGAACACCCGGGCTCGCATGTTCTTCGGCCGATAGCCCGATCGCGGGGAACACTCCAGGACCCAGGCCGGGCGGCCGTCGATGGTCTCCTCGCCGGCCAGCCGGTAATCGAGCGCCTCGGGAAACTCCTTCAGCCAGGCGTCCTGGTCGCCGGCCTTCCTCTGGCGTTCCTCCCGCATCTTCTGGCGCTGCTCCGGGGTCATGGCCTTCAGCTCGGCCAGACGTTTGGCGATGGCCTCCTCCGACCGCCGTCTCTCCTCTTCCGGGACGGGCCGGCCATCGCGCTCCAGGAGGCGGTGGACCTGGAAGCCGTCCTGGAATTCGCGCCGGACGACCCAGCTCTGCGCGCTTTTTAGCGCTCCGCCGGAGGTAAACTGCCTGCGCTCGACGCGCCGCACAAACCCGTAGTCAGCCAGCTTCTTGTTGCTCTCCTCCAGGCGCGCCAGCGATTGCCGCACCATGGCCCGCGGGTCCTGGGGACCTTCCGCCCGGCCAGCCAGGACCAGCAGGGATGCCGCCATCAGGCCGATTATCTTCATGGTTGTACAAACGCATCCGCGGCCGGAAGCGTTCCTGAAGTCGGACGGCTTTCCTCAGCCCTCTCCGGTTCCGGCACCTTGTAGCCTCTGGGCGGCTCGACCCCCAGCACATGCCGCACGAAGAAGTCCCACCGGCGGCGCACGAAGTATCGGCTCCTTCCGGCCCCGTGATTCTCCCCGGGCATGAGCAGGAGGTCAAAATCCTTGTTGGCCTTGATCAGCGCATCGACAAGCTGCAGGGTGGAGGCCGGATGCACGTTGTAGTCGAGCTCGCCGTGCATCAGAAACAGCTTGCCCTCGAGCTTCGGCGCCATGGTGACGTTGGACTGCTGGCGATAGTGGTCGCCGGCCGGGAATCCCATCCACAGCTCGTTCCACCAGGCTTTGTCCATGCGGCGGTCGTGATCAAATCCAGGTAGGGGCGCCGCTGGGCCAGTTGCTTGATCCCGGCGATGTGGTCGGCCAGGGCCAGGTCGTCGCCGCCGAGATTCTTGTAGGCAAAGTCATGAAACGCCTTGGAGCGCTTGGCCATGCCGCGCCCGTCGATGATCACCACGAGGAAGCCCAGCTCCGCCGTGGCCTGCGCCATCGAACGGGCGCGAAACGTCTTCGCAGCGTGGAATCCCTGGGGACCGGTGTAGATGTCCTCGATAACCGGATACTTCTTGGACGGGTCGAAGTTGGACGGCCGGAACAGGACGCCGTAAGGCCAGGACCTGGAACGGCTCAGGCCAGGGGTAAGTCTGCTCGAGGGGGGTTCGTTCCAGCTCCCTGCTGACCGAGCCATCTTCGGCGCGGCGCAGGACGGAGACCGGCGCGAGGTCGACCCGCGAATAGGTGTCGACAAAATACTGGTCGGTCGGAGAGAAGCTGGGGTTGTGCTCACCATCTTCCGGGGTGAGAAGAAGCAGGTCGCTGCCGTCCAGGCCGGCGCGGTACACGTGGACCAGGTAGGGATCGCGGCCTGCTTCGCGCCCGCTGGCCGTGAAGTAGACCCGCCGCGCCTTCTCCTCGACACTGGAAATCGCCCTCACCACCCAGGGGCCTTTGGTAATCTGCTGCTTCAGGCGGCCGGTCTTTCCATCGTACAAATACAGATGACACCACCCGTCCCGCTCCGATGACCAGACAATCTCGGAAGTCTCCTCCAGGACGCGGAAGTAGGTCATGCCGGGATCGATGAGCGTTTCCGATCGCTCGTCCACCAGGATCCGGACGGCGCCGGTCGCCGCGTCGATCTCGCGCAATTGGACGTTCTGGTATCCCCGTTTGGTGAAGATAAAGTTCGCCCGCCGGCTGTCCCGATGCCAGCGGAAGCTGGGCCCTCCGGTGTACAGCAGGTCCAGCGGCTCGGTCTGGACCGGGATTTGCTTGCGCGTTTCGATCTCCAGGATGACGGGCTCGGCGCGCGACAGGCCGACCTCGCCAGGCAGCGGATAGTCGTAGGTGTAGCTCACCGGGCGCACGCCCACCTTGGGGACCGACTGCACCACGGTAAACTGCCTCGCCGAGCGCCGGTCCAGACGGTAAGCGAGCAGTCTCTTCGAGTCGGGCGCCCAGCGGGCCGAGGGTGAAACCTTGATGTCCACTGTGCCCTCTTGGATCATGGCGGGGAGCGGAGGCAGCGCAGCCGAATAATCGTAGCGGCCGGCCCCGTCGTGGGTCAGCCGCACCACCTCATTGCTGGCCGTGGAACGCGCATACAGATTATGGTCTTTCTGATAGGCTATCCACTTGCCCCCCCCGAACGGCATTCGTAGGAGGTAAGCTGGCAAGTCCAGACCTGGCCCTCGATCTCCACTCGCACCGCCCTTTCGTTGTCGACCAGCTCGAGGGCCTGGAAAGGCGGCCGCTTCGGCGAATACGGGCGGCCGGTCGCCCGCGACAGCGCGCCGGCGAGCTTCTGGTGATCGAACAGGGGCTTCCGCTCGCCCGTTTTCGCGTCCACCAGGATGAACTCGCGTCCCTCGGGAGTGGCTCGGCGGTACCAGAAGCGGTCCTGCTTTTCGAGCCAGTTCGGGCTGACCTGCGAGAGCTCCGGGGCGCCGCGCCCCGGGAGGAAGCGCTCCGCGCGGGCGTAGTCCTCACGGGTTCCCTGGGCGCACAGGCTCGATACCAGCACGACAATCCAGCAGCTCCGTAGCAGCAGTCTTTTCATGGCCTTCTCACCAGCTTCTCCTCCGGCGCCCACATCTGTTTCGAGAACTTCGTTCTCTGAAACACCGTGTCCATGGCCGACCTGGCCTCCTGCAGGATCTGATCCGGCGTTACGCCGGGCCGGATGCGCATCAGCACAGCGTTGCGATACTCGAGAACGAACTGCAGCAGCTCCCGCTGGACCGCGCTGAACTTGCCGCTGATCGGCCACACCCGGCCGATGTCGCTCACGTAGTAGCGGTAGTCCGGGGCATAGGTCCAGCCCGGACGTTCAAAAATCGAACAGGTAGTTGAACTTGAACAGCAGCGCCCGGCTGACGGTGCACCGCTCGACCTCGTGCGGATCGAAGAAATCGACGGTAGCCACGCGGGTGTTGTAAACCAGGAAGAAACCGGTGCTGGCAGTTGACAGAATCGCGGGGCGGGAATCAGCACAACCCGGCCGGTCGAGCGCTCGATCGCCGAAACGTTGGCCGAATTGCTGTTGCTCACGAAAGCCCAGCGCGCGCCCGGTCCCCATTTCACCATGTGGGAGGTCTTCCCTTGAGTCGGCCAGGTTTGCAGGGAACTGCACCTGAACGACGGCTCTGTCGTCCGGCCATCAGCGGTTGCCTCGCGAGGGTAGGCGTTCGGGACGCCACCGCAGACGCCTCATCCCTTTCGCGGAGAGCTTACCGCGCTTGCATTGTTTCTGCTGCGTTCACGTCCGTTCTCCGGGTGTATAATACACCCACCACAATGAGGTCTTTGGCGCTAACGATCGCAACCTTGATCGCGCTGCATCTGCTGTTTGGTGGACAAACCGTCAGGCCCCAGGCTGTGCAGCGCCAACAGACTGTAAGCGTAACCGAGGGAACCGAACTCGTAGCGACGCTATCCCCCGATGGCAAACGGATCGCCCTTCTGTTGCTGGGGCAGGTATGGCTGGTGGACCGCAACGGCGGTCGAGCAACGCCCGTCACGGACGTTCTCCAAACTCCCCGCAATGACTACGGCATGGCGTGGGCTCCGGACTCCCGGCGCTTGGTGGTCTGGGATTACAACGGCCGACCGACGCCTCTGCGGGTCATCGACGTCGATTCCCGCCAAGTGACGGTGTTGCCCGGACGGGCAGGCATGGATTACCCGGTTTGGACGCGTGACGGGAACGCAATCACCGCCAGTATCGTCCACGGAGAGTCGGCTGGACTGTGGAATGTGCCGGTTTCCGAAGCAGGTGAACCGGTGCTCCTTGCCCGACTCGCAAGGGTAACATGGCAGCCTTCCTACTCACCCGACGGCAAGTTTCTTGTCTATTCCAGCCCGGCGCGAGCCTTACCGGAACCGATAGAGGTCCGCAACGATCTCTGGGAGATTGATCTGGCCACTGGCGCCGAGCGGCAGCTCACCAGTGGCCCCAGCGTTGACGTGTGGCCTGCATATTCACGTGACGGCCGGTGGCTGGCGTTTGTTTCCGATCGGTCCGGAACGCCGCAGGTCTGGACGCTTCCCCGCGCTGGCGGCGAGGCGTTCCCGCTGACAAGAGATGTCAAGGACGTCTACTTGATTTCACCTCTTAGCTGGCTGCCGGATTCGCGCGGCGTCATCTTCACGGCGGCTGGCAGGATTCACGTCGCCTGGCTGGACAACACGCCGGCCACGACGATCGAGTTTACCGCGGACCTGACGGTAGGCCGTTGGGAAGGCAGGCGACGTGCGATGCTGCCTGGCCCCGGTGAGCGGCGGCGAGCCCGCGGCATCTTCAGTCCAAGTCTGTCTCCGGATGGTACGCGCGTCGCTTTCTCCGCCCTGGGAGACCTCTGGATTGCCAATGTAGCGGGCGGCAGGGCGATGCGATTGACGCGGACGCCGTACGAGGAAGCCTTCCCTCGCTGGTCGCCCGACGGGCGACGGCTGGTATTTAGAGCGACAAGGGAGTTTTGGCAGTTGCAGCTCGTGGATCTCGACCGGCCGAATGCCCCGCGCACGCTGCTGACATCAGCGAGTGAAAATCACGAACCAGACACCGCCTGGTCACCAGATGGGCGGCGCCTGGCCTATGTCGATCAAGGCACGCTGAGATGGCTCGACGTTGAGTCGGGAGCCACAAAAGGTAATCTTCAGACGAGTGGTTTTTCCTACAGAATCCTGGGATGGAGCCGGGGTAGCGACGCAATAGCGATCGCAGCAACGAGGTGGGACTCTGCCCTGCGCCGGACGGTCCGCCAGGTTTGGCGCGCGCAGGTGCCGGACGGAGCGATGGAGATCTGGGGCATTCCTCCCGAACTCTCACTTTGGGCAGCCTGGACGCGGGATTTGTCGCGAGTAGCCTACTCGGTCAACGGCGTCGGCTACTACGTGGAATTACAGCAACTGTCGCGGCCAGTTCGTATCGTCGACCCAACTCCGCGCGAGTTTTCCTGGTCCGCGGATGGACGCCGGCTGCTGTACCTCTCGCGCGGACAACTTCGGCTGCTCGACACTGCCCGAAATGCAGCAGTCACGCTGAACGTCTCTCCGGAATACACTGTGGCTCCGGCGCCTCCGCCCCTGCTCGTGCGCAACATCAGGATTCTCGATGGCAGCGGAGCAGTCGCGGATGGGGTGAGTGATGTGCTTGTGTCCAACAGCCGCATTCAGCGGATTGCACCGGCAGGCAGGCTGAAGTTGCCCGATGGAGCACGCCAGATTGACGGCGAGGGCCGGTTCGCGCTCCCCGGTTTAATTGACGCGCACGCGCACCTCGGCATCAGCTGGCTGCCGAGCAGAGTTTACAAAGGGGAACTTGCGATCCGAGATCTCGGAGAAGAGGCGGAACGAAATCTGGCGCTGCGGGAACGTGTTGAATCCGGCGATCTGCTAGGACCGCGCATTTTCATGTCCGGTGGCCTGATCATTGCGTCAGAGGACGCGGACGGCTTCCGGAGCAAGCGGCCGGTGGATCTCCAGAATGCGGAGGCCGTCGAACGCGAGATCGCCTCGCTCGCTGCAATGCGTCCCGATTGGATCAAGACGTACTCCAGTGACGGGCGGCTGGGCCGAGTGATCGATGCCGCCCACAAGTACGGTCTGCCCTTTACTTCGCATTTCGTTTCTGCCAGCGCCTTGGCAAGGGGACTCGACGGAAAGGAACACATCAACCTCTACTATCACAATATGACGGCGCTCTACCGGCAAGACTTGCTCTTGGCGTTGCGGGCCGCCGGCGCCTGGGTCACGCCGACGATCGGTGTGTACGCCTCGCAGCATTTGGCAGGTCGCTCCACTGTCGTACCGCTCGATGCCGCCTACTGGGATGATCCCGCGATGGCCGTCCTGTATCCTCCCAGCGTGGTGAATTCAGCGAAAGCAGCGCTGAGACGTCAGGTTTCCGAAGGGCAACTCAAGCGCTGGACCGAGTTCGAGAGGCAGGACCTCGAGAACATCCGCAGGCTGCGTCAAGCGGGAGTCCGCATCGTTACGGGCTCCGACCACGACTACGGCGTCCATCTGGAAATGGAATATCTCGTCAAGGCCGGTTTCCCTCCACTGGAGGCCATCCGGGCAGCCACGTTGGACGCCGCCCGTTGTCTCGGCGCCGATCAGGACTTGGGCTCGATCAGCACCGGCAAGCTGGCGGACTTCCTGATCGTCGATGGCGACCCAACGAAAGACATTCGGGATGCCCGCAAAATCGTGTGGATCTTCCTTGGCGGCAAACCCTATACGAGGGAAGAGATTCTTAATAAGATCCGCCTCGAGCGAGAGTCAAAGTGAGGACAAGGCCATCGAGCTGCTCGGGCAGGGCCCGCCGATCTACTACACCGGCGGGCGTGGCGGCTTCGAGGAGGGAGTGAGATGCCGTGGTAGGTTGGGGGCGAACATAAAACGGTGGATCCTGAGAATCCTGGCCGGCGTGGCCGGGCTGTACCTGTGGCGGCCGCTGGGTTCTTCTGGACCATGCATCAGCCCCCCGTCCAGTTCGCCGGCGTCGTCGCCAGGCTGCCCAAGGCGGCGATGTACGCGTTCGGGCCGGTTTTCCCGCCGCTGTGGGCGGCGGCCCGCGCCGGGGACCTGAACGTCGGCGAGCCGGCGCCGGACTTTGACCTGGACACCCACGATCACAGCAGCCGCGTGCGGCTGTCCTCGTTCCGCGCGGCCAGCGCTCCGTGGCGCTGGTCTTCGGGAGCTACACTTGACCGCCCTTCCGGCGGGAGGTTCCCGCGCTGAACAAGATGTACCAGCAGTATAAGGACAAGGTCGCCTTCTACGTCATCTATGTCGAGGAAGCTCACGCCAGCGACGTCTGGCAGCTCCCGGTCAATGTGAAGGACGACGTGGTCTACGCCAGCCCGGCGAGCCAACAGGAGCGCCGCGGCGTCGCCAACGCCTGTGTTCGGAAGCTTGGAATCGAGTTCCCGGCCCTAGTCGACGACTGGAGCAACTCGACCGAACGCGCCTACACCGGCTGGCCCGACCAGCTCTATGTGATCGACCGCGACGGCCGCGTGGCGCATAAGTCCCGGCCCGGCCCCTGGGGGTTTCCGACCCAGAAGTCGAGGACACGCTGCGCCGATTTGTGTTGTAGCCCCAGCCGCTCCCCGCGTTGCCTTCGCGGTTATTTGTTTCGCAAGCGGACGGCCAGCGCCGGGTCCGGACCGGCGCCTGCGGCGGTTTGAAACTGCTGGACCAGCTTGCGCTCGGGAATGGATACCACGAAGACCGTATCGCGCTCCTGGGCCGAGGCGAAGGCGTAGCGGCCATCGGCGGAGACGGTCAGCGAGACCAGCGGTCCGGCCGGCAGACCCACTTGGCCGGTCACCCGCAGCGTCTGCGGATCGGCGAACTCGATCTTGTTCTCGTGCATCAAGGCGTAGACGAGCTGCTTGCCGTCCGGGGTGACGGCGATCCGGACCGGGCCCCGGCCGGTGGTCATCCGCCCGACTGCTTTCTGATGTTCGGTGTCGATGACCGTGATCGATGCTCCCTCCCGGTTGACCACGAACAAACGCTTTCCGTCGGCCGAGAGCACGGAGCCCTCCGGCCGCGGGCCGGCGGGAATCAGCACAACCCGGCCGGTCGAGCGCTCGATCGCCGAAACGTTAGCCGAATTGCTGTTGCTCACGAAAGCCCAGCGCGCGCCCGGTCCCCACTTCACCATGTGGGAGGTCTTCCCTTGAGTCGGCCAGGTTTGCAGGATGGCGCGCTTGCCGGCGTCGATGATGATGAGCTGGTCGGGCAGCTCGGTGGAGACCGCCAGCAACCCGGTCTGGTGGTCGAGGTCGATCCCGTGGGGACGGCGGAAGTGGCCGAGAGAGATTTCGCCGGTCTTCTCGCGGGCCACCAGGTCCACGATGGAGACGGTGTTGCCGCCGGTTCCCGCTTGCTCGATCCGCATGGTTCCGTTGTCGGTGGTGTAGAGATAGCGCCCGTCAGCAGACAGCGCCATCTCGTGCGGGTGTTGACCGACCGGGACGCTGGCGACCAGTTTCCCCTGCGGCGTGTAGAAGCCGAGCTGGCTGGCGCCCTTCAGCAGGACCAGCCACGTGGGATCCTGTCCCCAGGCCGGCGCGCTGGCCAGCAACAGCGACCCGAGCAAGCCAAGCATACGAGCCATATCAAAAATCGAACAGGTAGTTGAACTTGAACAGCAGCGCCCGGCTGAGGGTGCGCCGCTCGACCTCGTGCGGATCGAAGAAATCGACGGTAGCCACGCGGGTGTTGTAAACCAGGAAGAAACCCGTGCTGGCAGTTGACAGAATCGCCAGCCGGATGTTGGCCCCCACTTGGTTGGTCCGGCTGTTGAACTGGGTCAGCGACTGCAAGTACCTTTTGGGGGTGAACGACCAGTTGAAGCGGACGCTGGCCAGGTCGGTGTTGAAGTCCCCCCGCGGCAGGCGGATGAAGTTGCGGGTGTAGGCGCCGATCCAGGTGAGGTTCTGGCCGCGCCGGTAGCCGCCGTTGACATTGAACGTGCGGATGCTTCCGCCATAGAACGGGCCGCCCGAGATGCTGCCGCCGGCGAAGAAGGGCGCGGTGGGGTCCGTACTCCCGCGGATCACCCCCTCGCTGAAGCGATAGCGCCCGGGGGGCGCCTGAATGCCGGGAAAGATCTCGAACGGCGCGTCGATTCGCTCGAAGTAGCGGTTGTGGCCCGTGCTCAGGGTCGCGCCGCTGTGGAAGCTCATGGACACGTCGTAGTGGTGAAACGCCGATTCCTTTTCGTTGCTCCCCAGGGTGTACCATCCGTTCCACTGAACATGCGGGTAGATGCTGCGGATACGACTCCCTTCCGGGTAGTGCTGGTATCCGTAGGCGGCCCGGGGACGCCGGTAGCCGGCCCGGCGCAGGAATCCGACTTCCGGGTTGAAGTTGCGGCCGACCTCGACATAGGCCAGCGTGGAGCGGTGGTTGGGGGACTCGTATTCAAAAAGCGACGCGAAGGCGTGGTCGCTGCCCTGGCGTCCCGGCGACTGCGTCTTGGCCGCGTAGCTGAACCAGTTGGCATAACGGCCGAACCCGATGTTGGCGTCGGCGCCGAAGGTTCGGTTGAAGGGCGCCGCGCTTGCCGAGCGGCTGGTGGACTGCCGGCTCACCCCGATGAACCCCAGGGAAGACCGGTTTCGAAGCTGGCGGCTTACCCGCACGGCGCCGAAATTGTTGGCCGGTGCCCGGCCGGCGACCCGGCGCGTCTGCATGTTGAGCAGGCCGATCTGGTAGTTTCCGACCTTGCCGCTGAGCCGCAGCCCGGCGTCGATCGGCACCGGGCCGCCGGATTCATCGATGCCGATCCGGCGGGAGAAAAAGATCTCCACCTCCTGGGGGGTGCCGAACTCGAAGGTCCCCGCGTTCTCCAGAAAGAACGGGCGCTTCTCGGGAAAGAACAGATCGAAGCGGGTCAGGTTGATCTGCTCCTCGTCGACCTCCACCTGGGCGAAGTCCGTGTTGAACGTGGCGTCCAGGGTGAGCGCGGGGGTCAGGCTGTACTTGATGTCCAGTCCGGCGTCGCGCGCCGCCCGGCCGCGGTTCTGGCTCAGCGTGTAGTCCTGCTTCAGCCCGCCCAGAACATAGGGAATCAGCTTGAGGTTGCGTTGAATCTGCAGATCGAGACCCTCGAGGTCCCCGGCCAGCTCCACCTGATTCAGGGTGAAGGCCCGCGACACCGGAGACCAGAACGACTGCTCGTTGCGGCGGCGCAGATTGCGCGAGATGTTCAGCCCCCAGACCGCGTCGCGGCCCGAGGCGTAGCGCAGGGTCTTGAAGGGGATGACCATCTCGCTTTCCCATCCCCGCTCGGTGATCTGCGAGCGGACCTTCCACACGCCGTCCCAGTTGAGGTTGAAGGCGGAGGCGCCGCCGCGTTGGGTGGCGCTGGTGCGCCGGCCATCGCTGGTCGATTGCCCGCTGGTGCCCCCGCTGCGGGATTGCGGCGTTCGCATCTCTCCCCGTCCCTGCCCGGCCTTGGAGACTTGCGCGTCGTATTCGATGCCGGTCGGGCTGGTGCCGAACAGGAAAGCGTTCTGGTCGTCGTTGAAGGTGTCGAGCAGCACGATGATGGAATCCGTATTGTCCAAGGCAGCGTCGCGCCGGTTCTGTGTGACCACGATGTTTTCGGGCTGGGAGTCGAAGCAGATGATGGCCACGTAGAGGTTGTCGTTGTCGAAGCCGATGCGGACTTCGGTGCGCTCGCTGGCCGGGAAGCCCTCGTCGGGCTCCTGCTGGAGGAAGTCGGTGGCCGGCGGGATGGCCCCCCAGAGGTCCTCGTTGACGCGTCCATCGAGCGCCGGCGGCGTCTCCAAGCGGTAGGCGCGCACCTTCGGCCGGCCGTTCTCCTGGGGAGCAGCCTGGCCGCCCAGCAGGGCGCACACGAGAAGGAAACAGGGGAATCGGTTGGCCATCCGGATCGCGGGGCACGTTAGACGAACTTGTATTGCCCCGGAACCGGCAAGGGCGGCGCCTCCATTTTCAGATCGTAGCCAAAGGCTTTGGGCATCAGGTCCTGCTGGGAGGCCATGATCTGTTCCCAACTGATCTGCTGGCCCGAATAAGCGGACTCGCGGCCCATGATGGCGGTCATGGTGCTTTCGGCGACGGCCAGGCCCTGGTTGATATAGGGTCCGGCGCCGCGGATGCTCTTGACCATGTCGGTGTGCTCCTGCACCTGTCCGTTGATGCCCTTGGTCCCGAGGTCCGTGCCGTTGCTGCGGCCCTTGGTTCCCACCAGCAGGTCGCTGACGTTGCTATAGACGCCCCGCGGATACTGCCGGCAGTGACTGGTCAGATGCAGGCCGTTGGGGTAGACGAAATCGGAGCTCATGTGGTCGAAGATGTTGCCATTGAGCTCGTCGCGGGTGCGCCAGGCGATGCCGCCCGAGGCCACCACGCGCTCGGGGTGGCCGCCCAGGGCCCAGTTCATGAAGTCCAGGTTGTGGTAGTGCTGCTCGACGATCTGGTCCCCGCACAGCCACAGGAACGAGTACCAGTTGCGGTGCTGCCACTCCATGTCGCCCCACTTGGGATCGCGGGCCTTGGCGTGGAACACCGGTCCGCTCAGGTAGTAGGAAAACGCCGCCAGGATCTCGCCGATGGCCCCCTCGCCGATCTTCTGGACCGTCTCGGTGTACTCCCGGGAGGACCGCCGCTGGGAGCCGGACATGACGGTGAGTTTGAGCTGCTCGGCCTTGCGGGCTGCGGCCATGAAGCGGCGAGTGCCCACCGGGTCCGTGCCCACCGGCTTCTCGGTGAAGACGTGCTTGCGGGCCTCGATGGCCGCCTCGAAATGGATGGGCCGGTAGCCGGGCGGCGTGCACAGCATGACGATGTCGAGGTCGGAAGCGGCGAGCTTCTGGTAAGCGTCGAAACCCACGAACTGGTGCTCCGGCGAGACGCGGATGCGCGGCGGGAGGGAGGCAGCCAGATCCTGGGCGGTGAGGGCGACGGGCTTTCCGGCGCGGTCGACGGTGATGCCGGCGTGGCGGGTGGCGGTCTTGGGATCCCGGAGCCGGGTGAGCGACTGGGTGAGCTTGTCCTCGAACACGTCGGCCATGGCCACCAGCTCGACGTTTTCCGTGCCGGTCAGCAGGTCGATCACCGCCCCGGTACCGCGGCCGCCGCAGCCGATCAGGCCGGCCCGGAGCCGCTCCTGGCCCTGGCCGCGAATCAGTTGCGGGCGGATGATGGTGAAAGCCGAGGCGCCGGCCCCCAGCGCCGTCGACCGCTTCAAGAAAGACCTTCGGGAAACCGTATCCAGATTGTCAGGCATTGCGTGCGCTCCTCTCGGAAACCGCTCCCTGGCGGTCGCGGCTCAGATACATAATGATAAGCACGGCGGCGGTCGGGGTCAAGCGGTGGCCGATAAGGCTTAGCGGGGGCGGAGTTGCCAGCACTGGGTTTGGCCGGGGTCGATGGTGGCGGCCAGGTAGAGTTTTTGGCCGTCGGACTCAACTTTCTTCTCCACTCCACCGATCCACTCGATAGCCCGGAATAGTCCCTGGCCCGCCAGTCCCGCCGAAAAAGCATCGATCTCCAGCCGAAACTCGACCCGCTCGGCCCCCTGGTTCCGCACCGCGAAGGTTACCCCGTCACCGGAACCGTAGCGCTCGACCAGCACCCGTCCCTCCGCGACCCGGGCCCCGGTAATCGGCTCCCAGCCGGCGCGCGCGAGCGCCCGGATCCAGGGGATGTAGCGCCGAAACAGCGGCCGGTCGCGCTCGTAGAGCGCCGGGTCGGACCAGTAGGTTCGAGTGGCGGCGTCGGCGCTGAAGAAGCTCGGGTAGATGCTGTAGAACAACGCCGTCTGGAAATACTGCTCGACCATGGGCGGCGTCATCCGCGCGAAATCGGTGTTCATCAGCAGCAGGACCGGCTTTCGGCGGTGTACATGCGCCGGAACAGCAGCTCGGCGTCGCTATCCGGGCTCCAGCGACCCTGCCGGACCCAGTTTACCTCCGCCCCCAGCGCGTCGAACAGGTGCGCGTAGAAGGCCATCTGGTTGAGGGTTCCGTTGGCCATCATCAGCTTGCCGAACTCCTGGTGGAGGTCCCAGCCAACCCAGCGGGCGAACTCGTAAGCCGAGAAGATTTGCGGGACGCCCGGCTGGCGCGGCTGATCCTTAGAAAACGTCAGGGGGATCGTCGAGGCGGCGAAATGGCTGCGTCGCCTGTCGAGCAGGGTTCCGGTGGCCTCGAAGCTGTCCAGGTATTCCCCGGCCAGCGTCCGGCCCGGCCGCGGATCGCGATGGATCTGCTGGGTCGCCTGGTTCCACTCGAGGCGCGCCTTGTTCAGCCCGCCGGCCCCGACGGGCAGGTCGGGGTTGGGGTTGTTGACGACCACGGCGCCGTAACTCATCCGGGGTTGGGCCTGCGGCCAGAACAGGAGCCGGTCGCCGCGATAGAACACGCCCGACTGAATCGCGGCCCGCGCCCGGCTTTGCTCCGGTTCCGGGCCGCGCTCGGCCTGCTCGCTCAGGAAGCGAGTGACAGTTTGGTGGTCGGCGTTGTCCAGCTCGCGCGGCATGGCCATCCAGTAGGACCAAGGCTCGGAAAGATACCGGAAGGCCGGGATGCCGGCGCTTTCATCGAAGGGCAGGTGCTCGAAGTCCCCTTCGCATCGGGGGCCGCGCGCGCGGTCTTGGAACTGCCGACTGGTATGATGCTTATGATACCCGTTTCAGTCCCCGTACATAGTATCAGGCGCCCACCGCTACCCGCATTTACCTCTCCCCGGTAACCTCCGCGCTACCCTCGCCGCCCAACCCCCTCTCGACCGTGATTCAGTTCCACTGCGCAAACGCTGGGGGCTTCCGCGGCGCCGCTTCCCTCACCTTCGCCGTCGCCACGCTTGTCATCGCCATGCCTCCTTGACCCCGTATATGCAATCCGCTACACTGAATTGGTGAAGGGTCCCGTTCTGTTCCAGTGGGACCATGCCAACCTTGATCACATCGCCCGCCACGGCTACCTCCCTGGAGAGGTGGAAGACGTGTTTTCGGAACGCTTTCTGATTCGTCGCGGCCGCGACGGCCGCTACCTCGTTTACGGCCCTACTTCGGATGGCCGAATGACGGTTGTCGTCTGTACCCGCAAACCCGGCTCCGTGGTTCGCGTTATCACCGCCCGTGCCATGAACGAAACGGAGCGGCGGCGCTATCGCAGGAGTTAGTATGCTCAAGAAACTCAAACCCGCCACATCCATCCCCCACTTCGCCAACGACCAAGAGGCCGCCGAGTTCTTCGAAACTCACGACACCAGCCAGATCTGGGACGAACTGACACCCGTCCGCCCCTTCAATCTCCCTCCCGAGCAGATCAAAGCCATCCGCGAGCGCTACCTCCGCCGCAAAGCCGCCACCTCCCTCCTCCTCGAGAACCGCCTGATCCAGCAGGCCAAGCGCATCGCCCGCCGCAAATCCATTGGCTACCAGACTCAACTCCGCCTCTGGATCGCCGAAGGCATCCGCCGCGAATCCGCCGCCCGCGGCTGAAGCTCCCCGCCCGCTTCTTCACAAGAAGAGGTCCGCAGGAACGTGAAACAACTGAGCCAATGCCTTCGCCTCCGATTTGCTGACAGCTCGCTTTCCGTTCACTACCTCCGAGGCCACGCCCCGCGATCCAAAGTATATAGTGACGGATAGTGACGCAAGAGTAGGATTTGTTTCAGGGGACCTCGGCAAGCACGCCGCGATGGCAGCATGGAAAGCCCCCATGAGCGCCCCTCCAAGACTGGCGTTCTGCGCGCTGCTGGCTCTGGCCGCGCTTCCCGCCCCGGCCCAGGTGTCCGCCGCGGCCCGCCGGCTCCATCAAGACGCCCTGGTCTTTGACGCTCACATCCACTTGATCAACCGACAACTCTACCAGGGCGGCGACATCGGGGACCGGCTGCCCGACGGCCAGGTGGGCTTGCCGCGCGCTCGGCCAGGGCGGCGTCGACGCGCTGTTCTTCACCGTCTTTGTGTCCGAGGAATACTATCCAGCGCGCTGGGAGACACGCCAGACACTGCGCCTGCTCGACCTCGCGCTCCGCCAGATCGCCGGCAATGCGGCCAGCATCGAGCTGGCGCTCACCGCCTCCGATATTGAGCGCATCCAGCGGAAGGGCAAGCTGGCGGCGGTGCTCGATCTCGAGGGTGGCTTCGACCTGGACGGCGATCTGGGGGTTCTGCGAACAATTCACCGGCTGGGGCTTCGCTCCGCCCAGCTTTCCGCGAACATGCTTGGTTAGTCCACTACGATCCTACGCTTTCCCGCGCGGGGCTTCAGCCCCGCCTCCGGTGGGCCTGGCTGAAGCCAGGCGCGGGTAAGCCGGTTCGGACAGTTCGTCGGTTTCCTCCCCTGCTACGCGAGTGTCCTCGGCTGGCGCCGCGTCATCGTCCTTTCGCGGGCTTGGATTGCGCTGCCATGCTTGCAGGAGGTCCTCCAGGCCCGTCCACTGGACCGGGGCGAACGTTTGCGGGAGCGACTCCTGCGGAAGGCCGCGGGCGCGGACGCCGTGGCGGTCGAGATCGAGCACGATGGGAGCTTCCCCGGATTGGACGCTGCTGGTCTCGAGACGAAAGCTCGCCCGGATCTGGATGCGCTCCACGCTGGCGAACAGCTCGACGCTATCGGTTTGGACCCTGACCACCGTCGTCTGGCGCTGGATCTCGAGCTGAAGGTCGAGCCGGACGTCCCCGGCCCCCTCGAGTCCGCGGCGAAGACTGTGGGCGAAGGCGCGAGCCAGCCGCGGATCGAGCGCTCGCAGCAGGTGAAGGACCAGATAGAAACGGTCCAGGAGTTGCGGGTCGCCGGCGAGCAAATTCTCCAGGAAACGCGAGTCATCCCGCAGCCATTCCGGACGGTAACCGGCCACCGCCGGGATCCGCTGGCCCAGCGAGATCGAGTCGGCGGGCAATTGCCGGGCTAGCCAGCCGGGGTCCAGCTCGGCCGGGGAGAAAGGGGTTAGGCCTGGAAGATTCAGGGCCGTGGGCGTCCATGCCAGGGTAGTCATGCGGTTCATATCGGCCCCCCCGCGCCGCCTGAGAGAATATGTTTCAGCCGGCCCGACCAGGCGCGGGTTCGGCTATCCTGCGATAGCATGACCAGCATGAGCGAACTGCAGCGGCCCAGGGTGGCGATTGTCGGCGGAACCGGCGCGGAAGGGTTCGGCCTGGCCCTGCGCCTGACCCGGGCGGGCGCCCGTGTCCTGATCGGCTCGCGGGAGGCGGGCAAGGCCGAGGCCGCCGCCGCGCGGGCGCCCGGCGCCGAGGGCCGCGCGAATTCCGACGCCGTCCGCGAGGCCGAGATTGTGGTCCTGACCGTGCCTTTGGCGGCGCAGATCGAGATCCTGAAATCGGTGCGGGAGAGCTTCCGGCCGGGAGCGATTCTGGTGGACACGACTGTGCCGCTCGAGGCTGCCCTGGGAGGCCGCGCCAGCCGGACGGTCTCGCTGTGGGCCGGATCGGCGGCGCAGCGGGCCGCCCAGCAGGTTCCGGACGGAGTGGCCGTGGTGGCCGCTTTCCACAGCCTGAGCGCCCGCAGTCTGGCGGATGTGGATCGGCCGGTAGATACCGACATCCTGATCTGCGGCGACAGCGCTTCGGCGAAGGCGGCGGTGCGGCGGCTGGTGGAGATGCTGCCCGGCGCGCGAGCCATCGACGCCGGCCCGCTCGAAAACGCCCGCCTGCTGGAGAATGTCGCCGCGCTGCTGATTGCGCTGAACGTGGGCCACCGCTCGTCCCGCGCGGGTCTGCGGATCACCGGACTCGATCCGGAGCGGGCTTGGACGGGGCGATAGCTCATGGGCGCCGGCGGGCGGGCGGGCGGGATTGTCGCTCTGGCGGGAGGGGTAGGGGCGGCCCGGTTCCTGGACGGGCTCTCGCGGCTAATCGATCCGGCGCGGCTGACGGTAGTGGTCAACACCGGCGACGATGCCGAGATCCACGGGTTGCCGGTGTCGCCCGACCTGGACACGGTAGTCTACACGATGGCCGGCCTGGCGGATCCGAGTCGAGGATGGGGCAGGCGGGGAGACACTTTTCGCTGTCTCGAGTCGCTGGGGACGCTGGGCGGCGAAACCTGGTTCCAGCTTGGAGATGGCGACTTGGCCACGCATCTTTACCGCGGGGATCGGTTGCGCCAGGGGGCTTCGCTCAGCCAGGTCACCGGTGAGATCGCCACGGCGCTCGGGGTTCGGGCGCGGATTCTGCCGATGTCGGACCAGCGGGTCCGCACGCGGGTCCGGACGGGACGCGGCGAACTCGATTTTCAGACTTACTTCGCGCGGCGGCGGGCGCAGGACAGCGTAAGCGGAGTCCGGTTCAGCGGCCTCCGGCGGGCGCGCCCGGCTACTGGGGTGATCGAGGCGATCGAGCGGGCAGGCGCCGTGGTGGTGTGTCCTTCGAATCCCATTATCAGCATCGGACCGATCTTGGCCGTGCCGGGCATTCGGCGGGCTCTCGGGAAGACCCGCGCCCGCATAGCCGCGGTTTCCCCGATTGTCGGCGGGCGGGCGGTGAAAGGTCCAGCGGCGCGAATGATGCGAAGCCTCGGGCTGCGGGTCTCGGCGCTCGGGGTGGCTGAGCTGTACCGGGATTTCCTGGATCTATTCGTCCTCGACCGCGTGGATCGCCGCCAGGCGGCGGGGATCGAACGGCTCGGCATGCGGGCCGTGGTGGCCGACACGATGATGACCGACCGGCGAAAAAAGATCGCGCTGGCCCGAACGGTGCTGGAGGCCCTGGAGGCGCCCAGATGACCTTCGCCGTGCTGCCGGTGAAGGATCCGCGGAGGGCCAAGGAGCGATTGAGCGGCGTGCTGGATCCGGCGGAGCGGGAGGCGCTGGCGCGCGCGATGTTTGAAGCGGTCCTGACGGCGCTCCAGGCCGCCGCCGGACTGGACCGGATCCTGGTGGCCACAAGCGACGCGGAAACGGCCGCGCGGGCGCGGCGGGCCGGCGCCCTGGTGCTCGAGGAACAAGAGCAGCTCGGGCACAGCCGCTCGGCCGACGCGGCGGCGCGGCGGGCCATGGAACTGGGGGCCCAGACGGCGCTGCTGCTGCCGATCGACGCGCCGCTGGTCCGCCCGGAGGAGATTGCATCGTTGGTATCGGCTCCGCGACCGGGCGTGATCATCGTCCCCTCCCGAGACGGCCAAGGGACCAACGCGCTGGTGCGAACGCCGCCCGACGCGATCCCGAGTTGTTTCGGCCCGGACAGTTTCCGGCGCCACGCCGAGGAGGCGCGGAGGCGGGGGGTCGCCTGCGAGGTTCGCCGTCCTCCGGGCCTGTTGCTGGACATCGATACGCCGGAGGATCTGGCGGAGCTGGCGGCTCGGGCGCCGGCGGGCGCGCCGATCTTGCAGTGTCCGGCGCTGCGCCGGGTCGCCCTGGCCGGGGAGGCGAGATGGACATCCGGATCGTAGGCTTGGCCTCGCTGCCCGAGGTGCGGCTGGGCGATGATCTGGCCGGGCTGATCCGCCTGGCCGCCCGGCGCGAGGGCCACCCGGTGAACCGCCAGGTCGCCGTAGTGATCGCTCAGAAGATCGTGTCCAAGGCGGAAGGGGCGGTGGTGGATCTGGGGAGCATCGAACCGTCCGGGATGGCCCGGGAGTGGGCTGCACGCTGGGGCAAGGACCCGCGTCTGATCGAGTTAGTGCTGCGGCAATCCCGCCGGCTGGTCCGGATGGACCGCGGGATACTGATCGCGGAAACCCATCATGGATTCGTGGCCGCCAACGCCGGGGTGGACGAGTCGAACGCGCCCGGGCCGGATCGGGCCACCGTCCTGCCGGCGGATCCGGACGCCTCCGCCCGGCGGATCCGGGACCGGCTGCGCTGCGGGCCTGTAATTATTAGTGATACCTTTGGCCGCCCCTGGCGGGAGGGTCTGGTCAACGTGGCCATCGGGGTCGCCGGACTGGCGCCGCTGGAAGACTATCGGGGACGGCCGGACCGGGCGGGGCGGCGCCTGGCGGCCACGGTGGTGGCGGTGGCCGACGAGCTGGCCGCGGCCGCGGGCCTGGTGATGCGCAAGACGGCGGGGGTTCCGGCGGCGCTGATTTCCGGCCTGGAGCGGAGGCGCGGCGAGGGGTCCGCCCGCGACTTGATTCGCGCCGCGGAGCGCGATTTGTTCCGGAACTAGTATCATGACGATAATGGAGAACAGCGTCAAAACCGTCGCCGCAATCGAGCGGACGCTGGCGACGGTGATTCGCGGCAAGGACGACGCCGTCCGCCTGGCAGTGGTTTGCCTGCTGGCGCGCGGGCATCTCCTGATCGAAGACGTTCCCGGGGTGGGCAAGACGACGCTCGGGCACACGCTGGCCCGCAGCCTGGACTGCACCTTCCACCGCATCCAGTTCACCAGCGACCTGCTGCCCAGCGACGTGGTCGGGGTGACGGTCTACAACGCTCACAGCCGGGAGTTCGAGTTCAAGCCGGGTCCGGTGTTCACCAACATCCTGCTGGCCGACGAGATCAACCGCACGACCCCCAAGACGCAGTCGGCGCTGCTGGAGGCCATGAACGAACAGCAGGTGACGG
>Ga0247727_10007476_pt1 | contig 20789 bp, 17 predicted proteins | sample WisWelCaveWW1625_FD_202498 | JGI IMG/M metagenome (GOLD analysis project Ga0247727, IMG submission 202498) | Biofilm microbial communities from Wishing Well Cave, Virginia, United States - WW16-25 | ecosystem: Environmental > Aquatic > Deep subsurface > Groundwater > Cave microbial mat | place... | reverse complement strand
TTGGAAGTTGGAAGTTTGAAATTTGAAGTTTTCCACGTCCCCGGTCACACGCCCGGCCACGTCGCCTTCTACGAAAAAGCCGCCGGCGCCATCTTCGGCGGCGACGTGTTGTTTCAAAACTCCATTGGCCGCACTGACCTGCCGGGCGGCAACTACGAGACTCTCATCCACAGCATCCAGACCCACTTCCTCACTCTGCCCGACTCCACCATCGTCTATTCCGGCCACGGGCCGGCGACGACGGTTGGGGAGGAGAGGCGGTTCAACCCGTTTTTATAACAGCGGATCAACCGAATTCAACGGATTCCGATCCGTTAAATTCGGTTGATCCGTTGTTCTCACCTTGCCCGACTCGACCATCGTCTATTCCGGCCACGGGCCGGAGACGACGATTGGGGATAAACGGCGGTTCAATCCGTTTTGTGACAACGGATCGAACGAATTCAGCGGATCATGATCCGTTGTTCTTCATCTTTGTAGTCGCCCCAACCAGTCCCTCGCCGCGCCCCCCGGCTCCTCTTTCGCTACCGCCACAACCATCGCCTTCAACGCATAGTCGGCATCCGTCGGTAGTCTGCCGTCAATCGTCAGTGCCTTCACCGACTCCGTCACCCACCTCAGCGGCAGGTAGCCAATGCCGTTCGGCGTCCCGGCCACGAACTTGAGCATGGCTTCGGGCGAGGGCGCTACCAGCGAGGTGAGGGCGGGCTTGGTCGCGGTGAGCGACTCGAAAGCCAGCCGCGAGTCGTCGCCGTCTTCGCACACGGCCACAGCCCAGCCTGCTGTTCGTCCGGCAAAAATATCTTGCACTTGCGCCAGAGTAAGATCGTTGATGGTGTTGGCGGGATTGACGACGACGGCGATGGGTTCTTCGCCGAGTGGCGTGCCCCACAGAGTCGACTCGTCCGGCAGAAACAGGGTGATGCCGATGACGCCGCCGCTCGCAACCTGATCCATCAGATCGGACGTGGAAGCCGCCAACGTGATCTCGAACGTGGTTCCGGGGTTGGCCGTTCGATCCGTGGCCGCCGCCGTGAAAGGTTGGGCCGAGATCGTGGTCGCCACCCGAATCGGCGGCTGAACCGTGAGAGTCGGCGGGGGCGCGGCGCAGGCGGCGATCAGCAGGATCGCGATCAGCGAAGCAAGGCGACGAGCAGGCACAACAGTCCGAAGCCGATTCGATACCAGGCGAAGATATACATGGATCGCCTGGCAAGGTAGCCCAACAGCCAGTGAATGGAGAGGAAGCCGACGACAGCGGCGGTGACGAAGCCCACCGTGAGAGCCGGAAGGAGGGCCTTCGTGCCGGGCAGGTCAATTAAATCTTTGAGGGCGAGCAGGCTGGCGGCCAGCAGGATGGGGACGGACATGAGGAAGCTGAAGCGGGCCGCGCCTTCGCGCTTGAGGCCGCGCACCAGGCCGCCCGACATGGTGGCCGCCGAGCGCGACACGCCGGGCAGGAGGGCCAGCACTTGCGAACAGCCGATGAGGACGGCGTCAACCCAGGTGAGCGAGTCCAGGTTGCGGTTGTGTTTGCTGATGCGCTCGACGAGGAACAGCACTGCCGCGCCGATGACGATGGTGGCGATGAGCAACGGCTGGCGTTGTAAATCTTCGACGTACCGTTTGAAGAGCAGGCCGATGAGGCCGGCCGGGACGGTGGCGGCCACGACCAGCCAGCCGAGGCGGGCATCAGTGGACTCAAATGGCTTGCCTTGCCGCAGGCCGCTCAGGGCCGCCAGCGCGATCTTCCACAAATCTTTCCAGAAGTAGGCGACGACGGCGGTCAGCGTGCCGACCTGCAAGAGCACGTTGAACACGAAGGCGACGTCTTCTTTAAAGGTCCAGTTGAACAGCCAGGGAATGAGAATGAGGTGGGCGGTGGAGGAGATGGGGAGAAATTCGGTGAGGCCTTGCACGATGCCGAGGACGAATGCTTGAAAGAGAGTCATGAGTTTTGTCCGACGGGCCTGTAATTTTCCAAAAAGCTGGCGGCGTGACTTTCGAACGTGCCTTCGACGATCGCCGCCCGCATTTCGCGCATGAGGGTGAGCAGGAGGTGGATGTTGTGGATGGTGAGCAAGGTCGCGGCCAGAATTTCTTTGGCGACGATGAGGTGGCGAATGTAGGCGCGGGTGAAGTTGGCGCAACAGTAACAGGCGCAACCTTCTTCCACCGGGCCGCCATCGCGGGCGTACTGCGCGTTCTTCATGTTCAGCCGCCCCGTGCGGGTGAGGGCCGCCGCGTTGCGGGCCAACCGCGTGGGCAGGACGCAATCGAAGATATCCACACCGCGCATGACGCCGTTGACTAAATCTTCGGGTGAGCCGACGCCCATCAAGTAGCGCGGCTTGTTCTCCGGCAAAAACGAATTCACCACCTCAACCGTGGCCTGCATTTGCGCTTTCGTTTCGCCCACCGCCAGCCCGCCGATGGCGTAGCCCGGAAAGTCCAGCTCCATCAAGAACTCTGCCGACTGTTCGCGCAAGTCGGGGAAGATGCCGCCCTGCACGATGCCGAACAGCGCCTGCTCACCTCGCCGGTGATGCTCGCGACAGCGCGCGGCCCAGGCGTGGGTGCGGGCGAGGGCGATCTCGTTGTAGTCGCGATCGAGCGGCGGCGGGCACTCGTCAAAGGCCATGATGATGTCCGCGCCCAGGTTATTTTGAATCTCGATAGACTTCTCCGGAGTGAAGCGGTGCATGGAGCCGTCAATGTGGCTCTTGAAGGTCACGCCGTCGTCGTCAATCTTGCGTGTGTCGGAGAGCGAGAAGACCTGGAAGCCGCCGCTATCGGTGAGGATCGGCCCCGGCCAGCGCATGAACTCGTGGAGGCCGCCAAGCTCCTTCACCAGTTCGTCGCCGGGCCGCAGATAGAGATGATAGGTGTTCGCCAATACTAGCGATGTACCCAGTTCTTTTAGTTGCGCGGGCGTGACAGCTTTGACCGTCCCTTGCGTGCCGACCGGCGCGAAGACCGGTGTGAGCAAGTCGCCGTGAGGCGTGTGAAAGATTCCAGCGCGGGCCGCTGTCGCGCCGGAGCGAGCGATGAGTTCGAATTCAAACATAAAGGAACCACAGATTTTCACAGATTACACAGATTTTATAAAGCAATCTGTGAAAATCTGCGTAATCTGCGGTTAAGTCTTTTTAGAGTCTCCAGACGATCGGCAGTATCACGACAACCACAATGAACAACGCCACCGTCAGCCCCCAACCCACTTTCACGAAGTCTTTCACGGTGTAGCCGCCGGGGCCCATCATCATCACGTTCACCGGGTGGGCGGTGGGCGAGAGAAAGGCCATCGAAGTGCCGAGGGCGACGGCCATAGCGAAAGCCCGCGGGTCACTGCCCATCTGCTGGGCGGCAGTGATGGCAATGGGGGCAAAGATGACGGCTGAACCGACGTTGCCTACCACTTGCAGAACCAGGGTCGTCGCCAGAAACAGTCCGCCCGCCATCACCACCGGCCCGAACCGTCCCAACATCGCCACCAGCCCTTGCCCGATCAACGCCGCCGCCCCGGTGCTTTCCAGCGCCGCGCCTAGCGGAATGAAGCCGGCAATCAAAAAAATGGATCGCCACTCAACCGACCGGTAGGCTTCGTCCATCGTCAAACAGCCGGTGAGCACCAGGGCCAGCGCGGCGGCAAAGGCGGCTTCGCCGATGGGCAGAAGTTCAAACGTCGCCAGCCCGAGGGCGAGGGTGACGATCGCCACCGCCAGCGGCGCTTTGCGCGGCTGGATGGCTGGCTCATCTTCCTCGTCCAGCACCAGCACGTTGGGATCGGCGCGCAGAAGTTTGATTTTGGCGTGCGGGCCTTGCACCAGCAGAGCATCGCCCCACTGGAGCGGAATGTCGCCCAGCGCGTCGCGGATGGCCTCGCCCTTGCGCCAGATCGAGAGCGCCGTCAACCCGTACTTGTCGCGGAAGTTGATCTCCTTGAGCGTTTTGTTGACGAACTCGGAGCGCGGCGCGAGAATCAATTCCACCAGATCAATGTCATCCGAAGCCAGGTCGCCTTTCCAGGTCGGGTCTTCGGTGCGGATCAGGCCGAAGTAAGCCAGGTCGGTGTCGTCGGTTTGGCCGCCGGCCAGCACCACGTCGCCTTCGATGACGACGAAACTTTTTTCCGGCGAGAGGGTGATCCTGCCGCCGCGTGAGACGCCGATCACCGTCAGCCCCAGCTTTTCACTCCAGCCGCCCAGTGACACTGCCTGATCAGCCATCGCCGACCCGGCGCACACGTAGACCTGGCTCACCCCCTGCTTCAAGCCGTACACTTCGGCCAGTTCCTTCGGCGTGGTAGCCCGCGCCGGGCCGCCGGGCCGGTGTTCTGGCAGAAGCCGCCGCCCGATAAACGTCATGTAGAGAATGCCGACGATCACGATGGGCGCGCCTACCGGCGCAAAGTCGAACAGCGAGAAGCCTTTCAAGTCGGCATCGCGCAGAGCGTTGCTTACCAGAATGTTGGAGGTGGTGAGCAAAGTCGCCATGCCGCCGAGCATCGTCGCGAACGACAACGGCATGAGCAGTTTCGACGGCTTCACGTCGGTCTGGCGGGTGATGCCGACGATGGCTGGCAGAAGCACCGCGCCAGCGGCGATGTTGTTCATCACCAGCGAGAACGCCGCCCCGGCCAGCATGATCAACGGGATGAGCCGCGCCTCCTGCCTGCCCGCCAGCTTCAATAAACGGTTGCCAATAGCCCGCGTCGCGCCTGTCCGCTCCAGCCCGGCGGTGATAATGAAGATGGAAAGGATGGTGACGACGGCGGGGCGGCTGAAGCCGACGAAAATTTCTTCCGGCCCGACCAGCTCCGTCAGCCCCAGCGCGATCAACGTCAGCAGGGCAATCACATCCGACCGCAGTCGCTCGGTGATGAGCAGGGCGGTGGCGAGGAACAGGATGACGAAGACAACCGCAATTTGGGGAGTCATGACAACGGGGGATTATACCAGTGGGAAAACGACAAACGACAAACTCCAAACTTCAAAGCTCAAACTTCAAAGGGCGCGTAATCTTTTGAGGTTTGGATTTTGAAGTTGGGATTTATAATCGTCACTATGAATCGTCCAACTTACGTCGTCGTCAACTTGTTTGCCATTCAGCACAATCTTCGCCGCCTGCGCGAGATCGCCAGCACACCCGTGATGGCGGTGGTGAAGGCGAATGCTTACGGCCACGGCGCGCTCGAAGTGGCGCGAGCCGCCGTCGGCGCAGGCGCAGAATGGCTGGGCGTGGCCTTTGCCGCCGAGGGCGTTGCCCTGCGGCGCGGCGGCCTCGCCGCGAACATTCTCGTGCTGGGCTACACGCCGCCTGATCTGGCCGCCGAAGCCATCGAGCATGATCTCTCGCTGGCCGTTTACGATGAAGACCTGGCGCGAGCTTATGCCGACTCGGCGCGAACACTACGCAAACGCGCCCGACTGCACATTAAAGTGGATACGGGCATGGGGCGGTTGGGGACGCCGCCAACAAGCGGGGCGGCTTTGGTGAGGTCGGCGCAACGTTTATCTGGCGTGGAAGCCGAGGGCCTGTTCACCCACTTCGCCACCGCCGACGAATCCGACCTGACGTTCGCTCACGATCAACTGCGCCGCTTTCAAGCCGTGCTGGCCGAATTGAACTCCACCACTGACCGCCCGCGCTGGGTGCACGCCGCCAACTCGGCGGCGGCGCTGGCCATCCCTGAGTCGCGATTCGATCTCGTCCGAGTCGGCATTGCCATGTACGGCCTCAACCCCTCGCCCGACGCGCCCCTGCCTGCCGGCTTCATCCCGGCCCTCGAATGGAAGTCCACGGTTGCCCAGGTGCGCGCCATGCCGTCCGGCACGCCGATCAGCTACGGGCGCGAATACTTCACCAAAGGTGAGGAGCGCATCGCCGTTATCCCCGTTGGCTACGCCGACGGCTTCCGGCGCTTCCCCAAGAATGTGGCTCACGTCCTCGCCGGCGGGCGGCGCGTGCCGGTGGTGGGGCGGGTGTGCATGGATCAGATCATGGCGGACGTGACAGAGGCGGGCGATGTCAGAATCGGCGATGAGGTGGTGCTAATCGGCGGGCAGGGTGGGGCGCGCCTCACCGCCGATGACGCCGCCGCCTGGTGGGGGACGATTAACTACGATGTGACGAGCGGGATTATGGCGCGCGTGCCGAGGGTGTATGTTGGAGATTAGAGATTGGAGATTGGAGAGTTGCAGACAATTCACCGCAGAGACTCAGGAGGGGACTATCTGCTATTATGGTTGATAACACTGCGATGATACAGCCTCCAAACGCTCCCGGGATCAAGGCTGCTTTCAAAAGACTAGCAACTCCACTCGCCCTCGTGACCGCAACGCCTCGGCGAAAGCGGCGCGCTGGCGAGGCGTTATTTCGCCGCGCTGGTTCACCGCTATCTCCTCCGGGTCGGCTAACGTGTTCTGAGGTATTGCCTTCCTGCTCACCCTCCTCAGCGCCACTGCCGGTCGCGCTTCATCATCCGTGTTCATCCGCTTGTCCGTTTCCTATCCGTTTGAAACCTCCACCTCTCCGCTCACCAACTTCGGCAACAAATGGTCCCTGTTCAGTTCAGCGAAGAGGACGAAGGTAGCGGCTTCGGAGTCGCGATTGTGCATGGCTTTACTCTAGCCCATATATCGCCTCGCGCCGCTCGCGTCGTCTGGCTTCTTCTAGTAAATGGCTGACTTGAGCCTTCCCCGCTTCACCAATTTGGCGAAGGCGCTCATCCTCATGAGCGCAAAGGCGCTCAAAGTGTTCTACCCACTCTGACCACATGACCGACTCATTGCCCCAGTGAAATGTAAATCCCCTCGGACTGTAAGTAGCACGGGCAATGTCGTTGGGGCTGTAGCCCGCCTCAACCGCCATAAGCGCCTTTTCCAACCATTCGCCCTCCGGTGTGCCGGCTAAGGGTGTGAGGTGAAACCAGCGCAGTTGCTCTTTGCTCAAGAGGTCGCGGTACAAGGTGGGATGACCATCAATGAGTCGGGGGACGACTTCCACAAATCCGTAATGGTCAGAGTCAGGGATTTGAAGAAGTAATGCTCGCCGCGCTTCCTCACTTAATCCACTGACAGCGGCCTCGATGACGCGCTCATGTGTGACGCCAAAAAAGTCGGGGTCTTCATCTGCGAAGCGAGTTTGGAGCCACTGATAAGCCAGTTCTGGGTCGGCGCCAAGCACTTCAGTAAGCCAATGACGGTCGGCATCGCTCCGCAATACCACCTGTCGCCACTCGTTAAGAAACGAATCGGGGATGCTGCCTTCAGAAGCGTGCCAAATGCCCTCAGCGGCGGCGCAAGCGATAGCGGCATCTGGGTGATGCAACAGTAGGCGAGTTTGGTGCTCCGGGATTTCGCGGCGTGCGCCGCCCCACCGCACGTACTCGGTGTAGCCTTCCAATTGAGTAAGCACTTGTGCTAACAAATCTTCGTCAGGTTGTGACATGGTTAGGGCCAAAGTTATCGCCACCGACCGAAGGGGCGGGCGCTCAAGGCACGTCAACGCCAATTCTTTCCAGCCTGCTTCATTGGTCTCGTATGCCCGATGGAGAAAAGGAGAAACCAGTTCGCCGGAACAGCCCGCCACTATCAAGGCTTGCGCCCAGGCCAAATGCGCCGTCACCTGTCTTGCGATTTCGGAGCAGAGCCAGGGTGTGTAGCGCGGCCCGCGCACATCGGTAAGCCCGGCTTCAGTTTCAATGTGCGCAATTTGTGCGGCGACGTCGTCCGGTGTTGCCCGACTCCAACGTTCGGCCAATTCGCGGACAGCAGCCGTTGCACTTTGTTCGGCCTCTCGCCAATCCACATCATGGGAGTGATGAGGGTAGAGGGTTTCAAACTCGGCATTGAGTGGCAGAGGCAGAACGAGATCAAGGTGTTCGGCGACTTGCCTCGCCCAATGCAATGTTCCGGGACGGCGCTCGGCAATTGCAACCATATCTTGCAACATCCGAGCGGCAAATGCGCGCATAAGATCGTTCAATTCAGCCGAAATGTGGGCATTCAACCGCCCCGGGTAAGCCCACATTTCCACCATGTCGTGAATGCTCCTCCAGTTCGCAACCTCATTATGGGTCAGTAAGTTCAAGATGCGTGGCCAGAATTCCTGAATAGCGTGTGCATCATCGGTTGAAACGTAGCCTGAGATCAACGTGACTCGGTTGCCCGAGCCAGGATCAACCTCATGGTCATGAAACTCAGGAGAGAGCACGGCTTGAAGAGATTGAATGCTGACTATCCAATCTCCATCACTTGCTAACCAATCCTCAACAGCTTTGAGCAATGTCCGACGGCGTTGCAAGACCGCTGATGTACCGGGATGAGCTGACTTGACCCAATCCTGAATCAACCGAAGCGGATGGTCGGTATTGGCATGTAGAGGGCGCTGGTCGCCAATGGCCGCTGATAGGAGTCGTGGAAGAGTAGTTTCGGGTGCGTGATGAAGAGCCGGGCGAGCGATGGTGATGAGGAGTTCAGGATGTTGACCCAACAACCAGTTAACCTCCTCTCGACCCAACCGTGCGTAGTCTTGCCACACTTCTTGTGAGTCTGCCTGTTCTATCAAGGGCCTGAGCAAAACGGGAGAAATGATAGCCCCGCGCCCCTGCGCACCAATGAGAGCCAACGCGGTTTCGACGACGTTGGCAGTTTGCGCCAACACGGGTTCGATAGGAAGCGAAAGCGCCCCTCGGAAAAACACATCGCGGATAAGGGCGTGACGCAATGCAGGCGGACGGACAGTGAGCCGCTGGCTCGATGTTTCCATGATGACGCCGCCAGCCGCGAGCCGCGTCAACAGGGCGCGGATCTCAATCAAGGACATGCCGGTGGCATGGGCAACGGCTTGCATAGTAAGGCCCGAGTCGCCGCTGACGGCCAGTGCCGCGAGGATGTGGCTGGCGTGTTGGCCCACCAATGGCTCAAAGAAGCGCAGTACAGATGCGCTGAGAAAGTCGCCCAATGCTACGCGACGTACATCCCCCTGCAAGCAGAGCCATGTCAGTGTGACAGCCAAACCCGGTAGGCCCTCAGCTTGATTGACGATTTCGTGGACAAGGAGATTTGGGCCTTGTAATCCAGTTGCGTTGATGATTTGTACGATTTCATCCCGTGTGAGCCGGTCGAGGCGGTGAATTTGAGTGGTGGGTAGGTTGAGGGTAACGGCCAGCGATTCTTCAGCGCCAGGCCAACTACTGGCGATGATGGCAAACTCTGCGCCGATTTCCTGCCGCATGTGCCGCAAGTCGCTCAGAAGTTCAAGGCTGCTCTGGGCGTCGTCTATCATGAGAGCGGGCAGTGGTTCTGCATCCGTCTGAAGAGCGCGTAATTGTGCGGCGATTTCGCCTATCTGTGGCCGGATAACAAACAGCCCTTTCCCTTCTTGCGCGAGTTGATGGAAAAGAAAAGTTTTGCCAGAGCCGGGCTGCCCCACTAACAAGCGATCTCCGCTAGTTTGATTCAGCCATGCCAAATCAGCCTCGCGCCCGATAAGGGGAAGATTGGCGAGGGGGCGGTTAGTATGGGGGATAGCCGAAAGTGGCGGCGGGTTGCCGGTGAGGTTGAGAAGTTCTCGGCACCATTCCGGGCGGTGACGGAGCAGATCAGCAATAGCCGCCTGCTCGTAAATCTGAATCAGGGTGAAACCAAGTTCTGAGGCGCGCCTGTTCAGGTTTCGCCGTTTTTGCGGTGTCAAAGCCCGCGATGTTGCCAGAATTGCTTTGCGCCTGGGCCCGCCCTCGGCGAGGTATTGATTGAGATTGCGGGTCAGATTACCAATGACATTTTTGCTCGTGGTTGTGATGAGAGGAAAAGGCTCACCTTCGCCATCCGCGATTGCGCCGTCCATGCCAGAGTCTGAGCCGCCGCGGATGGGAACTAACGTAGGATGATTAGCGCGCAGAATATCTGCCGCGCAGCGTTCAAAGTCGTCATCGTCTAACAAACCGTTGAGTCGCTCAACAATTTGGCGGTAGAACGGATCGCGTTTCATGTCTATTCAATCCCGGCAATCTCCAACTTGCTCACCTCCACCTCCCCGCTCACTAACTCGGCGACAGTGCGTATATTACCCGTTACCTCATAGCCAGAGAAAATTGCGGTGGCTTCACGCCCCAGGTTCGGGCGGCAGGCAGTGCCGAGAGTTACGCCCAAGACTTCGTCGAAGCAATCGACGGTCTCCCATTTCAGTTCGGCGAAGAGGGCGGCTGCGGAGTCGAAAGTAGTCATCAACTTTATCGGCAATTTTAGGAGAAAAGATTAGAAAAAGTTGACTCTAGCGAATGTCAATCGCGGCCCAAATAGCAATTTACACATCGGCCTACCTGCAAGGCCTCCCAGAAGACCTGACGCGGCAAATACGACAAGTAACACATCCATTTTGTAGCCCTTTCCGCAAAACGATTCGTTGTGCTTCCCTTACTCATCGGGAACTTTCGGTAGCCGCCGCAAGGCAGCTACAAATCGGGCCTGGTCGTAAGGTTGTTTGTGCTTGAGCACGTCGAAAATCTCACTGGCTACCACAGTTCCAATCAGCCGCCGCGCTTCGTCGGGCGCGTAGCCTTCGGCAACAAGCCGCTCGTATGTCTGCCTGGTTTCTGGCGGCTTGCCATCGCGCAGTTGATTGTCAACGACTTCGTAGATAGCGGCCTGGAGAACCGGATTGTATTCAGGCATATCACCCTCCTCTGACCTTCTATGAATTTGCCAGCACTTGCGCCAGTAGTCCCGGCTCCACGTTGCCGCCGCTGATGACGGCAACAGTTAGCCCTGCTGTGGGTAGTTCATGTTGATGATACAGCCAGGCGGCGAAGGTGACAGCGCCGCTCGGCTCGGCTACTAAACGCGCTTCGAGGGCGAAGGCGCGCATGGCCTGTTTGATTTCATCTTCACTGACAGTGATGATGTCGTTCACGTAAGCCTGCACGTGCGGCCACGTCAGCTTGCCCAGCTTCTGCACCCGCAAGCCGTCGGCGATGGTGCGCGAAACTTGCTCGGCGGTGTAGCCGACGAGTTGACCTCTGCGGAGACTGGCCTGCGCGTCGGCGGCCAACTCCGGTTCAACGCCAATGACTTTCACTCCCGGCTTGCTCAGTTTGAGGGCGGCGGCAATGCCGCTGATGAGTCCGCCGCCGCTCACCGGCACCAGCACCAATCCCACCTCAGGCAAGTCCTCAAGAATTTCCAGCCCAATCGTGCCTTGCCCGGCCATCACTCGCTCGTCGTCGTAAGGCGGGATTGGCACAAGGCCGCGCTCGTTTGCTAGAGCTTCAAACTTAGCCATCCGCTCTTCACTGCTATTCCCCACCAGCACAATTTCCGCGCCATAAGACGCCGTCTTGTCAACTTTGATTCGCGGTGCGTCCCCCGGCATGACGACGACGGCCTTCACGCCCAGCGCCCGCGCCGCGTAAGCCACCGCCTGCGCGTGGTTGCCGCTGGAGTGGGTGACCACACCTCGCTCGCGCTCGCCGGGCGACAGGCTGGCGATGGCGTTGTAAGCGCCGCGCAGTTTGAACGCGCCCACGGGCTGTAAGTTCTCCGGCTTGAAGTACAGTGAACGTTCGGGCGGCGAGGCGGGGTAATGCAACAACGGCGTGCGGACGATAACGTCGCGGATGCGTTGGCGGGCGAGGTGGATGTCGTTGAGGGTAAGCATGGCGGCCTAACCTTACTACAAACCGTGCTTCACCGCAATTGTGCGGTAGAATTTCACTCTATGACCGTCTCCGAATTCGCCGTCCAGCAAACCTTCAAGTCCGACTTGCGCTCACCCCGGCGCTGGGTGCTCTCGCACGCCTGGCGGCACAAGTGGGTGATTGCCATGATGATCGTCGGCGCGTTCGGCAACGCCGCCCTGGCCGCCGTGCCGCCGGTGCTCATCGGCGTTGGTTTCAACGCCATGCAAAAGTCGCCGCCTGATTATGCGGCGCTGACCTCGGCGGCCATTTGGATCGTGGTCTCGCAGATCGTGCGCGGCGTTTTGCAGTTGGGCCGCAACTTCGGCAGTGAGATGATCGGCCAGCGCCTGGAGCGCGACACGCGGGCCGAACTCTACGCCAGCTTGCTCGGCAAGAGCATGACCTTTCACGGCTTCCAGCCGGTGGGCGACATCATGGCCCGCGCCACCAACGACGTGCGCGAGATCAACCTGATGCTCAACCCCGGCATCAACCTCGTCGTCGGCTCGGCCATGTTTCTGGTCATGCCCCTCGTCGTCGCTCCAACCATTCACTGGTCGCTGTTCGCCGCCCCGCTTTTCTTCTGCTTCACTTATGTCCTCGCCCTGCGCGGCTACATCCGTGAACTATCGCCCGTCGCCGACATCGTGCGCCAGAAGTTCGGCACGCTCAACGCCAGGCTCTCCGAAGCGCTGGACGGCATCGAAATCGTCAAGGGCGCGGCGCAGGAACCGCAGGAGATCGAACGCTTCGAGCGCAACGCCCAAGCCTACCACGACGCCACCGTGCGCCAGGGTGACATCGAAGCCCGCTTCCTGCCCCTGCTTCTGCTCGGCCTCACCGAAACTTTCGGCTTCCTGCAGGCGCTGTTACTGCACCGCGCCGGGCTGATTGACACCGGCGACGTAGTCTCGTTCATGGTTCTGCTCCAACTCTTCGGCTTCCCCGCCTTCATCTCGCTGTTCGCCTACTCGCAGGTGTCGCTGGGGTTAGCAGGCGCCAAGCGCATCCTGCAACTCATCACCACCGAAACCGAACTCGACGAAAACAAAGAAGGCTGCGCCGCCCCGATCCAGGGCGCGATTGAATTTCGGAACGTCTCGTTTGGATACTTCCCCGACTCGCCGGTATTGGAAAACGTCTCGTTCAAAGTAGAACCTGGCCAGACGGTCGCCATCGTCGGCCAAACCGGGGCCGGCAAGAGCACGCTGTCCAAGCTCGCCAACCGCATCTACGACATCACGTCCGGCAGTGTGCTGGTAGACGGCGTAGACGTGCGCGACTGGCACATCGAATCGCTTCGCCAGCAAATCTCGATCATCGAGCAGGACATCTTTTTGTTTTCGCGCACCGTGGCCGAGAATATCGCCTTCGGTTGCCCCGGCGCGACTCAGGAACAGATCGAGCAGGCGGCCCGTGAGGCGCAGGCGCACGACTTCGTCATGGCTTTCAAGGACGGCTACCAGACCGTGATCGGCGAACGGGGTGTAACTCTCTCCGGGGGACAACGCCAACGCCTGGCTCTGGCCCGCGCCTTCCTCACCGACCCCCGAATCTTGATCCTGGACGACTCGACGAGCGCGATTGACTCGGCCACCGAAGACCAGATTCAGCGGGCCATCGAGCGCGCCGCCGAGGGCCGCACGACGATCCTCATCACCCACCGCCTCTCGCAAATCCGCTGGGCCGATCAAATCGTGGTCTTACGCAAAGGCCGCGTCGCCGCCGTGGGCGACCACGCCACGCTCATGCGCGAGAGCGAACCGTACCGAAGAATTTTTACGCGATATGAAGCACTGGGTAGTTGAAACGTCACCCGCAGGGGGCTACGCCAACGACAAACGGCGTGCGACGCGCCTGACGTTTGACGCCTGTCGTTTGTCGTTTCACGCATGACGCTCATCACCAACCCTCTCCTCACCCGCCTCACAGCCAAGCCCTCCCGGCTCTCCGCCCGCGCCTGCTTCTGGCTGGCCTTCGGCCTGGGCGTTTCCACTCTGCTGGTGAGCGTTCAACTCTTTCTGGCCGATCACAACCCGAACTTCCGCACGCTTATTTATGTATTGCCTGTGCTGTTTGCGGCGCTGGCGGCGGCAGTGCCGCCCATCGTAGCCCTGATCGCAGGGAGCATCACGGCCCGCAACGTGGCCGACGGCAGTTACGAATTGCTCACCGCCACTACCCTCTCCGATGCCGCCATCGTGCAGGGCTACGTCTTCGCCGCCTTGTATCGCGTGCGCTGGTTGCTGGCGCTGGCCCTCAGTTTCGTGCCGCCGCTGGTGGTGGGCATGCTGGACTCGGCGTTGCACGTCGCCATCTACCTGTGCCGGGTCAATCACTTTTACCACACCGGCGACTACAGCCCGCAGATGGATTACTCTGCCTGCTCAATGCCGTCGGTTGACGTGAGCTTCACCTGGCTGTTGATTGCTCTGGGCTTGTGGGGGCTGAACTTGCTGGCGGCGGCGCTGGGCGTGGGCCTGGCCTTGCGTTTGCGGAATCCGTTGGCCGTTGTCACGCTTGCGCCCCTCGCCGCTTTCCTGCTGTCGTTCGGCCTCTTCTGGTGCTGGCAATTCCCCGGCTCTCTCAAAACATTGGACGTGATGCTCTGGCTCTTCGACCTCACCCTCGTGGACGCCGCCAAGTGGCAAACCAGCCTCCTCTTCATGCTCACACCATATCTTCTCACCCTCGCCCTCCTCCGCCTCTCCCAACGCTGGGCCCGTCGAAACTGACGTTTGTCGCATGTCGTTTGTCGTTTGACTCATCTCTAACTCTAACTCTCCACTCTAACTCTCATGGCCTCCATCTTCTCCGCCCTCGACATCGAAGCCTACGACCGCCAATACAGCGACGCTCAACTGCTCAAGCGCATTGCCGCTTACCTTGGGCCCCAGCGCGCCCGCGTCCTCGGCGTAGCCCTGCTCAGCGCCGCCGTCGCCCTGGTAGACATCGTTCAACCGTTTGTAACCGTGCGCGGCGTGAACGCTCTCGCGAAGAACACGCTCGCCGAGCAACCGTCAGTCACCTTCATCGTCGGGCTGACGGCCATCATCCTCTTCACCCGCCTCTTCTCGTGGGTGCTCAACCTGTTTCGCCGCCGACTCACCGCCCGCGCCATCGGCGACCTGGTGCTGGGCCTGCGCCTCGACGCCTTCCGCGCCGCCGCCGGGCATGACCTCTCGTTCTACGACGAATTCAAGACCGGGCGCATCCTCAGCCGCATCACCTCCGACACCCAAGACTTCGCCCAGGTCATCACCCTGGTCACCGACCTCTTCAGCCAGGTGTTGGTCGTCGTTGCCCTTTCGGCAGTGCTGTTCTTTATCAACTGGCAACTCGCGTTGATGTTGATCGGCTTCACCCCAATCGTGCTCCTGTTGGCCCTCAGCTTCCGCCGCCTGGCCCGCTACGTCACCCGCCAGGGCAACCGGGCCATGGCCAACGTCAACGCCGCCATCCGCGAGACGATTGCCGGGATCAGCGTCGCCAAGAACTTCCGGCAAGAGCGGACGGTCTACGACGAGTTCACCGCCGTCAACGCCCAGTCGTACGTCATCAACATCCGGCGCGGCTTCGTGCTGTCCAACATCTTCCCGGCCCTCAACGCGCTGGCCGGCCTGGGCACGTCGGTGCTGGTGTATTTTGGCGGGCTGGCGGTTGGGGCGGGGGCGGTGTCGGTTGGCTCGTGGTACCTGTTCATCACCAGCCTGGACCGCTTCTGGTTTCCGGTCACCAACGTCTCCGCCTTCTGGAGCCAGTTTCAGGCCGGCCTCTCCGCCGCCGAGCGCGTCTTCGCCCTCATTGACGCCGAGCCGCGAGTGGTGCAAACCGACAAGCAGAGCGTCGAACGTCTGCGCGGCGAGATCAAATTTGCCAACGTCGGCTTCCAGTATGGAAGACAGGAAACAATCTTGCGCGACTTCTCGCTCACCATCCGGCCCGGCGAGAACGTCGCCCTCGTCGGCCACACCGGCGCCGGCAAATCGTCCATCGTCAAACTCATCGCCCGCTTCTACGAATTTCAATCCGGGCAACTGCTGGTGGACGGGCGCGACATTCGCTCCTTCGATCTTGGGCAATACCGCAAACAACTTGGCATCGTCTCGCAAGTGCCGTTTTTGTTTTCCGGCACGGTGGCCGACAACATCCGTTATGCCAGACCGGAGGTGAGCGATCGCGAGATTGAATCGCTGGCGCGACAAATTGGACACGGCGAGTGGCTGGAGACCCTGCCCGACGGGCTGGCGACCGACGTGGGTGAACGGGGTGGCCGCCTCTCGATGGGGCAACGCCAACTCGTGGCCCTCCTGCGGGTGCTGGTGCAGAGACCGGCCATCTTCATCCTCGACGAAGCCACGGCCAGCATTGACCCGTTCACCGAGTCGCAAATTCAAGAGGCGCTCGACCTGATTCTCGCCAACAGCACCTCAATCCTCATCGCTCACCGCCTCTCCACCGTCCGCGCCGCCGACCGCATCATCGTCCTCAAGCAGGGCGAAATCATCGAAGAAGGCAACCACAAATCGCTGATGGCTCAGGGTGGGCATTATGCGGAACTGTACAACACCTATTTCAGGCATCAGTCGCCGGAGTTCGAAAAGACCTTGATGCGGTATCGCTCGACCCTGATACCTGGCGAAGCAAATTGAGTTGGCGCTAGCACTCAGGAAGACAGGGACGCATAGCAAGGCCGTAGGACTAACCCCAATACTGTTTGGATAAGACCTGCCGGGTTTTGTCAGCTTGAAGTTTCGCCGGATTTCCGGCCAAACCCGGCAGGTCTGAGCCGTTAACTTAACGGTATTGGGACTAACCCCCTACGGCCTTTTGTTTGCTTGTATCTGATAGGCGGCTATAATCGGCGCTATGGGCATGTCTGAGGCCGACACCCGCGCTGAACTGATTGACCCCGTCATCCGAGGCAAAGGATGGGTGATGCCCTACGTCAGGCGCGAGGAGAGCGGCAAGCGGGTTGACATTGTTGGCGGCCAACCACGCCAGAGTCGAACCGTTCATCTGGATTACGTGTTACGAGTCGAAGTCAACGCCGAGAATCAACCCGTCGCCGTCGCCATCCTTGAAGCCAAAGCCGAAAAGTTACCCCCCGATCATGGCCTTGAGCAAGCCAAAGCCTACACCAAGTGCAAACGCTTCAACGTCCCCTTTATCTATTCGTCCAACGGTCATTTGTTTGTGGAGTTTGACCGCTATACTGGCCTCACCAGCAAGCCCCGCCGGATGGCCGAGTTTCCCTCTCGCGCCGAACTACGCGCCCGTTACGAAGACAAGATGGGCTTCAGCCTGAACGATCTTGCCGCCCGCCCGTTGCTCACGCCTTACACGGGCGGCGAGGGAGGGCGCCGCTATTATCAAGACGCGGCGATCCGGGCGGTGCTGGAAAAGATTGTGCAATGCGAGAGAGCGTATGAGCCGAAGCGGGCGTTGCTCTCGCTGGCGACCGGCGCGGGCAAGACCTTTATTGCCGTGAACCTGCTCAAGCGTATTGCCGACGCCGGGCAACTGCGCCGCGCCCTGTTTGTGTGTGACCGCGATGAACTGCGGGGCCAGGCCGCCACTGCCTTGCAAAACGTCTTCGGCGCTGACGCGGCTGAGGTCTATCGCAAGGCTGACGGCACGAACAACGCCCAAAACGCCCGCGTCCACATTGCCACCTATCAAACGCTCGGCATAGACCTGCCGGGTTTTGGAAACCCGGCAGGTCTGGAGGAGGAAGGCACGGCGAACTTTCTCACTGCCAATTACCGGCCCGACTATTTCAGCCACATTATCATTGACGAGTGCCACCGCTCGGCGTGGGGCAAATGGTCGCAAGTGCTCACTCGCAACCCCGGCGCGGTGCAAGTGGGCCTCACGGCCACCCCGCGCCAGTTGGTCATCAAAGAGAATACCCAAGAGGCCGAAGCCGACGCCAAAATCACTGCCGACAACATCAAGTATTTTGGCGAGCCGGTCTATGAGTATGACCTGGCGCAAGGCATTGAAGACGGCTACTTGGCGGCGTGTGAGATTCAGAAAAGCAAAGTTGATTTGGACGATACCGGCATTACGATTGATGATCTGCTGGCGCGTAACCCGATCAACGCCCGAACCGGCCAGCCCGTCACCCGTGTTGAACTGGAAGAGCTATACGAAAAGACCGACTACGAAGACCGGCTCCATCTGCCTGATCGGGTGCTGGCGATGTGCCGGGACTTGTTTGATTACTTGCTCAAGACAGGCAGGCCGGAGCAAAAGACCGTCATCTTTTGTGTGCGCGACTCGCACGCCGATGCCATCGCCACGGAGATGAACAACTTATATGCCGAGTGGTGCGCCCAAAACGGCCACCCCCGCGCCGAACCCTATGCCTTCAAGTGCACCCAGGCCGGGGGCGGCAATGAGCAATTGCCCGACTTGCGAGGCAGTTCACGCACGCACTTTATCGCTACAACGGTTGAACTGCTGACAACAGGTGTGGACGTTCCCTCTCTGCGAAACGTCGCCTTCTTCCGTTACATGAAGTCGCCCATTGCGTTTTATCAGATGGTAGGGCGGGGAACCCGGCTTGACTCCGCCAGCGGCAAGTTGATGTTTCGGGTGTACGACTACACCGACGCCACGCGGCTGTTTGGGGAAGAGTTTTTCACCAAGCCGCAGTCCAGACCTGCCGGGTCTTTGAGACCCGGCAGGTCTGACGGCGACGAAGAGGAGAGTGAAGGGCCCCTCATCATCTCGGTTGAAGGCTTTGACGTTCACATCTCTGAGGCCGGGCGGTTTGTGGTGACGATGATAGACGGCAAGGCACAGGCCATGCCGTTAGACGAATACAAGGCGAAGCTGGCCGAACGATTGAAGCAGGAAGCCCCGACGGCGGCTGACTTTCGCGCGCGCTGGATTGACCCCAAACCACGCCGGGCGCTGGTGGAAAAGCTTGTGACGGCGGGTTATTCGCCCTCGCTCGTGCGGGCGGTAGACGTGATGAGCGATTACGACCTGTTTGACGTGTTGGGGCAGTTGGCCTATCAACTGCCGCCCCGAACGCGCCGCCAACGATTCGACTCGTTCCGGGCAGGCCAGAAGACGTGGTTCTTGCCAGAGAGGGCGGCGGCAACGGTAACAGCCCTGGCCGCGCAGTTTGCCCGCGCTGGCATTGAAGGATTGGAGAGCACCGAACTGTTTGAGACAGGCGCAGTGAAGAAGGCGGGCGGGTTAGTGGCTCTGAAAGATGCCGGTAACCCGGCAGACTTTGTGCGCGAGACGAAAGCGAGATTGTTTGCGGCATGACGAAGCGAACTTCAGGCCCAGACCTGCCGGGTCTCAGCCCCTCCACTACGCTCCGGGGTGATTCGCAAAACCCGGCAGGTCTGCTCCCCGGCTGGCGGTCAGTGAGGTTGGGTGATGTGTGTAAAGTTGTTGCAGGCTCGACTCCACTGTCTGGTGTGCCAGAATATTGGAATGGCGATATTGTGTGGATTACGCCAACCGATCTCGGCCAACTTGCAGATAAGCACATCCTAACCTCTACCCGAAAAATAACCCAAGCAGGTTACGAAAGCTGTGGCACGGAAATTGTGCCACCTGGTTCGGTTGTGTTATCTAGCCGTGCTCCCATCGGACATCTTGGAATTGCGCAAGTGCCACTATGCACCAATCAAGGATGCAAATGTTTTGTGCCAGGCAAGGAAGCAGACTCATTGTTTCTCTACTTTGCGCTCAAGAAGTCAGTGCCAATTCTACAGGGTCTAGGAAGCGGAGCAACTTTTGCGGAAGTTTCAAAGTCGCAATTGGAAGGTTTTGAAATTCCTCTTCCTCCTCTCCCCGAACAACAGCGCATCGCCGCGATCCTCAACGAGCAACTGGCCGCCGTCGAGCGTGCCCGCGCCGCCGCCGAGGCGCAATTGCAAGCGGCCAAAGCCTTGCCTGCCGCGTATTTGCGGGAGGTGTTTGAGAGTGAGGAGGCGAGGAAGTGGGAGAGCGTGAAACTGGGCGAGATTTGCGATGTCAAAGGCGGAAAACGATTGCCCGCTGGCACAGACTTTTCACCGTCAAAGACTCTTTATCCATATATACGTGTTTTAGATTTCCATGTGGGTGGTGTGCATACCGACAACCTCAAGTACCTTGACTCGGAAACTCAACAGCAAATTGCGCGATACGTTATCAATCGGGATGATGTGTATATTTCCATTGCTGGAAGTGTTGGTATTGCCGGGGTCATCCCTGAAGAACTGCATGGCGCCAACCTGACGGAAAATGCGGCTCGACTCGTAATTCATGACAAAAAAATATTGCATCGCGATTTCTTGGCACGATTTCTACAATCAACTGCCGGGCAAAATGCAATTCAAGCAAGAACCAATGTGGTTGGTCAACCAAAATTGGCGTTGGAGCGAATCGGGACCATTCCTGTTTCGTTGCCATCTCTAAGTGAGCAAGAACGCATTGTCAATTATCTGAATATCATGTTACCTGTTTCTGAACAAGCGGTGGCAAAGATAGAATCTCAACTCGCCGCCATCGAGCAAATGCCAGCGGCGTTACTGCGGCGGGCGTTTGCGGGGGAGTTGTAGGCCAGACCTGCCGGGTCTTGTTTCAGGCTATCATGGTTGAAGGGCAGTCAGACCCGGCAGGTCTTGGGAAGGCTGTCATGGTTGAAGGGCGGCCAGACCCGGCAGGTCTGAATGTGGGCGAGACCTGCCGGGTCTTCTCTCGCACAGGCGGAGTTGAAGGGCGGCCAGACCCGGCAGGTCTGAATGTGGGCGTGAGACCTGCCGGGTCTTGTTTCAGGCTGTCATGGTTGAAGGGTAGCCAGACCCGGCAGGTCTGGGGAAGGCGAATCTATGGAAAAATTGACCCCTCTCGAACCGGGCAAGTATTACCACATCTACAATCGCGGCAACAACCGTGAGAACATCTTTTTTGAGGAGCGCAACTACCACTACTTCATGCAGTTATACGCCAAGTATATTGAGCCAGTAGCTCTCAATAGTCACGACATCGTTTACGGTTTTTTGCTCACGACATCGTTTACAGTCTAATGGTCAAGAATAGTCACGACATCGTTTACATTTATGCCATGATTTCCTCTTCAAGGAGGAAACAT
>Ga0247727_10007475_pt1 | contig 20791 bp, 19 predicted proteins | sample WisWelCaveWW1625_FD_202498 | JGI IMG/M metagenome (GOLD analysis project Ga0247727, IMG submission 202498) | Biofilm microbial communities from Wishing Well Cave, Virginia, United States - WW16-25 | ecosystem: Environmental > Aquatic > Deep subsurface > Groundwater > Cave microbial mat | place... | reverse complement strand
CCGGTCCGAAGGGCGCGCGGAGGATGCCTTCCTCCGTCACCAGGCTCGTGACGAGCTCGGCCGGCGTGATGTCGAACGCCGGGTTGTGCGCCGCCGCGCCGGGCGGCGCGATCCGCGTGCCGCGAACGTACAGGATCTCGTCCGCCGACCGCTCCTCGAGCGGGATGGCGTTCCCGTCAGGAGCCGACGGGTCGACGGAGGACAGCGGCGCGACGACGTGGAACGGGACCGCATGCCGGGCCGCGAGCACGGCCAGGGTGTACGTCCCGATCTTGTTCGCGACGTCGCCGTTCGCCGCGATCCGATCGGCGCCGACGAGGACGACGTCGACCTCGCCGCGGGCCATGAGGTGGCCCGCCGCGCTGTCGGCGATGACGGCCTGCGGCACGCCCGCCTGGGCCAGCTCCCAGACGGTCAGCCGGGCCCCCTGGAGCCACGGCCGCGTCTCGTCGACCCAGACGTAGAGCGGGCGCCCGCCGTGGTGGGCGGCCTGGACGACCCCGAGCGCGGTGCCGTACTGGCCACCGGCGAGCGGGCCGGTGTTGCAGTGGGTGAGCACGCGGAGCGGTCGCTCCCCGACGTCGGGCAGGACGGTCAGGCCGAAGTCGGCCATCCGGCCGTGGTCGGTCGTCGTCTCGGCGACGATCCGCTCGGCCTCGTCGGCCATCGCGGCGGCGACCGCCTCGCCGTCGGCGGCAAGCCCGCCCAACTGCTCGTAGCGGGCGAACACGCGATCCACCGCCCAGCGTAGGTTGACCGCCGTAGGGCGCGCCTTCCGCAGCACGTCCGCCGCGCCGGTCAGCGCCGCGCGGCGGGCATACGCCCGCTGCTTCCGCGTCAGGTGGCCGGACCGGGCCAGCCCGAGCGCCGCCACCTGGCCGATCGCCGGCGCGCCTCGAACAGCCATCTGCCTGATGACCCGCGCGGCGTCCCAGGCCGACCGGACCGGGATCTCCACCAGGCGCTCCGGCAGCTCGCGCTGGTCGATGACGAACAGGACGTCGTCGTCGCCGATCCGGAACGGCGTCCGGAACCCGGACGGCGCCGGTTCCGGCTCGCTCTCGTCGAGGATGGCGCGCGCCGCCTCCTGGCTCGTCCGCTGCAGCTCGCCCGCCGTTCGCGCGGCGGACGCGGCGGCATCGACGATCTGGGCCGCGAAGGCCCGGAAGAAGCGGCGGCGATCCGTCTCCGGCGGAGTGCTCACCTGTCGAGGTCGGGCGCGGGCCCGCGACTCAGTAGGAGATGACGCTCGTGACCTTGCGCCCTGCGAGGCGGTCACGACCGTGGAGGAAGTCGAGCTCGACCAGGAACGCCAGCCCGACGATCTCGCCCTTCAGCTGCTCGACGAGCTCGATCGTGCCCTGGACCGTTCCGCCCGTCGCGAGGAGGTCGTCGACGATGAGGACGCGCTGGCCGGCCGTGATCGCGTCGCGGTGGATCTCGAGCGTGTTCGAGCCGTATTCGAGGGCGTACTCGACCGACAGCGTCTCGGCCGGCAGCTTGCCGAGCTTGCGGACCGGCACCAGCCCGGCGCCGAGCTGGTAGGCCATCGGGGCGCTGAAGATGAAGCCGCGCGACTCCATCCCGACGACGACGTCGATCCGCGCATCGCGGTATGGCTCGAGCATCAGGTCGATCGCCTCGCGGTAGCCGGCCGGGTCCTTGAGCACGGTCGTGATGTCGTAGAACAGGATCCCCGGCTTCGGGAAGTCGGGGATCTCGCGGATCATCGCGCGCAGCGCCTCGGCGGGCATCGGGCGGTCGGTCTCCTGCGTTCGTCAGGGCGCGATCTGGGCTCCCGTGGAGCCCGGCAAGTCTACGGCAGGCGTCGGGCGAGGGCGAGTCCGCCGAGCGCCACGACGATCGAGGCGCCGAATGCGGCGGCGAGGCCGGCCGCCTCGCCCGCCCCGAGGCCGACGGCGGCCGCGAGCAGCGCACCGGCGAGTCCGGTCCCGAGCGCCGTCCCGAGGACGTCGGACAGCGACAGCGCGGACGAGGCGGCGCCCTCGCCGCCGGCCGGCGCGACGCGCAGCATGACGATCGACAGCGGCGAGTAGGCGAGGCCCATGCCCAGGCCGGCGACGCCGAAGGTGGCGACCGCGAGCTCGACCGGCGTCGCCGGGTCGAGAACCGGCAGCAGGCCGGCGACCCCCAGGGCGAGGACGGCGAAGCCGGCGGCGATGAGCGGTCGCGGTCCCAGCTGCGCCATGAGCCGGGCCTGGATCCACGCCCCAGCCGTCCAGGCGACCGTCGCCGCGGTGAGCGCGATGCCGCCGAGCGCGACGTCGGCGCCACGAACGGTCACCAGCAGGTAGGGCACGTAGGGGTCGGCGCCGAAGAAGGCGAACGTCAGGAAACCGCGCAGCAGGATCGCCGCGGGCAGGCCGCGCCGTGCCGAGAGCGTGCCGGCCGGCGTCAGGCGCCGGAAGGCGGGGATCCCGAGCGCGAGACCGAGCCCCGCGACGAGCGGTGCGGCGATGAACGCGACGATCCCCGGCAACGCCAGGCCCCGCAGGTCGAGCGTGCTCGACGCCACCAGCAGGCCGCCCCCGATGGCGAGCCTGACCGCCAGCCACAGCCGGCCGCGGTCGACGATCGTCCCGCGGGACGCGGTCACGCCGGGCGAGCCCGCCCGGACTCGCGCCTGCGACGCGGCGGCGAGCGCTCGCAGCGTCAGCCAGCCGGCCACGGCGATGAGCGGCAACAACCCGAGGAAGACGATCCGCCAGCCGAACGCCCCGGCCACGCCGGCGGCGAGGGCCGGTCCGGCGATGCCGGGCAGGACCCAAGCGACCGACAGCCAGCAGAACAGGCGCGGTCGCAGGACGTCCGGGTAGTGGCGGCCGGCGGCGACGTAGGCGACCGGCGGCTCGAAGCCCGCGCCGATGCCCTGGAGGATGCGCGCCGCGACGAGGATGGGCATCGAGGGCGCGATCCCGCCGAGCACGAGCCCCGCGGCGAACAGGCCGAGGCCGATGGCGAACGGCCGGACCAGCCCGTGCCGGTCCACCTCGCGGCCGGCCAGCGCGATGCCGACGAGGTTGCCGAGGAAGAAGCCGGCGAACACCCAACCGTACAGCGGCAGGTCGCCGAGATCGTCGGCGACGACCGGCATGACCGTCGAGACCGCGAGCGACTCGGAGGCGACGAACGTCGTCGTCAGGATGAGCCCGATCGTCAGGGCTCGACGGTCGGCGCTCCAGAGGCTCGGGCCGGGCATCGAACGATGAGGTTTTCGGTTGCCCGTCGGCTCAGCTGACGCCCCAGCGCGCCTGCAGCGCGACGACCTCCAAGTCCGGCACGCCGACCGAGTAATGGCCGTGGACGAACCTCCAGCGGTCGTCCTCACGGCGGACGACGACGGTCAGCCGGCAGCGCATGCCGGAACCGTCGGGGAAGCCGAACCATGGCTCGTCGGTGAACCAGCCGAGCGAGCCCTCCGCCCAGCCGGTCGGCCTCGGCCCGGGCGTGAGGCTGACGCCCTCGACCTCGAAGCCGAACCGGAGGCGTGGTCGCTCGGTCACCCACTCCCCGATCGCCGTCCCGATGACGAGCGTCGCCGGATGCGATGACACGAGCTCGTCGAATCGCTCGACCTGTTTCTCGGTCACTCCGCGGTAGAACTCGAGGACCGCGTCACGGACCTCGGCCGACTCGTCCATCCGACCCCTCCGACACGCTTCCGCCGGGCCACCCGCGACCCGCCGCCCGTACGATGCGCCAGCACGAGTATGGAGGAGACCACCATGACGAGCCCTGAGGCGACCGGCATCGTCCTCCGGATCGCCGCCGACCGCGCGGTCGAGTTCGAGGCGATGTTCGCCGCCGAGGAGCTGCCGATCTGGGACGACTTCACGGCGCGCGGCCTGTTCCTGGATGCGCGCCTTGTCAGGGTCGCGGGCGGCAGCGAGGCGACCGAGGGGATCCAGGACTACCTGCTCCACATCCTCGCCGCAGACTCGGCCGCCCACGGTGCACATGACGCCGATCCACGGTTCCGGGCCTTCCTGGCGAAGGCCCGGAAGATGCAGCCGAAGGAGCCGCTCGTCTGGTTCGGTGAACCGATCTTCCGCCGCTCGGCGGGGGTCGAGGCGTGAGGCGTGGGCCCGTGCTCACCCGGTGTTCAACCGGACCACCGGATGGCAGCGGGCGTACCGGCCGGCTCCCCCGGGGGTTGCCCAGGGCACTCCCGGCTCACCGGCGGAGCAGGATCCGCGACCCCGGCCGTCCGGCCTGCCATCCCTGAACTCGAGCTGAGCAGGACGACCGGATCGCGGCGGGCGGCTGGGCGGCCGTCCGCCAGGTTGAACGCCCGATGAGCTGCAGCGTCGCTCGGCCATCGTCCGACGACCGGAAGTCATACTGCCCGTCGTGAGCGGGCACGCCGATGGGGACGCCGAGTCGCGTCGCCACAGCGACGAGTGGCGCAGCATCCTGCTCGGCGAGCACTGGCAGTTCCGATTCGGTCGACGGATCTTCCGATTCCTGCCGACCGACCCGCGCTGCAAGATCTGCGCCTCGCCGTTTCGGGGTCCCGCGGCGCCGCTCATGCGCCTCATCGGCAGGGCGCCGTGGGCGAAGAACCCGAAGTACTGCGGCTCCTGCTTCAAGATGCTGGCCACGAGCCGCGGCGGGGCGGAGATCCCGTGCAGCCTCCTCTTCGCCGACGTCCGCGGCTCCACCCGGCTCGCCGAGTCGATGTCGCCGACCGAGTTCCGGTCCCTCATGGACCGCTTCTTCGAGACCGCCGCGGCGGTCCTCATCGAGCACGACGCGATCGTCGACAAATTCGTCGGCGACGAGATCATCGGCATCTTCATCCCGGCCCTCAACGGGGAGCGCCACGCGGCGCGGGCGATCGCGGCCGGGCGCGCGTTGCTGGCGGCGATCGGCCCTCGTCCGGGCGATCCGGGGCTCCCAATCGGAGTAGGCGTCCACACCGGCATCGCCTTCGTCGGCTCCGTCGGCGCCGGCGCGAACGTGGACCTGACCGCGATGGGCGATCCGGTCAATGTGACCGCCCGCCTCGCGTCCGCCGCCGGCGCCGGCGAGGTCTTCGTCACCGTCGATGCGGCCCTGGCGGCCCAGCTCGACGAGTCGGGCCTCGAGCGCCGGTCTCTCGAGCTCAGGGGCAGGAGCGAGGCCGTTTCCGTGCTCGTGCTCGCGCTCGGAACCGAAACGGCCGCACCAGTCTAGCGCGGCCCGTATCGGGGTCCTACGCGGACAGCCTCCCGACGACCGCCTGCGTCAGGCCCCACGTGCGCGCCGTGTCGCGGGGCAGGCGGATGCGGACCTGGTTGGAGGCGAACGTGACGTCGGACGGGCGCACCCCCGGCAGGGCCGGACCGCCGAGAAGGCGGACGGCCGTGGCGCGCGTGAGCTCCGCGCCGAAGCGGACGACGAGCCAGCCCTCCTCGCGCGAGATCGAGGCGACGCCGGCGGCCTCCGCGGAGAGTCGCAGCTCGGCGACCTCGACGAGCCGCTTGACGGGCTCGGGCAGCGGCCCGAAGCGGTCCGTCAGCTCCTGGCGGAAGGCGGCCAGGTCGCCAGCCGAGCGCGCTCGCGCGAGGCGCCGGTACAGCTCCAGCTTCTGGGCCTCGTCCGGCACGTAGTCGTCGGGCAGGTTCGCCTCGACGGGCAGGTCGACGACGGTCTGCGGCCGGACGACGACGGGCGCGCGTCCATCGTGGGCGGCCTTGCGCTCCTCGACCGCCTCGGCGAGGAGGCGCGAATAGAGGTCGAAGCCGACCGCCGCCATGTGGCCCGACTGCTCGGCGCCGAGGATGTTCCCCGCTCCCCGGATCTCGAGGTCGGACAGCGCGATCTGGAAGCCGGCGCCGAGCTCGGACGCGTTGAAGATCGCCTGCAGGCGCTTGCGGGCCTCATCGCTCATCCGTTCCCGGCGCCGGTACAGGAGGTAGGCGTAGGCGCGACGGGAGCTGCGGCCGACCCGGCCCCGGAGCTGGTAGAGCTGGGCGAGGCCGAGCGTGTCGGCCCGGTCGATGACGATCGTGTTCGCGTTCGGGATGTCGAGCCCGGACTCGATGATCGTCGTGCAGACGAGGACATCCGCCTCACCACCGGCGAAGGTCAGCATCACTCGCTCGAGCTGGCCCTCCGGCATCTGGCCGTGGCCGACGACGATCCGGACGTCCGGCAGCAGTCGTCGCAGCTGCTCCGCCTGGGCCTCGATCGTCTCGACCCGGTTGTGGACGAAGAAGACCTGGCCGCCGCGGTCGAGCTCGCGCAGGATCGCGTCGCGGACGAGGCCGGCCGACGCCTCGGCGACTCGCGTCTGGATCGGCAGCCGGTCCTCCGGCGGCGTCTCGATGACCGACAGGTCGCGGATGCCGGCGAGCGCGAGGTTGAGCGTCCGCGGGATCGGCGTGGCCGACAGCGTCAGCACGTCGACCTCGCGCCGGAGCTGTTTGAGGCGCTCCTTGGCGCCGACCCCGAAGCGCTGCTCCTCGTCGACGACGACGAGCCCGAGGTCCCGGAAGCGGACGTCCCTCGACAGCAGTCGGTGGGTGCCGATGACCACGTCGACGCTGCCGTCCGCCAGGCCGGCCACGGTCCGCTCCTGGTCCTTCGGCGCGACGAAGCGGCTCAGCAGGGCGACCCGCAGCGGGAACGCGGCGAAGCGGGCGCGGAACGTCTCGTGATGCTGCGCGGCGAGAACGGTCGTCGGCACGAGGACGGCGACCTGCCGGCCGTCCTGGCTCGCCTTGAAGGCGGCCCGCAGTGCGACCTCGGTCTTGCCGTAGCCGACGTCGCCGACGACGAGCCGGTCCATCGGCCGGACGCGCTCCATGTCCGCCTTCACCTCGTCGGTCGAGCGCAGCTGGTCCGGCGTCTCCTCGTACGGGAACGACGCCTCCAGCTCGCCCTGCCACGGCCCGTCCTCGCTGAACGCGTGGCCCTGCGCCGTCTCCCGGGCGGCATACAGGGCAAGCAGCTCGTCCGCCAGGTCGGCGACCGCGCGGCGGACCCGCTGGCGGGCGCGCAGCCATTCCGTGCCGCCGAGTCGCGACAGGGCGGGCCGCTCGGCGCCGGCGTAGCGGGTGACCCGGGCGATCTGCTCGACCGGCACGAAGATCGCGTCGCCGCCGGCGAAACTGAGCTCGAGGTAGTCGCGCTCGTCGCCCGCCCCGCTGCTCCGCCGAAGCATCCGCTCGTAGCGCGCGATGCCGTGGTCGATGTGGACGACGAGGTCGCCGGGGACCAGGCGCTCGAGGATGTCGCGCGGGACGACCCGCCGGAGCGCCTTCGGCCGCCGGACGCGGACGCTGCCGAACAGCTCGCGGTCGGTGACGAAGACGAGCCCGTCCGGCCCGCTGGTGAAGCCGCCGTTCAGGCTGCGCTCGACGAGCGTGACGGTTCCCGGCGGCGGCGCCTCCGCGACATCCGCCACGGCCGCGGCGGGATGGCCTGCCTCCTCGAGCAGCTCGGCCAGCCGCGGTGCCTGGTCGGAGGCGACCACGATCACCGCTCGCGTGTCGCCCTCGCCGCCGTCCGCGCGCCAGCGATCGACGGCCTCGCCGAGCTGCCCGGCGCGGCCCGGCGGCAGGACGGGCTCGCGCCAGCCGAACAGGTCGCCCGACGAGAGCCCGCCGCCGGCGATCGTCGTCTCGCGGCTCGGGTCGCTCTCCCACGTCAGCTCGAGCGTCCGGGCGGCCAGGAGTCGGGACTTCCACTCGCGCGGCGGCAGGTAGGGACCCGGCCAGCCCTTCGGCAGATCGCCGGCCTCGACGAGGTCGGCGCCGCGCTCGTCGGCCTGGCGCCACAGGAACGCCGCCGCGTCGGCGATGTCGCCCGGCTCATCGAGGACGAGCAGCGTCCCGGGCGGGAGGTGATCGAGCCCCGTCGCCGGGGCGATGAACGGCGCCCAGATCTCCGCCGCGTCGCCGCTCGCGAGCGCCCGCGTCGCGGCCCGCGGTCGCCCGCCGGCCCCAGGCTCGACGGGTCCGCCGTCGCCGGCTCCGAAGCGGGCGAGGTCCGCCGCCAGCCGCTCCGGGAGTCGCCCGTCGAGCGGACCGGGGCCTGCCCGAAGGGCGGCGGTCCCGCCGGTCGGCATCAGGAACTCGGAGGCCGGCTGGAGGATCGCGGTCTCGACGGGCCCCACGGCACGCTGGTCGGTCGGGTCGAAGGCGCGAAGCGAATCGATCTCGTCGCCGAAGAACTCGATCCGCACCGGCAGCGATCCGTCCGCCGGGAAGACGTCGACGATGCCGCCGCGGCGCGCGAACTCGCCGCGCCCGGCGACCTCGAGGACCGGCGTATAGCCCAGGCCGAGCAGCTCGCGCAGCAGCGCATCCGGCCCGATCGTCGCGCCGCGACGCAGTGAGCGCGGCTCGGCGGGCAGGTCTGCCGGCGCGATCGTGTGCTGGAGCAGGGCCTGGACGCTCGCGACGAGGATCCGTGAGCGGCCGGATCGCCAGGCCGCGAGCGCCGCGACGCGCGCCGCCGTCTCGTCGGGCACGAGCTCGCTGCGCTCGTAGGCCAGCGCGGTCCGCGGTTCGAGGACGCCGACCGCGGCCGGATCGCCCAGCCAGGCACCGAGCTCCTCGGCGACGCGGTCGCCGATCTCGGCGTCGCGGGCAAGCCAGGCGATCCGCTCCCCGGCGGCCAGGGCGAGCGCCGCCGCGAGATAGCTCTTCGCGCCGTGCGGGACCGACGCGACACCGGCGTGTCGACCACGCGGCGGCGGGGCGACTCCGGCCGGCCCGAGTCGCTCGATGACCGTCGCGAACGCACCGCTCGGGGCGAGCAGCCGCGGCAGGCCGGACAGGTCCGGCAGGCGGCGACCGGGCCGGTGGCCGGCGGCCGCCTCGTGCTTCGCGGCGATGTGCCGGTCGCGCCCGCGCCGGCCGCGCAGCGTCGTTCGGTCGAGGGCGGCGGTGCCGCTCATGTGCGGTCGGCGGGTGGTCGGACCCGACGCCAGCCAGTCTTCGTGCGCCGGATCCCGTCCGCGCCGGGCGGACCGTCGACCTCGCCGGGCGGCGCCGGGCGTGCCTCATCCGCCGGCCGCAGCTCGAACATGTTGAACCTGTTGGCGGCGCGGTTCGTCCCGTCGCGGGCCCAACCCTCGACGGCGTCGGCCGCCGCGTCCAGCAGCTCGTCGATCCGGGCCTCTTCCTCGGCCGCGAAGCGCGACAGGACATGGTCCACGAACGCCCGGTCCGGCGCGCCGATGCCGATGCGCAGCCTGCCGAACGCCTCCGATCCGAGCTCGTCGATGATCGAACGCAGCCCGTTGTGCCCGCCGTCGCCGCCGCCCTCCCGGAAGCGGAGCTTGCCGAACGGCAGTGCGAAGTCGTCGACCACGACGAGTATCTCGGGAAGCGGGGCACGCTCGCGGGCGAGGAGCTTGCGGACGGCGATCCCGGAGTCGTTCATGTATGTCAGCGGCTTCGCGAGCAGGAGGTCGAGGCCGCGGAAGCGGCCCTGCATGACCGAGGCCGCATCCCGGTTCCGGCCGCGGCCAGCCCAGCCGGCCCGGTCGGCGACGCGGTCGAGGACCTGCCAGCCGATGTTGTGGCGCGTCCTCGCGTACTGCTCGCCCGGGTTGCCCAGGCCGACGACGATCTTCACCCGACCTCCCACGCTGGCCGATCCGGATCCCGGCCGGACACGCCGAACGGCCCCGACGGCGCTCGCCCGGGGCTCGGCCGCCATGGTACCTCGGCGAGCCTGCCGGTCAGGGTCGCTCGGAGAGGAGTCGCCGTTCCAGCGCCCGCATCGCCGTTTCCTCGGCCGGCTCGGCGTGGTCGAGGCCGCACAGGTGCAGGCTGCCGTGGGTCACCAGCAGCCGGAGCTCGTCGGCGGCGGACCAGCGGACGTCGCCGGTCTGACCGCCGCGGCCCTCGGCCGCCTGCTCGACCGCCCGCTCGACCGACACGGCGATGTCCCCGAGATGCGGGCGCCGCCCGAGCGGCGCAGGGAACGGCACGGCGCCGGTGAGCATCGGGAACGACAGGACGTCCGTCGGACCGGACTTGCCGAGGTGGGCGAGATTCAGCTCGGCCAGCTCTGCGTCGTCGGTCAGGACGAGGCCGATCGACGCCGGCGGCGGCGCGGCGGCGGCCTCGGCGGCCGCCGCGATCGCCCGGGCGAGGCGCGCCCGCGAGACCGGTAGGGCGACCCCGTGGCGGAGGGTGATATCGACGCGCCACGGTCCGACGCGGATCGAGCCGCGCCGGTCAGGCACCGGGGCCGTCGCCCTCCGACGGTGACCGCACGGGGCGATCCGGCGTGCGAGCGGCGGCTCCCGCGCCGCTTGCGCCGCCTGCCGCGGCCCGCCTCGCCTCGAGCTCGACGACCTTGTTCTGCGGATAGGCGACGCGCTGGTGGTACATCCCGAGCAGCTGGTCGACGAAGGCGGCCTTGACCCGCTCGACATCGCGCAGCGTGAGGTCGCACTCCTCGAACTGCCCGTCGTCCATCCGCTCGGCGACGATCCGCGAGACCATCGCCCGGATGGCCGCCTCGTCGCGCGAGGCCAGGGAGCGGACCGACGCCTCGACCGAGTCGGCGAGCATGAGCAGCGCGGCCTCGCGCGACTGCGGCTTCGGGCCGGAGTGGCGAAATCTCCCGGCGTCGACCGCGTCCGCGGCGCGGCGACCGTCGGCCGTGGCGAGCCCGCCATAGGGCGCCGCGGCTTCCTCGCGGGCCTTCGCCAGGAAGTAGCTCATCACGGCCGTGCCGTGGTGCTGCGGGATGAACGCGATGAGCGCCTTCGGCAGGCGCGAGCGATAGGCGATGTCGATGCCGTCCGCCACGTGCTGCTTCACGACGTCGGCCGAGTCGGCCGGGTCGAGCTCGTCGTGGACGTTGTCGCCGCCGGCCTGATTCTCGATGAACGCCCGCGGGTCGGCCAGCTTGCCGAGGTCGTGGAAGTAGGCCGCCACGCGGGTCAGCAGGGCGTCGGCGCCGATCGCCGCGGCGGCGCGCTCGGCGAGATTGCCGACCATGAGCGAGTGGTGGTATGTCCCCGGCGTCTCGAGGAGCAACCGCCGCAGCAGCGGCTGCGACGGGTTCGCCAGCTCGAGCAACTGGAACACGGTGAGGATCCCGAACAGGTTGCCGAGGACGGCGAAGCTGCCGACGGCCGCCACGGCGGAGGCGCCGGCCGAGATCGCCGCCGCGCCGGCGAGCTGGACGAGCCCGGTCGCGTCGTGCTCGCCGAGCAGCGCGAAGGTCGTCACGACGGCGACGTTCGCGACGAGGACGGCGGTCCCGGCCTGCAGGAACGCCCCGAGCCGATCGCCGCGGCGGATGAACAGGATCCCGGCCAGGCCTCCCAGGAAGACGTACGTCGTGATCTCGAGCGACAGGCCATTGACCGCACCCGCGAGGAGCGCGATGACGGCGATGACGACGGTCGCCGTACCGGCGTCGAGGAGGACGGCCACCAGGATGCCGACCGCCGCCACCGGCAGGACGAACGGCAGCGCGGCGCGGCCGGCGGTGAGCTTGAGGGCGAAGGTCGCGAAGACGACGAGCAGGCCGAGGAGCAGGAGCACGTTGTCGCGGTGCCACAGGCCGCGCCGGAAGCGCCACAGCCAGCCGAACAGGAGGGCGACGAGCATCGCCGCGAGGAGGAACCAGCCGCCGACGGACGCGACGTCCGGCTGCTCGTCGGCGAGTCCGAACGCCTCGATGCGCTCCAGGTCGACCGCGGTCAGCTTCGTGCCGCCGCGGACGATGACCTCGCCCTGGACGATCCGCTCGGTGACGTCCGCGACGGCGGCCGCCCGTCGGTCGCGTTCCTGTTCGGTGAGCTGAAGGCTGAACGAGCTGTTCGCCACGACCAGCGGCGCGATGAGCTCGGCAGCGAGCATCCGCTCGGCTCCGTCGAGGCCGCCCGCCATCCGGTCGGCGAGTCTCGTCCGCTCGAACGCGACGTCCGTGTCGCGCAGCTCGGCGCGCTCGGTCAGGTCGAGGATCCGCGCCGCCTCGTCGCGGACGGCCGGCCAGCGGTCGATCGGCAGGGCCAGCAGCGCCGACCGCGCATCGTCGCTCAGCTGCGGCGCGGCGGTCTCGAGCAGCAACCGTCGGTCTTCCTCCGGCGTCGCCGGGTCGAGCGCCGTCTCGATCGGTACGACGCTGCGGCGGAACGCGTCGAGCTGCTCGGCTGCCGTGGCGATCGCCCGTTCCGAGGTGTAGTCGTACTGCGGCTCAACGGCGGCCCGCGCCGCTGCCTGCGCCTCCGCCGTGCGGATGTCGCTCGTGATCGTGAGGGTGCGCGGTGCCCGGATGTCGGCCTCGACGAGGTCGCCGAGGGCGAGCGCGACCCTGGCGGGCACGAAGCTCGCCGCCAGGATCGAGCCGACGACGACCGTCAGGATGAGCGCCGCGACGAGCGCCCGGACGACGTCGCCGCGACCGAACCGCGGCGCGTCGGCGCGTGGCTGGCCGCTCGCCTCGGCGGCCGGCTGAGCGAGCATGTCAGGCCTCGCCGCCCGACAGCGCGCCGCCCGACAGCGCGCGGGCGACGAGCTCGGACAGCTGCCGGCCGTCCGCTCGACCGCGGGTCCGCGGCGCGAGCCAGCCCATGACCCTGCCCAGGTCTCGGGCACTCGCTGCCCCGGTCGCGCCGATCGCCTCGGCGACGAGATCGCGGAGGTCCGCCTCGCTCAGCGGTGCCGGCAGGAAGGCCGACAGGATCGCGATCTCGGCCTCCTCCTTCGCGGCGAGGTCCTCGCGGCCACCGGCTCGGAAGGCGTCGACGGACTCGCGGCGCGCCTTCACCTCGCGGCCGAGGATGGCCACGACGTCGTCATCCGAATAGGCGCGGCGGTCGCGCTTCTCGGCGTTGTAGATCGCGTTCTCGGCCAGCCGAAGGGTGTCGCGACGCAGCGCGTCACCGGACCGCATCGCGGCGGTCACTTCCGCATGGAGCCGATCTCTGAGGGACACCGGTGTGGCACCTCGGGCGAACGTGGCTCGCTGCCGGTCCGGCGCTCGGGCGGTCGCACGGGCGACCACAGCGCTCAGCCCTGCGGCGTGCGGGCGTTCTTCTTGCGCTTCGCTTCCTTGCGCTTGCGCTTCACGCTGGGCTTCTCGTAGTGCTCGCGGCGGCGAGCCTCGGCGAGGATGCCCGACTGCTGGATCTTCTTGTTGAAGCGGCGCAGGGCGCTCTCGAACGTCTCGTTCTCGCCCACTCGGACTTCTGCCAACTCCCGGTTCACCTCCTCCGACCTCGTCTGGGGCACGCCCCTCGCGATCGCGGCCGGCCGATCCGAGGGCGTCTCTGGGGTCCGGGTCCGGCGCACGCACACACGGCGCCCGGCAGAGCCGCCGGAGTGTCGCACAGGGTCGCAGGCGGGTCAAACCTGGGCGAATGCCCTATCCAGGCGGCAGATCCCGCCGTATAACCGCCCCCGTGTCATCTGCTGAGCCCGACCGGCATCCGGGGCGCCCGGATCCGCGGGTTCTCGCCACCTGCCGCTCGAGGCGATCATCTGGTCAATTCCTGAGCCGCGCGGGGCCGCCGGACGCGTCGGACGGTCCGCTGCGCTCCGCCAATGACAGCGGGGCGATCACTGGACAAGAACAGCAGCCCGCGCAATGCGGTCGTCGGCGTTTGAAGCCACCGCCGGAGCGCCCATCCCCGAGCCGGGAATGCTACGGAGAACGACGCCGCGAGCGCCTCGACCCGGCGGCCGCCGAGCTGCCCTCGGCGACGACCAGGAGGACGCCGAGCGTTCGCGCCTCCCATCCGCGGTCCCTCGCCAGGCGCGGAGCGAGTCGAGCCTTCCGATCGAGCGCACCAAGCAGGGATTGGGCATCCGGGATCACGGACTTGACTTCGCCGACGAGGAGCGAGCGATGCATTGGATGGAAGGCCAGCACGTCGATCGAGCCCCGCTCGCCGTAGACCGAGAAGGAGGCCTCCACCGCGACATCCCAACCGGCCCTACGAAGCAGCAAGACGAACCCCTCGACGAGCTGGCTGTGCGCGGCATCGAGCAACCGATCCAACCCTTCCCCGCGCCAGCGGAGCCGAAGGTCGACCTCCGCGCCGAGGCCGTCCGCCGCATCGACGAGCGTCCCGAGGCGCATGCCACGCAGTGAAGCCGACTCGAGCCGCTCGATCGCCGAGCGCGACAGTCCGGCGACCGCCGCGACGTCAGCCTGCCGCAGTCGCCGGTGGAGCCGCAGGGCGCGGAACTCGCGAGCAAAGCGGCGTCCATCCATCGAACCCAAGGATGGCGGCCCGCGGTTCGCTGCGGATCACCCGAGGCGGTAGTTCCGCGCCAGCTCACTCGCCCAGCGCCGGCCGAGCGACGACGCGTGGTCCGGGAGCCATTCGGAGAGACGGATGCGCCCGTGCGGGGGCGCCGCAGACGTCAGGAAGCCGCTCGAGAGCTCGAGCACCTCGTCGCGCGTGAGGACGACGTCGCGAACGACGGCGCCGAGGACCCGCGCCGCGGCAAGGACGGCGGTCGTCGGCATCGGCAGGACGATCGACCGGCTGCCGACCGCCCGCCGCACGAGGCCGACGAGATCCCGATACTCGAAGGTCTCTGGCCCTGCCGCGTCGACCGTCGAACCGGAAGGCCCGCCCGCCGCCTCGACGCAGATCCGCGCGACGTCCTCCACGTGCACCGGCTGGATCGGGTAGCGACCGTCGCCCGGCAGGCCGTAGACGGGCAGGCGGCGAAGCGCCCAGGCGAGGTTGTTGATGAGGATGTCGCCGGACCCGTAGGTCAGCGTCGGGCGGATGATCGACCACGGCAGGCCGCCCGCCGAGACGAGCGCCTCGAGCCGCCCCTTGCCGCGGACGTATGGCGTCGGCCCGGCCGGGTCGGCATTCACGACGCTGACGTGGACGAGCCGCCGGACGCCGGCTCGTCGTGCCGCCTCGAACAGGACGGCCGATTCGGCGATGGCGTCGTCGAACGTCCGGCCGGCCCGCGGGAAGCGCATCCAGTACGTGTTGAACAGCGTGTCGACGCCGTCCAGCGCCGCCGCCAGCCTGTCCGGCTGGCCGAAGTCAAGTGGCTCCACGGTGATCCGCGCCGCCAGCGGGTCCGTGCCTCCGGATCGCCGCGACAGCGTCACCACCTCCCGCCCGCGGGCGACGAGCGCCTCGGCCAGGGCACGACCGGTGAAGCCGAAGGCGCCGGTCACCGCGTCACGCCGCGTCGGCACGGCGGTCATCGAGAGAGAAACCTGCTACTCATCAGTAGCACTATCACCGACGTCAGAGCGGCCGTCAAGCGAGGATGTGACGCGCGACGGCCTCGCGCGTCCTACCCTGCGAACAGAGATGACCGACACCTCGACCCTGCTCGACCTGCTCGAGGACGCCGCCGCGCGTTTCGCCGACCGGCCCGCGCTCGGGCTGCGTCGCGATGACGGCACGTCCTTCAGCTGGTCGTACCGCGAGCTCGACCGACGGAGCCGGATCGCGGCGTGGCGGCTACGCGCCCTCGACCTCGCGCCGGGCGAGCGGGTCCTGACATGGTCGCCGTCCACGCCCGAGCTGCCGGCTGCCTACTTCGGGGCGATCCGCGCCCGGCTGACGCTCGTGCCGCTCGATCTGCGCATGTCGGCCGAGGCGATCGAGGGCATCGTCGCGGCGTCCGGCGCGAAGCACCTCGTGCTCGGCACCGGCCGCGACGCCCCCGATCCCCGAGAGGCGAAGCTCGAGCGTTTCCCGACGACGAGCGTCGAAGACCTGTCTGCCGAACCGGACGAGACCTTCCCGGCCGACTGGGAGGCGCAACTCGAGGCCTGGCCGCGCCCGGCCGGCGACGACCTCGTCGAGCTCATCTTCACGTCCGGTACGACCGGCACTCCGAAGGGCGTGATGCTGACCCACGACACGGTGCGCGCCGCCGTCGGCTCATACCACCGTGTGATCCCACCGCTCGAGCACCGGATCGTGTCCGTCCTGCCGCTGTCGCACCTGCTCGAGCAGGCGGTCGGGTTGTTCTACGCAGTGTCGGTCGGGGCGAGCGTCCTCTACGTCCGGAGCCGCAACCCGCGGGTCATCTTCGAGTCGCTGCGCGATCACCGGGTGACGACGATGGTCGTCGTGCCGCAGGTCCTGGACCTGTTCTGGAGCGCCATCGAGCGCGAGGCCGACAAGGCCGGCCGCGGCGCCCTGCTGGGCCGCCTGCGTGGCATCGCCCGGCGGCTGCCGTACGCCCTGCGACGACTCCTCTTCCGGTCCGTCCATCGTCAGCTCGGCGGCTCGTTCCGGCTGTTCCTGTCGGCCGGGGCGTTCCTGCCGCCCGCCCTCCAGGAGGCGTGGCAGGACCTCGGCGTCATCGTCCTCCAGGGATACGGCGCGACGGAGACGGGCTCCGGCACCTGCACGAGGCTCGACGACCATGGCCTCGGCACCGTCGGGCGGGCGGCCCCGGGCATCGAGATGCGCCTGGCCGAGGACGGCGAGGTGCTGTTCCGGGGGCCGATGCTGTTCCGCGGCTACTGGCAACGACCGGACCTGACGCGCGACGCGTTCACCGAGGAGGGCTGGTATCGGACCGGCGACATCGGGCACCTGGACGAGGCCGGCCGGCTGGTCCTCTCGGGTCGCAAGAAGGACATCGTCGTCCTGCCGAACGGCTTCAACGTCTACCCGGAGGACCTCGAGAATGCGCTCCGGGTCGCCGGCATCCGCGATTCGGTGTGCATCGAGACGCGGCCCGGCCGCATCGAGGCGATCCTGCTCGCGCCTGGCAGCCACGGCATGCCGCAGGGCGGCGACATCCCGGGCGGCCGCGCCGCGGCACTGGCCGAGGACCCGGAGGCGGTGCGCGCCCGGATCGACGCCGCGGTGAAGGCAGCCAACGCGACCCTCGGGCAAAACCAGCGGATCGCCGGCTGGCGGCTCTGGCCGGACGCCGACTTCCCGCGGACCCACACCCTCAAGGTCAAGCGAGATCGGGTCCGGGCGTGGGCCGCCGTCGACGCTCCGCTTCCGGTAACGGAAGCGGGACTAGACCCGGCAGCGGGTTAGCTCGGGACGTCGACCCCGCTGCCGACCGTCTCGAGCGCGGCGGCGATCCTGCGAGTGCGCTCATCCGGCGAGCTCGCGGCCGACCAGCTGAAGAACACGACCGTCGGGCCGACCGTCCGGACCACGAAGGCGCTGTCCGGCGGGAACTGGACCAGGCCGATCGGGCTGCCCACGTATGCCGCCTGCTCGCGGGCCGCGGCATCGGCGGTCGCCGGGTCACGGAGCTCGTAGACGACGATGAAGCCGTGCTCGGGATCGTCCGGCAGGACGACCTGCAGGACGAGTCGAGGGGCGGCGGCGAGCGCTGGCGACTCCGCGGGACGATAGGCGAGGGCCGGAGGCGCGATCTCCAGCCCCTCCGCGGCGAGGGCCTCCTCGATGAGACGAGCGGCCTCGTCGGTCGCGGCGGTCGTCGTGCCGGTCCCGAACGAGACCGGCGGGAACGTCGCGATCGGCCCCTCGCCACCGCCGCAGCCGGCGAACAGAACCGCCGCGAGGGCGACCGCCGGCAGCGCCGTGCCGCGGCCGCTCGCGCGCCTCTTCACCCCGGCGGCCACGTCATCGAGCGCCCGCCGAGCAGGTGGAAGTGGAGGTGGTCGACCGTCTGGCCGCCCCACGTGCCGACGTTCGTGACGATGCGGTAGCCGCGCTCGGCGATGCCCTCGGACCGGGCGACAGCGGCCGCCGCCGCGAAGATCGCGCCGAGCAGCCCGGCATGCTCGGCCGTCAGGTCGGCGGCCGACCCGATGTGCTCGCGCGGCATCAGCAGGACATGGGTCGGCGCCCGTGGCGCGATGTCTCGGATGGCGAGGACCGCGTCGTCCTCGTGAACCTTCGTCGAGGGGATCCGGCCGGCGACGATGCGGCAGAAGGGGCAGTCGTCGACCCGATGCCGAGGCTCCGCGCGGTCGCTCACCAGAGGTTCGGCTTCGTGCTCATCAGGAAGCCGATCGCCCCGACGAGCGCGGCCATCCCGTACGACAGGTAGCGCTGCCGACGCGCGCGCGTCGCCCAGGTGCGGTCGTCGGCGCTCGCCCGGATCCCGATCAGCCGCCGCAGGCTCGGTCGCTGGATGAAGAACGCAAGGGCGAGATCCGCGGCGTAGAGCCCGAGAGCGACGATGAGCCACGGCTGGCCGAGCAATCCGGTGCCCAGGACCGCGATCAAGCCCAGGCCGGATCCGACCAGGCCGAGGCCGACGAGCCCGGTCCCACGACCCTGCATCCACAGCAATGCCTGGACGACGGTGCTCCCGGAGTCGACCGTCGCCCGACGCGCTCGCAGCGTGAACGGCAGCAGGACGGACGGCACGAACAGCGCGACGGCGAGCGCGATGTGGACAGCGAGAAGCACCGGGAAGAAGGCCGACATGGCGGGACCGATTGTAGGGCGCGCCGGCCGTCAGCCCGTCCGCCGGGCGACGAGCGCGACCCAGTCGCCCTCGATGTAGCGGTCGCCGATCGCGAGGCCGGCGACTTCGAACGCCGCCCGCACGTCCGCCTCCCGGTCCGCGAAGATGCCCGAGGCGACGAGTGCGCCAGCCGGCCGCAGTTCGGCGACGAGGGCCGGCGCGAGCTCGATCAGCACGGACGCCACGAGGTTCGCCAGGACGAGGTCGAACGGCCGGCTGCCGGACGGCAGGCGGCCGAGGCGCGACCGGACACGGCGCGCGACCCGGTTGCGCCTCGCGTTCAGCGTCGTCGCCTCGATGGCGATCGGGTCGATGTCGAGTCCCAGGACGCGCGCCGCGCCGAGCCGCGCCGCGGCGATCGACAGGATCCCGGAACCGCAGCCGACATCGAGGACACGTGCGCCCCCGAGGCCCGGCGCGGCGTCGGCGAGCGCCTCGAGCGCGGCCAGGCAGAGGCGCGTCGTTGGATGGAGGCCCGTCCCGAAGGCCATCCCCGGATCGACCGCGATGACGACCTCAGTCGGGCCGGCGCGGTGGCGCCGCCACGTCGGCCGGATCACGAGCCGCCGCCCGACGCGGAGGACCGGGAAGTGGCGCTTCCAGGCGGTCGCCCAGTCGGCCTCGTGAACGAGCCGCGTCCGGAGCTCGCCGATCGGGCGCAGGCCGAACGCCGCGAGGTGCCCGAGGGCCGCCTCGACGACCTCGACCGCCCGCCCCGTGGCTGCTGGATCGAGCGCCGGGACGTACGCCCGGACGGTCGCCGGGCGCGTCGCGTCCAGCCGCGCCCCGAGCCCATCGTCCACGAGCTCGAAGGCGGGCTCGACGCTCGCCCCGCCGCTCGCCACCCGGCCGAGGATCTCGCTGACCGTCTCGACCGCCTCGACGTCGGCCTCGACGGCAAGCTCCAGCCACTCGCCGCGCCCGGGCGTTGCGTCACTATCCGAGAGCGTCACGGACCCGTTCGAGGAGGCCGCCCTCGGTGACCTCCTCGCCGGCCGCCTCCGCGTACGCGGCGAGCGCCTCCCGCTGCGCGCGCGACAGCTTCGTCGGAACGACGACGTTGACGAACACGTGGAGGTCGCCGCGGACGCCGGAGCGGCGGAGGTGTGGCACGCCCTTGCCTCGCAGCCGGATCTCCGTCCCGGGCTGTGTGCCCGGCTTGATCTCGACCTCCTCCTCGCCGCCGATCGCCGGGACGCGGACCCGCGTCCCGAGCGCGGCCTGGGCGATCGAGACATCCGCCTCGTAGAGGAGCTCCGTCCCCTCGCGCTTCAAGCGCGGGTGGGGCAGAACGTGGACGGCGACGTACAGCGAGCCGGAGGGCCCGCCGCGCGGCCCGACCTCGCCCTCGTTCGAGAGCCGGATCTGGTGACCCTCGTCGATGCCGGCCGGGATCGTCACGTGGAGCGTTCGCCGCCGCTCCGTCCGGCCCTCGCCGCGACACGTCTCGCATGGCGTCTCGACGATCCGGCCGTCGCCCCGGCAGCGCGGACAGGTGGCGACGTTGACCATCTGGCCGAGCATCGTCTGGCGGACGCTCCGGATCTCGCCTCGGCCGTTGCACTGCGGGCATGTCGTGGGGGTCGTGCCCACCTTCGCGCCGCTCCCGGCGCATGTCTCGCAGCGCCCGAGGACCGGGAACTCGATCTCCTTCTCCGTGCCGAGGACCGCCTCGTCGAACGTGATCCGGAGGTCGTAGCGGAGATCCGAGCCGGCCGACGGGTGGCCACGTCTCGAGCTCGCCTGAGTACCGCCGAAGAACGCGTCGAAGATGTCCGAGAAGCCGCCGAAGCCCGTGAATCCCTCCCCGTCGCCGCCGACGCCGACGCTGCCGAACATGTCGTAGCGCTGTCGCCGCTCTGGGTCGGACAGGACCTGGTAGGCCTCGTTGACCTCCTTGAATCGCTCGGCCGCGACGGGGTCCCTGTTGACGTCAGGGTGCCACTGCTGGGCGAGCTTGCGGAACGCCTTCTTGATCTGGGCGTCGGTCGCGTCGCGCTCGAGGCCCAGGACGCGATAGAGGTCGGTCGCCATGTGTGGCGAAGTCTACGGGAGCGCGCGCTACCATCCTTGTCATGCCCCTGACCGACGCGGCCCGTCTGACGATCGCGCTCACCGTCGACGCGGACTTCATCTCGGATTCCGTGCGCCGCGGCGACCCGCCGGTGAAGCTGTCGCACGGCGAGTTCGGGGCGCGCGTCGGGATGCCACGGCTGCTCGACCTGTTCGCGCGGCACAGTGTCCCGGCCACCGTCTTCGCGCCAGGTCACTCGCTCGTCACCTGGCCTGACCTGGCGCGGGAGGTCCACGACGGCGGCCACGAGCTGGCGACGCACGGCTGGTACCACGAGGACTTCGCCGAGCTGTCGGTGGACGCGCAGCGCGATGTCCACTCGCGATCGATC
>Ga0247727_10007474_pt1 | contig 20792 bp, 16 predicted proteins | sample WisWelCaveWW1625_FD_202498 | JGI IMG/M metagenome (GOLD analysis project Ga0247727, IMG submission 202498) | Biofilm microbial communities from Wishing Well Cave, Virginia, United States - WW16-25 | ecosystem: Environmental > Aquatic > Deep subsurface > Groundwater > Cave microbial mat | place... | reverse complement strand
GGTCAGGTTCCGCTGCAAACGGAAGAGCGTGAATCATTGCAGATCGTGGCTCCCCCCGAATAGACCGGCGACAGAAATCCAAAATACTAAAAACGAAACTCGAAAGAAACCCGAAGCACTAAACTAAATTCAAAATTCTAAACGAGGTCCGGGGGATTTTGTCGGAAGTGGATATTGCCACGAACTCTAAGAAAACTACTTTTTCCTGCTTTTTTTGACTTTTTTCTTAGCAGGGCTTTTGGGGGACGGTTTTCCTTTCACTTTCTTTTGCGGCGCAGGCGCTTTGGCCTGTGCTGCTTTTTTCGGCGCTTCGGGAACTATTGCTTTAGCTGCTCTTTTCGCAGGTTTAGCCTTTACCACTACCTTGTTCATTTTGGCTAACTCGACCTGCCCCTTTTTTCGCTCTTTTGCCGCTTTTCCCTTTGGTCGTTCAATTGCTCGAATTGCCTCCAGTACCGCCTGCTTTACCTTTTTCATGGGTCTGGGGGATTCATCAGATGACCGGGACCTCTTTTTCTTGTACGAGCGATTAATGATTTCCAAAAGCTTTTCTGCTTCTTCCCAACTCGTTAACTGTGCCTGACGCCATCCCGCATCATGAAGCATTTCAACAGGATGGGGATGCACAAAAGCCTGATTCTCGATCGTCGAGAGGTCCTTATGCGCCGGCTTGAATTCCACGAAGATAATCTCGTGGCTCCGGTTCATCCCAAGGGTGCATATGGTCTGACCCTCGCTCTTGATGAATATCCTCTCGGGCGAGCTGCTGCTCTCGTTATCCGCAGTCAGTTCATCTTTTAACTTTATGTAGATTTCTTCAGCCGTCATTTTTGCTAAGAGAATATACACGGATTGGTAAAATTAATCAATAAGAATGATAAATGTAGTATTATTTTAATCGATGCAAGGGTGATGCGCCCGATTCATGAGACCGCATATGACAAGCATTCCACGATACTCCTGTGACGATATTATCTTTATATGCATTGACTTACAGGAAACACTTCTGAATAGAATTCCTGATTCGAAGCGCCTGGTTTCCCGGAATTCACTGATGATTGATGTTGCTAACCGGCTCAATCTACCGTATGTGGTGACAAGTCAGTACAGGAAGGGTCTAGGTGAAATCACGCCTGAGGTGATGGAAAAGGCAATTTGTCCAGTGCTGGACAAGACGAGTTTTAGTTGCGGCAGCGACGAGGCGATTTTCCGGAGGATCACAGAGTCGGGAAGGAGGCAGGTTGTCATTTCAGGTGTAGAGACTCACATTTGCGTTCAACAGACGTGTCTGGATTTTCTGCGGAAGGATTACCCTGTTGCGGTCCTGGCCGATGCTGTGGGAGCCAGGGGGGAACTTGATCACAAAATCGGTCCTGGAAAGAATGGCGAATTCGGGCGCCATGATTGTCACTACTGAAATGCTGATTTATGAGCTCCTGGGTCGCAGCGACACGCCTGCATTCAAACAAATTCTGCCTTTAATCAAGTCTAGCGCTACTCACACCCGATAGGCGCACCGGGCGGAGGATCGAGAGGCGTAGTCAGCTTTATTTGTTTCGGATCCTTTTCGAAACGAACGATTTCGGCTATCGCAAATTGGAAGTGGTCCTTCTGGTTTTCATCCTTTAGCGTCTTATGCTGTTCCACGAGCCAGTTTTTCAACTGATCGAGTTTCGAAAAAGCGATTGCTCTGGCTTGAGGTGATGTTTGATCATTGACACCCAGATTCATCAGGTAATACAACGTCAGCATGTTAACGACTCGACGGATTTCAGAAGGATATCCGGCACCTGCGGGCTTCTTCCACGTTGCTGCAATGAGCTTATCTATGGTTTCACGGAGGCCGGGAACCTGTGGATTGCGCGCATTGTATTCGACAAGTCTTGCTGCCCGTTGCGGATGCAGCAACAGGTAAATGACGATATTTGCCGCGTTTTCGGGAGGGGCCAGCGAATCAAGAGTCACGCCGGTTCGAGCCGGAAATGTTTCGCGCCATCGTGGAAAGCCGAACGGCCTTGGTGGAATTAAACTCAAGATCGCATCCGGAAGCGCCAGGGTCTCGGGTTCCAGGGTCAAAAGCAATGCGTCCAGAGCTTTCCTTTGCTGATCGGGAGGAACTATTTGAGGAGAAGGCTGCCCGTCACCACGGACTGAGTAGTTGTAACTCAAGCCTCCCAGGAGTTTGGCAACGGCAATGACCTGATAGCGATGGAAAAGATAAACAGGAACAAGCGTTTCTTCCAGGGTTGCGAGTGGAATTCCTTCCTGAATCACATTTTCCGTAAAACGCGACAAAGCAAGACGTCTTACACGAAGAATGTGGTGCAACTCCAGAACGGGATCGCTGCCGTTATCCCATAGATGAGCTACAGGGTTGGCTCCGCCATCAGGGCGGGCATCTTCATCTGCAATAAACAGCAGCCCTTTCCGGATTGAATCAGCCAGAATTCCATTCAGCATTTCATCCTCACTCCCCGGATTATCGGATTCGCCGTAGCCATAGTGGATGGCAACTTTGTCCCAGTCTCCGATTCCGTGAGCATATGCGTCGGAGAGATCAAAGGACTCGTCTTCACGAATCTTTACAGCCGGGTGCGGATAATCCATTACTGAAGCGCGACCGTTCATGCTTGCAGCAAAGTTGTGCGTGAGGCCGAGCGTATGACCGACTTCGTGTGCCGACAATTGGCGGATTCTGGCAAGCGACAGTTCCAGCATTTGCTGTGAAGGTGTTTTGCCGCGTTCGTGCGGCGCGAGTAATCCTTCAGCGATCATGTAATCCTGACGCACCCTCTGTGACCCGAGCGATACATGACCTTTGATGATTTCGCCGGTGCGGGGATCCACTATTGTGCTTCCGTAAGACCATCCCCGGGTAAGCCTGTGGACCCACTGAATCACGTTGTATCGAATATCGAGAGGGTCTGCATCCGGCGGCAGTATTTTCACTTCGAACGCGTTCTTGAATCCGGCAGCCTCAAAAGCCTGGTTCCACCAGCTTGCTCCTTCAACGAGAGCGGACCGTACCGGTTCAGGAGCTCCTGAATCCACGTAATACACAATCGGTTCGACAACTTCCCCCGATGCATCTTTCTTTTTTAGCCTGTGCCGGGCGATCCAGCGCGTCCATAAAGGCCCACCGACAGGCGTCGCAAAATCCATGAATCGAATTCCATAAAATCCGGCTCTTGGATCGAAGCGGCGTGGCGAATAACCAGGCCCCGGCGCCGCAACAAACGAATGGCGCTGTCGAAGCGTTATCGCTTTCGGTGTTGGAGTTACATCGCGCACAAATTCACCGGGAGCGTCGCCGGCAAAAGTCAGCATCACTTCTATTTCCGTATTCTGCGGAAAATTTTTTGTGCCTTCCGGTGCAAAGGTCGATGTGGATTCATCCAGCTTGAAATCGCCCTGCTTTGTTTCCTTCAACGTTGAGACAACCTCAAATGTGTCCTGAAGGAAAAAAGCTGTGGCGTCGACAAGAACCCGCTCGCCATCTTCGGCAGCCACCTGGAATCCGCCCAGAACAGATTCGGCAAACGATTCCCTTACCGTGCGCAACTCGGCTGGATTCTCAGTGATCGCTCTAAAATTGTAGTTTGGTTGTATCAGCAGCACCTTTGGTCCGCTTCGTATGAACTTGACTATTCGAGTGTCGCCGGGTCTTCCCCGGTCCAGTCCCACGTCATTTGATCCAAGACCTCCCGGCATCCAGTTCACGTACAAAAACTCTTCGTTCCAGCGGTCGATTTCCAACCAGATTTTTCCGTTTCGCTCATCCTGGTAACAGATGAAAAATCCCGGATGTTTTTTCATGCCGGCGGTCTTGTCTGCAATTGCCGGAAACGGTTCGGAGAAAACGAATGTGGAACAGAGCAAAGCAAGAAGCAGTATTGTGATTTTCATGCGAATTGCTTGAGGATCAAATGATAAAGAAGCGAGGCTCTGCGCGGGAGTGAACTCACCAGGATATGCTCGTTCGCTGCATGTGCTCCGCCACCTTCGGCTCCGAGACCGTCCAGTGTCGGTACTCCAAGAGCTGCGGTCAGGTTACCGTCACTACCGCCGCCTGTCCAGAATTCAGACAACGGATACTCCATCTCAGAGGCAATCTCGCTTGCCTGCCGGTACAAAGAGAGCACCTTTTCTGATCGCTCGAGCGGTGGCCGTTCGATTCCACCTTCGATCGTAAGGATCGCCTGCGGATTCCTTGCGGAGAGTCCTGTAAAACGGGCTTGCAGCCAGCTCACGTCCTCTCTGGTATCGCAACGAACGTCAATTTTCACTTCAGCCTGTGCTGGAATTACGTTTGTTCTCGTGCCTCCATGAATGATTCCAGCATTTACGCTGATTCCTTTTCGCTGTGCATTCCAACTGTGCGCTTCAATAATCTGATGGGACAACTCTTCGATTGCATTGATTCCTTTTTCGGGCTCTACTCCCGCATGGGCGGCTTTGCCGTGGGCCGTCAAAGTGTATCGTCCGACACCGCGTCTTTTTGTTTTCAGACCGTTGTTTGGCCCCGCGGGTTCAAGAATAAAGGCCGCCCTGGCAGAGCGAGCGTCACGTTCTATCAATTGCCGTGAAGTCTCGCTTCCTTCTTCTTCATCGGATGTAATCAGAAAACTCACAGGGTACCGGTCCTGACGTCGCTCTCGAATCAACCGGAGCGCGTATAATCCGATCACGAGGCCTGCCTTCATATCGAAGACTCCAGGACCGCCGGCGGTTTCACCATTTGTCTGCCACGGCATTTGAGCAAGCGTCCCCAGTTCCCAGACCGTGTCAAAATGACCGATCAAGAGCAAATGCCCGAAATGTGAACCCCATCGAGCAACAAGATGATTCCCGCGAACGGCATCCTCTTTCCATTCCAGATGCATCCCGATATCTTCCAGTGCGGCTCCAAAGGCCTGGCTGAGCCGGTCCACCGATTCCTTGTTCGAAGTGGGCGATTCCATCTTTACCCATTCCCCCAGATCCGACACCATTCCGTCTTGAAGCGTTTCAAAAAATTCCAGAGTTTCTTTCGGATTCATTTCTACTCCAGCGCAAACTGCATAAAACCGTTAAAGGCAATTCGATCCCCAACCGCTGCTGAAACGTGAAATCGACCCAGGCGTCCTTTGCGGCGCAACAATTCGGCGTTCATCAACAAAACATCTCCCGGTCGAACAGGGCTACGAAAACGAACTTTGTGGAGTCCCAAAAAAAACATCAATTTATTACGGTTCTCTTCCTCCATCAAAATCAGAATCGCGCCCAGTTGCGCGATTGCTTCCGAAAGAATGGAGGCGGGTACAATTCTCAAGTTGTCGGGCAATCCTTCAAAGTACCATTCGCTGTACGTAATGTTCTTGGTCCCCGAGATGCTTTTTTGCGGGACGATTTCCGTAATGCGGTCAATGAGCAGGAACGGATGACGGTGGGGCAGGAATTTCTGGATAGCATCGATTCCGGGCAAGTTGTCTTTTTCCATGCCACTTTATAATAATGGTAGTTGTATGAATCGCCAACCGGCCGTAGCAGGATATTTTTATTCAGGTGAAAAACACCGATTGGAGCTGGAACTCGGTAAACTGGTTCCTGTGAAAAAAGAGAAGGTGCGCGCTACTGCTGTTGTTGTGCCGCATGCCGGCTACATGTATTCGGGCGCCGTAGCAGGCGAAGTGTATGCGTCTTTGGAACTGCCGCAGACATATTTGATGCTTTGTCCAAACCACACCGGCGCCGGAAGCGATTTTGATGTGTGGGCGGAAGGTGAGTGGTTGACTCCGCTCGGGTCAGTCAGTGTGGACGCCGAACTCACCGCAAAGCTGATGCATTTGTTTCCGCGTGCCACCCGGGACGGGCGCGCTCATTTGCGGGAACATTCGCTGGAAGTGCAACTTCCCTTCTTGCAGCTCTTGAAAGGCGACATTTCCATTGTAGCGGTTTGCATTCGACAGCACCATTACGCGTATCTGGAAGAGCTCGGACACGCCATCGCGCAGGTGATTCGCGATTCCGGCAATGAAATTCTGATCGTTGCCAGCAGCGATATGACACATTACGAAAAACAGGAGAGAGCGCGCCATAAAGATCAACTGGCCATTGAGCAAATGGAAAAGTTATCTCCACGCGGATTATTCGATACAGTACACAATGAAGACATTTCCATGTGCGGATATCTCCCGGTTACTGCAGCATTAATCGCCGCTCTGGATCTTGGCGCCACGAAGGGCAAACTATTGAAATATGCCACTTCCGGCGACATCACCCGGGATTACTCCAGCGTCGTCGGCTACGCGGGAATCATCATCACCTGAAGATTTCAGATTTCAGATTTTAGATTGCAGATTGAACCTGCGGGGCTCGGAGCTGGCGTTCTACAATCTACAATCTGAAATCTACAATCTGAAATCCTCAATGGGGTGTTGTGATGGAGCGAATGGCGATTACGTTTGACGATGTTTTGCTGGTGCCTTCTTACAATCATTATGAATCGAGGCGTGCGGTCGTTACTTCGATGAGAGATCGAACCGGCAAGCTGGAACTGGAACTGCCTTTGATGACTTCCAACATGGATACCGTTACGGAGCATGAAATGGCATGCTTTATTGGAGCACACGGGGGAATTGGCGTATTGCACCGCTTCCTTTCGATTGAGCGGAATGTAGAAGAGTTCAAGCTCTCACCGCCAAAGACTTTCGTTTCAGTGGGCACAACGGATCAAGACCTTTTACGTGCTGAAGCTTTGCGTGACGCAGGCGCGAATTACTTCTGCATCGATGTTGCGCACGCTCACGGCAAGTATGTGGGCCGGATGTTGAAGAAACTTCGTGACATGTTGCCGGAAGCCTGTATTATGGCCGGCAATGTTGCCACATACGCAGGCGCGGACTATCTTGCTTCCTGTGGATCCGATATGATCAAAGTGGGAATCGGCGCCGGGTCCGTTTGTACTACGCGAATCAAGACAGGTTTTGGCGTGCCCATGCTTACTGCGATCCAGGAATGCGTGAGAGTGGACCGGTCCATTGTTGCTGACGGCGGAATCCGCACACCCGGAGATATTGTCAAAGCGCTTGTCTTTGGAGCAGATTTTGTGATGATTGGCGGCATGCTCGCGGGTACGCGCCCGACTCCCGGCGAAGTAATCACCAGAGCGGATGGATCAAAGGTCAAAGTGTACCGGGGAATGGCGAGCCGCGAAGCTCAAGAAGATAAAGGCAGCCCACTGCCGGAATGGAAAACTTCTGAAGGTATTGCGGTAGAAGTTTCCTATCGTGAGGATGAAGAAGAGATCATCGCGGATATTATTGGAGGTGTGCGTTCCGGACTCACGTATGGCGGATCCAGTAACATTCCGGAGTTGCAACGCAAACTGGATTACGTGCTCGTATCACACGCAGGTCTTATCGAAAACTATCCGCACAAATTACTGGAAAAATGATCTAAACAGTGAACCGATCACAGGGAGATCGCCTGATGAAAAAAACAATTACTCTACTGGTTTTTTATCTGCTGTCTGTTTCAGTACTTTTTGGAGACGACGAAAAAAAGGCTGAAGAAACAAAAATTAAGGTTACCAAGAGAGGCCAGATCGTTGAATCCTTTAAAGGAACGGGCAACGAGCTGACACGCGCATTCAAGCTAAAAAAAGGACCTGCTACATTTAATGCCGTCCTCCGATGGGACAAAAAGGACCCCGATCTCGCGAAAGGAGAGGGAGACTTTTCCATTCGTCTTCTGGACTCAAAAGAAAAACTGGTTGAGCTTGTCATCGGAACCATCGATCATTTCGACGGCTCCCGCACGATTGAAGCGCCGGAATCGCAGGAATATAAACTCAAGATCGTAGCTCCCGGTGATTGGGAAATTTCGATTGAACAATAACGGCGAGTACTCGAACTGTAGGATGCCAAACGTGCGTCCTGTCGTCTTGCAGGATCAAAATTGTTGTAGGACCAGCCAAGCATGCTTGAAATCTTTGCTCAATCTTTGTCAGTTCCGAAAGAGTTTATCGCAAGTGCCAGAGTAATGAGTAATGAGTGCTGAGTGGCGGCTGTTCCGGGGGCGGAACAGCCGTAGTTTCCGGCGCACGTTATCGACTTGTTTTGTTGGCTCTCTGGCTTTTGATTTTGTTTTGAACGGAAGTTTCTTAAACCCTCCGATAATTCTTGCCACCTCTTCAGCCTGAACTTTGATTTTCTGGAAGCTTGCCTGCGGGATATAACTCAAGTCCAGAGCCACGTAAAGATGAGATCGAACTTCGGCGCAAGAAGACTTTGCCATTGACAGGAATTTATGGAATTCTTTTCGGCTGGCCCGTTCAAATCCTTCCGCGAAAAATGTTTACAATACCTTTGCAACATCACAAAACTTAGCGTCTATTGAAAACTGAATCAGACAATAGTGCGGGCTTCCGTCACAGCATTTCGCGGATCTTATTAAGCAAAAAAACCATTGATAACGGTTTGGTGAGGAAAGTGGTTCCCGGCTCCAGTGCACCTTGGCGTACTATAGCCTCTTCGGCATAACCGGACATATAGAGAACCTTCGTGGCAGGTCGTTGACTGCAGATTTGTTGCACTAGTTGCATGCCGCTCATCTGCGGCATCACGACGTCCGTGATGACCAAATGGATCGGCCCCTTGTGGATCCGGATGAGTTCAACTGCCTCATGACCGCTTCCTGCTTGCAAAACAGTGTAACCCCGCAACGTGAGGAACGCGCTTACGGCGCCGCGCAGTAATTCATTATCATCCACCAGCAAGATCGTCTCTTCGCCCGATTCAGCAACTACTGCTGAAGCCGTAGGTAATGGAGTTTCCACTGGTTCGTCAAATCGTGGAAGGTAGATTCGAAAGGTGCTACCCTGACCCTGCCGGCTTTCCACAGTGATGTATCCTTCGCTTTGCTTGACGATTCCGAATACCGTGGACAGACCGAGCCCTGTTCCTTTTCCTGGCCCTTTGGTTGTAAAGAAAGGTTCAAAAATCCGCGAAATCGTCGCTTCGTCAATTCCACAACCCGAATCTGTAACTGTCAACATCACGTAGCAGCCCGGCGTAGAACCCGGGTGGTTACGGCACCAGTTTTCCTCTAACCGGACATTCGAAGTCTCCAAGAACAACTTACCTCCAGTCGGCATAGCATCACGCGCATTTACAACCAGGTTCATGATGACTTGTTCAATCTGACTTGGGTCTACCATGACACGACCCAGATCGGGATCAAGAGAAGTTCTCAGATCGATGTGCTCCCCGATGAGGCGCCGCAACAAGCCATCCATCCTGGAAACAACACCATCCAAATCCACTACCTTGGGAGTTAGAATCTGCTTGCGGCTGAAAGCCAGTAGTTGTTGCGTTAGAGAAGCTCCTTGCTGTGCTGCCTTCTGGATTCCCAATGTATCTTTTCTCAAAGGATCGTCAGGCGCTAACTTGAAAAGTAGAAGTTCGGAGTAGCTGCTGATGGCCATCAAGATGTTGTTAAAGTCGTGAGCTACACCGCCTGCCAGGCGACCGATCATTTCTATTTTCTGTGATTGAAGAAGCTGTTCCTGAAGCTGCTTCATATGCGTCACGTCTCGCATCAATCCGCGGTAGGCGACAATATTCCCTTTCTCATCCCTGACGGCAGTGGAAGTCTCCTGTACGATGATTCTTTCTCCATCTTTTCTTTCCATGATTAATTCAAAGTCTTTCACATAACCTTGCATTTCCATCGTGGCCACGTATTTTTCTCGATCACCGGGATTGACGAAAAAGTCTCGATTAATATCAGCTTCAAGCATTGCTTCCTTGGAAGGATATCCGAAAAGATCGACACCTGCCTGGTTTATGTCAACGACCTTTCCCCCTGGTGTGGAGATAAAGACAACATCCTTCGATTCTTCAAAAAGCCGTCGGTAATTCTCTTCGGATCTCCTGATAAATTGCTCTGTCAGCTTGCGCTCCGTAATGTCCCGTATCGCGGCGATCTTCATTATCCCATCTTTGGTTTCAATCGGGCTGACGGTTATGTCTATCGGAAATTCTTCGCCGCTTTTCCGAACTCCACGGAGTTCCTGTACGGAGGATGAATTCATTGGATGCAGACCCAATCCACCAGGAACAAGTTTTTCAACACTGGATGCCAGCAGTTCCTGCCCTGTGTATAAGAAGAGTTGTTCGGCCTGTGTGTTGGCAAGCAAAATTCTTCCTTTACCATCTGTAATGACCATTGCATCAGGCGCTGACTCGAGGACAGCGCGAAACATATGCTCCGCTTCTTTACGTTGCTCGACTTCCTTCCGCAATTCCCTATTTCTGGCTTCGATCTTTCGTAAACGTATCCGGAAGGCCGAATACATAAGGATAATCAACAGTGTTGCGTTTCCGAACTTGAACCACCACGTTTGGTAGAACTGTGGCGACAGCGTAAAAGCAAGTACAGCGCCACTGTGATTCCAAACGCCATCTTCGTTGCATCCTACTACCTTGAATGTATAATTGCCCGGAGGAAGATTCGTATAATATGCCGTGCGACGAATGCCGGCATCAACCCAATCCTTGTCAAACCCATCCAACCTGTATTTGCACTTTACCCTTTCCGGTATGGCGAAACTGAGAGCAGTATACTGAAATTCGAACCTTTGCCTTCCTGCATCCACGCGCGTTTCACTTTTAACTCTTGCCTGTCCCGTCTCATACCCTTGCGTTCCAGGAGCGGAGTACGACCACACTACCTGATCATCTGCTTTTACTTTCTCCAAAATTATGGGCGGAGGCAATTCATTTTCTTTGATCTTTTCCGGATCAATCACGACGGCCCCTTTGATGGTCGGAAACCAGAGCCTCCCATCTCGTGTTTTATATCCCGCCAGCTGACCACCGGTGCATTCCTGACTCCTCATGCCGTCGGCCTTTCCATAACCTGAGGAATGAACATTCTTGATCTTTCCGTCTGCAAAATCCTTCAAATCCGCTTTGCTGACTTGAAAGATTCCCTTATGGCCACTCATCCAGAGATTCTGCTTGTTGTCTTCCAGGATCTGGTATACCACATCATCGAACAGTCCTTCCTTTGTGGTGTAATGTACGAACCGCCCGTTCTTGAATAGATTTAGACCCCCACTTTCTGTTCCAATCCATAGATTCCCATCACGGTCCTCATAGAGGCTCCATACATCATTGAATGACAATCCCTCTTTTGTTGTGAAGCTTTGCCATTTACCATCGTGCAAACGATTCAATCCACCGATTCGAGTCCCGATCCATAAGTCTCCGTGTCGGTCTTCCAAAATGGAGTAAACAATATCGCTAGAAAGCCCATCTTTGGTGGTGTAGTGGATCCACCTGCCGTTTCTCAAGCGATTCAGACCACGTTCTGTTCCAACCCATAAATCTCCATGGCGGTCCTGATAAATGGACCAGACATCATCGTCTGATAACCCATCCCTGGTCGTGTAGTGGTCCCATTTCCCATCGAGGAAGCGATTCAAACCGCCGCCTTCTGTTCCGATCCACAGGTTTCCTTGTCTATCCTGATAGATAGACCAAACATCATTGTCTGAGAGCCCATCCCTGGTTGTGTAGCTATTCCATTTTCCATCTTTAAAGCGATTCAAACCGCCACCATTTGTTCCTATCCACAAGCTTCCCTCGTGATCCTCATAGATGCATAAGATATGATTGGCAGACAACCCCTCCTTGCTGGTGTAGGTGGTCAGTTTCCCATCGCGAAAGCGATTCAAACCGCCGCCATCAGTTCCAACCCACAAGCTTCCTTCACGATCTTCATAAAGCGACCACACAAAGTCGTTCGACAGTCCATCTTCGGTTGTATAGTGTTTCCATATGCCATCGCGAAAACGACTTAAGCCACCGCCGTTTGTTCCGATCCACAAGTTTCCTTCGCGATCTTCGAGGAGACTCAAAACCCCGTCGTTTGAGAGTCCATCCTTGGTTGTGTAGCTTCTCCATATGCCATTGCGGAAAAGACTCAGGCCGTCCCTCGTTCCAGCCCACACATTCCCCTGGTGATCCTCAACCAGCGACCACACAAAATTGCTTGAGAGTCCATCTTTGGTGGAATATCGGCTCCATTTGCCGTTTCTTATGGAATATAGACCATCGCCCCTTGTTGCCACCCACAGGTTGGCTTGACGATCTTCCAATAGGTCATAAACGAAACTGTTCGGTGGTCCATCCTTGTCGCCTATGATGCTCAATGTTTCACCCTGAATGCGATTTAGACCACGTTCTGTGCCGATCCATAAATTTCCCTGGCGATCCTCGTAAATGCTTCGTACCGAGTTATTTGACAGTCCATCTTTCGTGGAGTAATTGTTCCACTTGCCATCCTTCAGCCGGTACAGTCCGTTCTGATTGCTTCCTATCCACAGGCTTCCGTCGCGGCTTTCCCGTACTTTCCCAATGCGGTTGTCTTTGATCCCCTCTGTATTGTTTCTGCTAATTACGGTGAACTGGATGCCGTCAAAGCGGACAAGAGCACCTGCAGTGGCAAGCCACAGATAGCCATCACGGGTCTGGGTGACGGAAAAGACACTGTTTTGAGGCAATCCTTGATCGCTGGTCCAAACATCATGGACGTACTGTGAGATGGCTCTGGTGTGATCTAAGGCCCGGAGGGGAGGAGAATACAGGAAAAAAAACGCGAGTAAAAGATGGTGAAAGATCCCGCAGAAGTTATGATTGGACACACGGGACGAACGGAGCTTCAATCTCATTATATCTCTCCGATCGGATGCGCTGCTTTGTCCAAAATATCACATTCAGATGAAAATCATTTCTCGTTGATTAAAATTCTTGTGCATCTGCAATACGAGTTCGAACCCCTACCTCTTGCCGCTGCACGACCGCCACCCGATACCCCTCCTGAATGGACTCTTCGCCAGCCGAATAATTCTCCTCCCGTTCACTTGCCTGGTGATTGTCTCCGCAGAAACTATAGGAATTATCAATTGAAACATCTTCGAAAGCTTCATAACAAACATACCTTCCTTTAAAAGTTTTGCAAGAGGAAGGGCCTATTACTTTGGTCCGGTAATAGGCCCATCGCCGAGGTGGGGCTATCACGGGTTACAGGTGGCGCCGGACGAGAACATCGGCCCTTCGTCAATCCATGAACCCAAGTGTGAAACACCCTGGTCATGTGGTACCAGAATCAACGCTGTACCTGACTTTGGCATATTGGGGCAGTCCGAGTCATCCATCGTGTAATCGATATGGTAGTAACGACCGGTTCCCATTCCACCCTCGTCTGTACCATTGGTGCCGGCGCGTTCGCTACGTAGACTCAGCGATGAATTGTTGCCGGTATTGGAGCAGTTCGCAGCGTCAGGAGATGTATTTCCGGAGCCCGGCCCATCGACAGGCTCATCCTGCGTCACGTTGGTTATGGTGACGTTACAATCGTCTTGTTGTTCATTAGAAGCCGAGATCGTCACTGTGCGAAACTTGTGGTTCGGTGGCCACAGGACCGCATCTGCCGAGGCATCGGCGGTGTGCCTACCTTGGCGCGGCCCTGTCAGCGTCGCCTGACAGGTATTGTCGCAAACTTGCGCCTGAACAATGTCCCCCATCAGGAAGCAGAACAACAGGGTCGCAGCGGCGATCGCCAAAATAGAGACGTTTCGACGTTGTTTTCTTGATGTTTTCATATTCATTCTCCTTTCTCTAAACCTTCAGGTGCTAATTTTCCGCATTACTCTTGGTTCAGACCGGTAGGAGCAAGTGCCATGCCACAGTTTGATAAAGGATCAGTTCGACGAGCACTTGTTCAAGGATTGATAAAGACTGTTAGCTGTACTTGACGGCTTGTCCAGTAAACCTTACAGCTTCAACAATTCTAACCGCAGGACACGCAGCGTTAACAGGGCAATGCCGAATGTTGAAAAGCTCAAGAACGCTACTCGCTGGGGTACTTCGGCAAATCGAAGTAGAAGGTAGTGCCCTCGTTTCCTTTTGTCTCGAAACCGATGGTCCCGCCCATCATACCAATCAGGGCCTTACTAATACTTAATCCCAGCCCGGTACCTTTTCTTTGTCGTTCCTCCAAAACACGAATTGGAGCAAACCTCTCAAATATTCTGCTGCGCATTTCTTCTGGAATCCCTGGTCCGTGATCCGTAACAGCCACACGAAGGCTCTTATCATACGAGGAAAGTGCCACCGACACACAATCATTAGGGGGAGAGAATTTGACTGCGTTGGACAGCAGGTTCGTCATAACTTGCATCAGGCGGTCGCTGTCTGCTTTCACCAGTAACCCCGGCAATCTACCGTTCAGCACCACTTTAACTCTGAACTGCCGTGCATAAGGTCCGTTGGTTTCCAAGGCCTTCTCTACAAAAGACGTCAATTCCAAAGGCTCCATCCTGACATTCATTTTCCCGGACTTGATTTTTTCAAGATCGAGTAGATCGTTGACTAGACGCGCCATCTGCTTGCTGTTCCTCAAAGCAATCTCAATCAGGTTACGAGAGTGCTCTGAAATTTCCGGCTCTTGGGTATCTTCAATCAATGTAAGGGAACTGATAATCGAAGCAAGAGGAGTTTTCAACTCATGACTCACCAACGCAATGAGATCATTCTTCATTTGCTCAATCAGTTTGCGTTCACTGATATCTTCACAGGTTGTCACTAATCCAATCAACTGTCCGTCGATGCTGCTTACAGCCTCCGAAATCAACTGAACAGGGAAAATACTTCCGTCTTTCCGAATATTGATCCCCTCCCTTCGCCAACTCTTCATCTCCTTAATCCTATGCAAATTCGCCGAATTCCAAATGGCAAGGGGAGCAAACGTTCTCGCGCTTTGGCCTATCAACTCGCGCGGGCCGTAGCCATGCATTTCTGCCTCTGCCGGATTCGCATACAGAATCTTGCCTTCCGTGTCCGTTATACAGACTCCGATGTTCATCGTTTCTACTGCTTTTTGCAGTCTGAGAAGCGACTCCTCGCTGCGTTTCCTTTCAGTAATGTCAACAAGAGTCAACCTGAAGCCTGCCGTCTTCCCCTCCGTGGCAATAGCATCCCAGTGAACAATTACAGTGAAACTGCTTCCGTCCTTCCGAATTGCACTGTACTCTTCGACCCCCGGATCTTCTCCGCTTAAGATTTTTCGAATGCTTCTCCTTGCTCTTTCTCGGTGTTCCGGCGCAAATATTCCAAGCGCTTTCAATCCCTTTTCGAAATCCTTTTGACTGTAACCAAAGAAATCTAGTCCGGTTCGATTGGCAAAAGTGATGTTGCGAAGCCTATCCATCTCAAAGACACTTATCGGCAGCAAGTCACTTAACTCAAAATCTAGAGAACTGACTCTTTCTCGTAGTTTCTGACAAACGTCTTCCAAAAGGGCCTGCAGGAGCTTTGCCTGAAGTTGGGGTGTGCTTTCAAGCAGCTTGTCGAATGTTTTGCGGGTAATTACCAGGAGCTCCGAATCCTCCGCAGCATAGACGCTGGCCGACCGGGGCTTTTTGTCAATGAAGGATAGCTCACCAAAATGTTGTCCGGCACAAACCGTACCAAGTTCTCTGCGTTTCCCACGAACCAAGTGGGTCACTTTCAACTCGCCCTTCTTGACGACGTAGATCGAGGCGCCTTGCTTCCTCTCATGAATTATGGTCCGGCCCTGCTTGCACTTTCGACTCTTGACCACTTCTGCCACCTTGAGCAATTCAGCGGGTGTGAGTGCTCCAAAAAGACGCATCTTCTTCAGAACTTTGGGACTCTCCATAATCTTTCTACTATTCTATCTCAAACGTCTTTTACGGTGGTGAACAGTGGGAATCCACTGTTCAGAGATGTCTTAGGAACGAAACTGTTCCCGCTTAATACTGTGCCGCTTCATCAGATCATAGATTGCCGTTCTAGAGAGCCCTGATAGCTGAGCTGCGGCGTTAACGTTTCCGTGAGCTTTCCGCAAGAGCCGGGTAATGTATCCTGCTTCGAAGTTGCCTTTCGCTTCTTCATAGGAAAGGGAGGGGGCTTCGGTGTTCTGCCCGCCCGGTAAGTTCAAATGGCGCGCATCGATCCATTTTTCATCTGTTGCCAGAACTGCCTCATGGACCCGGTTCTTCAACTCGCGAATATTACCGGGCCAGGAAAATGCAAGAAGTTTCTCCTGCGCCTGGGGTGTAAAATCAATTACCTCCAGTCCCTCTTGGGTCGTTAGTTGTTTCAACAGGTATCTCGCTACGGGAATGATGTCTTCCTGTCTTTGCCTCAGCGGCGGAATTTGTACAGCAATCACCGCGATCCGGTAATAAAGGTCTTCTCTGAATCCGCTTTCGTTGGAGAAAGTAGACAGATCGCGATTCGTTGCTGAAATCAGACGAAAATCCAGAGAAAACGTTTCTTGGGAACCGAGCGGTTGAACTTTTCTCTCTTCCAGAAGCCTAAGCAGTTTCGCTTGAGAAACGAGAGACATCTCCGCTATTTCATCCAGGAAAAGTGTTCCGCCATGGGCCATGCGTGCATAGCCTTCATGATCCCTCAGCGCCCCCGTAAAGGCTCCCTTGCGATATCCGAAAAACTCAGCTTCAAACAAAGAATCCGGAATGGCCGAAACATTTACCGCCATAAAATTCCCCTGACTTCTTGGTGACAGGTCGTGAAGCATGTGTGCGAGGACTTCTTTTCCGGTCCCGCTTTCCCCTTGCAACAGAATACTTGCCTGACTCTTAGCCAAACGGGAAACCTTTCGCAAGATCCCTTGCATGACAGGGCTCTGAGCGATAATGATCTTCCCAAGACGATTGCATAGAACCTCTTCTTCCAGCGAACGGCGTTCCAAGTAGGAATACACCTTCTTGAGGAGCACATCTTTCTCTACGGGTTTGATCAAATAGTCCGAGATGCCGGCCTTCAAAGCCTGCACAGCCACATCGAAATCACCAAAGGCGGTGATCAGGAGAAACGGGCAGTGCAGCCCCAATTGCCTCGCCTTTCTGTAGATGGAATGTCCATCCATGTCGGGAAGGTGATAATCGCTCAGGACAATATCAAAACTATCTGAATTTTCCTGGACCTTCTTAAGGAAGTTCTCCCCTAGGCTGAAAGCTAGAACCTCGTATCCTTCCTGTTTCAAAATCAGGGATGAGAGATAAGCGAAATCAGCATCGTCCTCCACCAGCCCAATCCGTGCTGACATACCTTTTACTTTATCACGGCGGCCTCTTTTTTGATCGCCAATTCCGGTGGAGTGCTCTTTAAACCGACGTTTGCTCGCTGTCGCACCGGTCCTGGTAGTCAGGCGGAACGAACTTTCTGCATAATTTAGTATGCGGCCAGGGAGCGAGAATAGTTTCGGTATCGGATGTTCATGCAGGCGCGTCGAGAAGTTCTCGTATTTTACGGAGCAGCACTTCAATCGAGAAGGGTTTTGACAGAAAGCTTATGCCGGGCTTCAACATCTTCTGGCTTGTGATAGTCTCTTCCGTATATCCGGAAATCAGAATGACTTTCACCTGAGGATGATTAGCTTCCAGATGTTGTGCCAGCGCCCAACCATCCATTCCCGGCATTATAACATCGGTGATCAGCAAATGAAGCGGACCGGAAAGCCCTTGTCCCAGTTCTGCCGCTTCTTTGCCGCCGTTTGCCTGCAAAACGTGATACCCTCGCATTTCGAGCGAGGCTCGCAACGCATTTCTAATAAACTCATTGTCATCAACAAGGAGTATGGTTTCAGTTCCAGCAAACGCATTCATGTGATCTCTGTGTGGCTTTGGTTCGTCTATAATCGGTTCGTCAACTCTCGGGAGATAGATCTTGAAAGTAGTTCCGCGACCTTTCTCGGAATAGACCCAGATATATCCATTACTTTGCTTCACAATTCCGTACACAGTTGACAGACCCAGACCAGTGCCTTTTCCTTCATCCTTCGTGGTGAAGAACGGGTCGAAGATCCTCAGCCTTACTGCCTCCTCCATACCGGTTCCCGTATCACTTACTGCGACAAGGACGTAACGGCCTGGAGCAACAACAATGTGTTCGTCGACATATTCCGCGTCCAGGAGAACATTTTGAGTTTCAATGGTTAATTTGCCTCCCTTCGGCATCGCGTCCCGCGCGTTGATGACGATGTTCATAAACACCTGTTCAATCTGGGTACGGTCCGCAATTATGTGTCCCAACCGGGGGTGGGTAAAAATCTGAAAATCGATGTTCTCACCGATCAAGCGCTTCAACATCTCTGTGATATTAGCAAGGATGCTGTTCAAGTCCACGACTTTTGACTCCAGCATTTGCTTTCGGCTGAACGCAAGAAGCTGGGTAGTCAATGCGGCGCCTTGCTCTGCAGCCTTTCGAATCTCACAAATGTCGTGACGTAAAGGATCGGCCAAATTTATTTTTGACAGAAGCAAATCGCAATAACTTGAATTCCCATCAGCGTATTGTTGTAATCATGGGCTACTCCGCCGGCGAGGCGGCCAATGGCTTCCATCTTTTGCGCTTGCCGCAACTGCTCTTTCAGTTTGTCTCTTTCTTCCTCAGCCTGCTTCCGTTCACTGATATCACGAATATTGCAGACGATCTGATTTTCTAAGCAACGAGTTAGACGCGCTTCAAAGTTTCGAACTCCGTCAGGCATCGGCAATGCATATTCCACAGAGACCATCGCGTTGGTTTCAACGACCCTGGCAACCGCATCCTGAAGCAGGTCTCCCACAGGGACTGGAAGAACATCAACGGGAAGTTTCCCCAAAAACATCTCAGGTGGTGCGTACAGATCAGACAGATGACCCGTATAGTAATGCAGAATTCGCCCATCATTATCCATTCGAAAGTAAAGATCGGGAAATGCTTCGAATATGGATTTCAGCTCAGCCGTTCTTTGCGTAACTCGCAGTTCCATTTCGTCGTGCGCCTTTCGCAGCTCCTCTTCCATCTGCTTGCGGCTGCTGATATCCACAAAGGTCCCTCTCAACCCAAAACTAATAGTTCCTCTCATCAACGGATCCCAATGAGCGAGAATCGGGAACGTGCTGCCATCCTTCCTGAGTGCTGTGTATTCTTCCGTATTCTCCTTTGCCTCCCGTAAAGTGGTTCGAATATACTCTTTCGCTTGCGGTCGGTCCGCAGGTATCAGCAGACGTAAGATGTTCAGTCGTTTGACAAAGTCTTTTTCAGTAAAACCGAAGGTCTCCAGTCCTGTGCGATTCGCATACGTGATACTACCTGCAGAATCGATTTCAAAAACAATGATCGGCAAGAGATCACTGAATTCAAAATCGAGCCTTTGATTCCTATCCCTCAATTTTTCACACAGGTCCTCCATTAAAGCCTGCATAATTTTAATCCTTAGAACTGGTGTATCGTGGAGTAGCTTTTCAAACAGGTTCCGATCGATAGCAAGAAGCTCGGAATCCTCGGTCGCCAAGATGCTGGCAGACCGAGGCTTTCCATCGATGAATGCGATTTCCCCGAAGTGATCTCCGACATGAAAAGTCCCCAGTTCTCTCGGTCTGCCGCGAAGCATGTGGATGACTTTGAGCGTGCCGCTTCGGACGAGGTAGATGGTCCCGTCCGATTCTCCTTCCGTGATGATCGTTTCCCCATGTGTGCACTCGCGCGTTCTTAAAACTTGATCTAATTGCTTCAGTTCTACGGCCGTCAGCGAGTTAAACAGCCGCATCCGTTTCAGTTCCAGATTGAACATTGAGCTTCCCGGGCCTCCAGTGGACATGCTGGCTGTATTATACCGTAGACGGCCCCCACTGACTGATGGGTTTCCGGATGGATCTTTTCTAGAGAGCAGGTTATTTATGGTTCTTCCCGGTGCTCAGTCGAATCACAGCAGCGGCAGCGTTAAAGCGAACGCTGTCTTCTACGTCGTCCAGTCCGGGAATAACCGCAGATATCAGTGACGGGTCGCCGCGCTGCGCGATTGCGCTGATGGCTGACGCTCGCACAATCCACTTCTCATCAGAAACGGCATCGACGAGCGCCTTAGCGCTTCTGGGGTCCGGGTCGTTTGCAATTTTTTGAGCCGCAAGTCCCAGTGCATCCACGGCCTTAGCACGGTTTTCCTCTTTCTCACCGGACAGACCCAGTTTCAGAATGGTCCAGCTTCGTTCAATCGGCGTCTGTGCCTGGAGCGAGACGACGGGCGCGAGCATCAAAAAACAGAAAAAACCTGAAAATACTTTCAACATTACGTTATTTCCTCAATTGTTTATTTCCTTGAATTCGCACACCACGCGGGCAATCAGCAAGTGACTCGGGGAAAACACAAAAAATGAAATGCCGAAGAGAGGACTCGAACCTCCACAAGGTTGCCCTTACTAGAACCTGAATCTAGCGCGTCTGCCAATTCCGCCACTCCGGCTGTATGGAAGAGGGGAACGATTATACCATGTTGATCAACATAGAATCCGAATGTTGCAACATATCCGGCAGTTCGGCGTTTCTCATAATACCAGGAACTCAATATGCCTGCTATCAGGATTTGAGTTGGCGGGCGCACGGGCCCGCCTGCCATTTGCTGCCGCTTCTTTTCTATTCGAGTACTATAATCACAACCCGCCGATTGCTGGATCGTCCACCTTTGGTCTTGTTGTCCGCGATCGGTCGACCCTCTCCGTAGCTAATGGTGGAGATGCGATGCAGCGGAATGCCGTTTTCCGACAGATAGCGGCGCACTGTATCCGCCCGCTCCTGGCCGAGCTTCATGTTGTACTCATCTGTTCCCAGATTGTCCGTGTGTCCCTGAACTTCAATAAACACATTACGGTTTTCTGCTTTCAACTGTGAAATCAGATTCTCAAGGACGCTACGCGTGTGGTCCGTCAACTC
>Ga0247727_10007473_pt1 | contig 20795 bp, 19 predicted proteins | sample WisWelCaveWW1625_FD_202498 | JGI IMG/M metagenome (GOLD analysis project Ga0247727, IMG submission 202498) | Biofilm microbial communities from Wishing Well Cave, Virginia, United States - WW16-25 | ecosystem: Environmental > Aquatic > Deep subsurface > Groundwater > Cave microbial mat | place... | reverse complement strand
AAGGCCAACCGCTGGATTTCTTCACGTCCAAACAGTTTGCGCACATGCTCAGCCAGCTCAAAAAAGATTTTCCTTTCATTATCCTTGATTCGCCGCCGATTCTCCCGATTAACGATGCCCTCATTTTGAGTCGCTATGTCGATGCCGTCTTATATATCATCAAGGCTGGCGCCACCTCGCGCGACGTCGTCAGACGCGGCGTGGAGCTGCTGAAAAATTCCAGTAACCATGTTCCGGGAGTCATCCTCAACAATGTCAAGGAAGTTTTGCCCTATTACTATAAGTCGAGTTACTACAAATACAAATATGAGTATGCCAAGACCATTTTAAACATAGAAGAGCAGGGTGAGAATACTGCCCCGGTCGATGGGCGCACTAACATCGTTGATCTTAACACAGAAGAGCAGAATAAAGATACCGCCCCGGTCAACGGGCGCACGAACGTCGTCGATCTTGCCGTTGAAAACGTTCCCGGGAATACAGATCATCATGAGTCGTCCAGTTAAATTCAATTGGAAAGCTTTCGTCCAGACTATTATCGCCTGGCTTTATTACGGCTCCGGCTTGTTTGCCTTGCATCTCCGGTGGCGCTGCCGTTCCGGATGGAGCTTGCTGATTTTAACGTTTCATCGTGTTTTGGCGGCCGATTCGCCCGTTCTGCAGCAACATCTGTCGTTACGTAGCATTATTGTGACCCAGAAAAACTTCCAGTCATTACTAAAATTTTTACAGAAATATTTTCGTTTTATTTCCTTGTCAGAATTTGTCCAGGGTCTGCGCCAAAGTCGCCACGTTCAAGGTCGATATTGCATTGTCACGTTTGATGACGGCTATCGCGATTTTTTGCAGTACGCCTGGCCGGTTTTGCAAGCGCAGCACTTGCCGGTGACCATGTTTTTGCCCACCGCTCTGATTGGCGCCTCCCGCACCTTTTGGTGGGATAGGGTATATCATACATGCATGACTATCGAGCAGGTCGAACTCCATGCCACATTGGATGGTGCAGCGCCACTTCTCCAACGTATCGTGAATGTTCCAGTGACCCAACGCGCGCCATTGATTTATCAGTTGATTGACCTTCTGCAAAGCTGGCCGGAGACCAAAGTGCAAGCGCTATTAGACAACCTGGCGTCTCGGGAGTCCAAGAACGGGCACCTTTCCGAAACCGCCAATGCGTTACTGAATTGGGAGGAAGTGAAAACACTCAGAAAAAGCGGCGTTGCCTTTGGATCGCACACGCGCCATCACCTCAATCTCGCTGCCATATCCCCAGAAAGCTTGCAAGAAGAGGTCGCGCTATCTCGGCGGGATCTTGAGTCCATGCTGCAGGAGCCGATTGATTCTTTGTCATTTCCGGGCGGACACTTTTCTGAGGCCGTGCTCGAGGTGGTGGCCGCGGCAGGTTATGCGCTTGCCTTCAGCACCCAAGAAGGCATGAACCGGCCAGGAGAAAAGATGTTATGTCTGCGGCGCGTCAACATCTGGGATGGCAAGTTACAGGACTTTCGCGGGCGATTTTCCCCGGCGGTGTTCGCGCTGAATTTAATGCGCGCAGATTTAGCGAGTCATTAGAGTCCGAAGCAAAAACCATGAATAATGAAATCATCACGATTGTTTCAGGCTTGCCTCGCTCAGGCACGTCCATGCTGATGAAAATGCTGGAAGCCGGCGGCATGCCGATCTTGACCGACAACCTCCGAACTGCTGATGAGGACAATCTTAAAGGCTATTATGAGTTTGAGCGCGTCAAGCAAATTGCGCACGACAAATCATGGCTGCCGGAGGCCAGGGGCAAGGCCGTCAAAATCATCTCGAAACTGCTCAAGCACTTGCCGCCGGAGCACAAATTCAAAGTCATCTTCATGCAGCGCAAGATCGAAGAGACCCTCGCCTCCCAGCAACAAATGTTGATTCGCCGCGGCAAACCAACCGATACGGTTAGCAACGAAAAAATGGCCGAGCTCTTTCGCCGGCATCTCGTTCAGCTCGAGGCCTGGTTAAAGCAACAACCTCATATTGAGACCATGTACATCGATTATAGCGAAATGATAGCCAGTCCGGCGGAGCAGGCCGAAAAACTCAATCAATTCCTCGGCAACCGGCTCACTGCGGAAGCCATGGCGAGTGTTGTTGATCCGTCGCTTTATCGGCAGCGGTGTTAGAATGCTGATCTTAAGCTCAAATCGAATCACCGACTATCGCAAAGGGCTACTGCACACAATGATGAATTCCGAAAAAGCATGTACGATTTGGCTCACGGGATTGTCCGGAGCTGGCAAGTCCACCATTGCCCATGAGCTCGCCCCGATGCTGCAAGCACGTGGCCGCCACGTCGAAGTGCTTGATGGCGATGTCATCCGCACAAATTTGAGCAAAGGGCTGGGCTTTTCACGAGAAGATCGTGACACCAATATTCGTCGCATCGGTTTTGTTTGTCATTTGTTGACGCGCAATAATGTGTTTGCGATTGCCGCAGCCATTTCGCCATACCACATAGTTCGCAACGAGAATCGTGCGCTCATCCAGGACTTCGTCGAAGTCTATGTCAAGGCCTCGTTGGAAACTTGTATCCAGCGCGATGTCAAAGGGCTTTATCGGAAAGCCTTGGCCGGTGAGATTTCCGCCTTCACAGGCGTAAGTGATCCTTACGAGCCGCCCGATCATCCGGAAGTCATTTGTGAGACCGAAAAAGAAACGCCGTGCCAAAGTGCCGAGAAGATCATTCGAAAACTCGAAGACCTCGGCTATCTGTCACCTTTGCCCCATACGGCTAGTGATAATGGGGTCTATTTGGCCGCAGAAGAAGAACTGGTGATGAAGCGTCTCGAAGATTTAGGTTATCTGTAATGTTCAATTTTCTGAAAAAAGATGTTGGGCGGCGTGTGGTGGTGGTTTCTATCGATGGCGTGCCATACGATTTTCTCAAAACCCAAATCGCCAAGGGGAATTTTCCCAACTTCAAAAAGCTGGCAGAACAAGGCTCAATGCGGCGGATGAATTCCGTGCAGCCATGCATTTCCTCGGTGGCGTGGTCGTGTTACATGACCGGCAAAAATCCGGCAAAACACAATATCTTTGGCTTCGTCGATAGGAAGCCCGGCACTTATGATATTTTCGCGCCTAACTCGATGCACATGCGCAGCGACACGATTTGGGAATTGATGAGTCGCGCCGGCAAACGCGTTTTTGTTATGAATGTGCCAGTAACGTATCCACCGCGGCAGGTCAACGGTATTCTCATTGGCTGCTTTCTCTGCACGCAGATCGAGAAGATCGCCTATCCCGCGCAGGTCTCGCAAGAGCTCAAGCAAATGGGCTACATCATCGATGCCGAGGCCTGGATGGCCCGCGACAGCCTCGATCGTTATCTCGAAGAATGCAACAAGGCGTTGAACAAGCGCGCTGAAGCGATGTTTCATTATCTCGCCCAAGAGCCGTGGGACTTTTTCCAGTGCCACATCATGGAAACCGACCGCATGAATCATTTCTTCTGGGAGCACATGGAAAAAGGTGATCCGAAATATGCCCAAGCTTTCTTTGATTTCTATCGACGGGTTGATGAGGTGTTGGGAGAAGTGGAGCAGCGGCACGGCAACGACGCCGAGCTCATTATTCTTTCCGATCACGGTTTCTGCACAATCAAGCAAGAGATTTATCTCAACTACTATCTCGCCGAGGCCGGTTTTTTGAAATTCAAAACGAACACCCCGAAGGGACTTGGCGATATGCACGCCGATTCAACCGCCTATAGCCTCACGCCCGGACGTGTTTTTGTCAATCTGCAGGGACGCGAACCGGAAGGGAGCGTGGCGCCGGAAAAATATGAAACGGTTCGCGAGAATGTCGCCCGCGCCTTGTTGGAATTTAAAGACCATGATACCGGCGCGCCGCTTATTCGCGCGGCGCTTAAACGCGAGGAGATTTACCACGGGCCGAATGTCAAAACCGCCGCCGATTTGATCGCGGTGCCTTTTGACGGTTACGATCTCAAAGGGGATATTAAAAAAATGGTGCGCAGCGAAAAGACGGCGTTGGTGGGCATGCATACCTTTGAAGATTCCATGCTGTTTATCCGTGATCATGATATTCGCCGCGGCCACAATGAGCTTTGGGTTGGCGATTTGGCGCCGACGATTCTGAAAATGATGGCGTTACCCATTCCTTCGGACATGGATGGAATCGCGCTAATATGAATACTATCGAAATTTTCAACATCACCTCAAAAGATACGAAAGCCGGGCTATATATGCTGGCGAAGAGCCATGATACTTAGGAATTGCAAAAAAGTAAAATTGCGTGTCGGATTTTGACGATTTCACAACGCAATAATTTCGTGACCAACTCCTGCACAGGCAGCGGGACAAGAGTGAAGCTTCAGAGAGGATGGTCCAATGAATGTGGAAGACATTCGGAGAAATATGAAGATCGCCGGAGCTGCGAGCGCATGCTTCGACATCACTTATCATCTGGCCAACAGATTGGCGCCCTTTAAGGTGCTTCAGACCATGAAATTAACCATGGACACGCTTGATCCGGCCTTTCTCAATGGGAACGAGAAATAGACTTTATCGGAAATAATGATTTCGGCTTGAATTCACTGGGGTTTTTCACTATTTCCGATAAAGTCTAATATACACATCGTTTTCTGGACGAAGCCGCGGTGCGAGAATATGCCCGCGATCCTTTAAACGAGATGAACGATCAGTTTCTGGACAACGCACTGGCCAAAGGGGATCGATGCTTCGCCATTCTTGATGGCGACATTCTTGCCAGCTACGGCTGGTATTCTAACAACGCCACGTCGATTTCGGACGAGCTCGTCTTCCGCTTCAGTGCGGATTGGATTTATATGTACAAAGGATTCACGCGATCGGACTATCGCGGGCTAAGGCTGCATGCGCTCGGCATGGCGCTGGCCCTGCGCGAGTACAGCAAATATGGTTTCCGTGGCATCGTTTCTAATGTGGAAGCCAACAATTACAACTCGCTCAAGTCCGTTCATCGCATGGGCTACCATGATATCGACAAAATCCTCGCGCTCAAACTTTTCGGCAAATACTGGATTCGCACCGGACAGAGATGCAAATCCTATGGAATCGAGTTGTTGGTGTCGAATGGAATTCGTCAACCACGTCACGTTTAGGTTTTATGAAGAGCTCAGCATCAGATCGTCGATAATTAAGCGTAAGCGATGCAGTCATGATTGAAGAAAAAAACCATTTTTATCTTGTGCGATTTACAGTGAGGCGATAATGCAAACCCAATCACTCAATGGCACCCTCGAGATCTTTTCAACATCGCCACAATCCCGCGACGTTGACCAAAGTCGCTATCTGCAAAATGTTGCCGATGTGGCGCGTTGGAGCGAGGCCGCCGGATGCAAGGGAATTCTGGTCTACACGGATAACGCCCTGGTCGATCCCTGGCTCGTTTCTCAAATTATCATTCAAAATACAAAGACGCTGTGTCCACTCGTCGCCGTACAGCCGATTTACACGCATCCTTATGCGGTCGCCAAAATGACCGCCTCCTTTGGCTTTTTGTATGGCCGGCGTATTTACCTCAATATGGTGGCCGGAGGATTCAAAAATGATTTGCTGGCTTTAAATGACACGACACCTCATGACCAACGCTATACGCGCTTGATCGAATACACCAAAATCATTCAAGAACTCCTCAGAAGCGCTGCACCGGTAAGTTTCGATGGCGAGTTTTATAAAGTTGACAAATTAAAAATGACACCGCCTTTGTCGCCCGATTTGTTTCCGGGAATTTTTATGTCCGGTTCTTCCGAGGCCGGTTTGGCAGCCGCCAAAGCGCTTGGCGCCACTGCGGTGAAATATCCGCAACCGGCGCGCGAAGATGAAACGGCGCCACCGGATGACGCCATCGATTCCGGCATTCGGATCGGCATCATCGCACGCGATGACGAGGCGGAAGCGTGGAAAATTGCGCACGAACGCTTTCCGGAAGATCGCAAAGGCCAGCTTACGCATCAATTGGCCATGAAAGTTTCCGATTCCGCCTGGCACAAACAATTGTCGCAGTTGGCGGAAGAATCGAAAAACAACAACAGTCCATATTGGCTGCATCCGTTTGAGAATTACAAAACGTTCTGTCCCTATTTGGTGGGAAACTACGAGCGGGTCGCTGCCGAGTTGGCGGGTTATATTGCCGTTGGCTACAAAACCTTCATTCTCGATATTCCGCCCAACGCCGAAGAGTTACATCATATCAACAGCGCTTTTAAACAAGCGCAAAAGATGGTTGCCGCATGAACGCCTTACTACAAAACTGGCTGACCGAGCAAGCCCAACGACGACCGGAGGCCATCGCCGTGGTGATGAATCAAGCACGCTTAACCTACGGCCAGCTTGAGAAAGAATCCAACCAATTGGCGAGGCTGCTCAAAGAGATGGGAGTTCAGAAAGGGGATCGTGTCTGTTTGCTTATTCCCAAATCATCGACCGCGATCATGAGCATCCTCGGGGTTTTGAAAGCTGACTGCATTTATGTGCCCGTTGACGCCTCCAGCCCGGCCGCACGCGTCAAAAAAATCATGCTGTCATGTGAAAATCGCTGGCTATTGGCGACCAGTGCAGCCACGACGTTATTGGATGAATTGCTGTCGGAAGAAAAGTTGCGCACCTCGATTGGTATTGGATGGATGGATGATGAAGGTGGTGCGGGAAAAAAATTCACCGCGAAATTCTCGCGGCGCGATTGGCAAAATTATCCGGACACACCGCCGCCATATCAGAACACGCGAGAGGAGGCCGCTTATCTTCTCTTCACCTCGGGGTCGACGGGAGCTCCGAAGGGTGTGGTCATTACGCATAGCAACGTCATCCATTTCATCGAATGGGCGAACAAATACTTTGGCCTGTCGGTATCCGACCGGGTTTCTGGGCATTCCCCGCTCTATTTTGATCTGTCGGTTTTTGATATTTTTGGCGCCCTGGCGGCGGGCGCTCAACTCCATTTGGTGCCGCCGGAATTAAATTTATTGCCCAACAAAGTAGCTGATCTAATTCGCAACGCCGAGTTGACCCAGTGGTTTTCTGTGCCTTCAGCTTTGAACTACATGGCGAAATTCGACGTCGTCAAGTTTAATGACTTTCCGGTATTGCAGCGTCTGTTGTGGTGTGGCGAAGTCTTGCCGACACCGACGCTCATCTATTTGATGAAACGGTTGCCCCACGTGACCTTTACCAATCTTTATGGTCCCACGGAAGCCACAATTGCGAGCAGCTATTATACTGTTCCCCAGTGTCCCGAAGATGAGAAAGCGGCGATTTCCATCGGCGTCGGCTGCGAAGGTGAAGCGCTGTTGGTTTTGAATGAGAAATTAACGCCGCTGCCGCCCGGCGAGATTGGCGATCTTTATATCCAAGGCGTCGGTTTAAGTCCGGGCTATTGGCGTGATCCGGAAAAAACGCGCGCCGTGTTTCTCCCTAATCCGAACCGCAACAATCCGCATGATCGCATTTACAAAACCGGCGACTTGGCGAAGATGGGGAACGATGGCTTGGTTTATTTTATCGGCCGCGCCGATTCGCAAATCAAAAGTCGGGGCTATCGCATCGAGTTGGGCGAAATTGAAACGGCGGCGAATGCGATTCGCGTTTTGCAAGAATGCGCTATCGTGGCGATCAACAGCGCGGGCTTCGAAGGCGCTACCATCTGTTGCGCCTATGTACCCTTGTCCGGAACCGAAGTTGCTCCTAATCTTTTGCGCAAAGAATTAAGTCGCGTCCTTCCCAATTACATGTTGCCTTCGCGCTGGCTGGCGCTCGACAAACTTCCGAAGAATGCCAACGGCAAAATTGATCGACCAAAACTTCGGGAGCAGTTTCAACAACATGAGGCGCAAGCCAATTAACATTTCCGCACTTGAACTCGTTGATGAGCCATGAATACCGTAATTGAAACCTATTCGCGATTGGCCGGTGAATACGACGATCCCGAAAACCTCAATTCCTGCTGGGGCCTCGCCACGCGGCATTCTTTGAACCTCGTGACACTCGAGGCCAAGCACAAGGTGGTGGTTGATGTCGGATGCGGGGTGGGCCGGGAGCTGGCGCAACTCGCATCACACGACTCGTTGAACGCGCAGTTCATCGGTATAGAGCCGGCCGCGAATATGCGCGAGATAGCGATGGCGCGCACGGCCCAATACCCTAATGTACAAATCCGCGAGGGAAGCTTTGAAAACCTGCCAGTAGAGAGCAAATCGGTTGATTATCTGTATAGCATCCTGGCGTTTCATTGGACCACTGACCTGGGCAAATCGGTCGCTGAACTTGCACGGGTGCTGAAACCCACCGGTGAGATGGACCTAATGTTCATCGGGCGGCATAACGGACGGGAATTCATTCGAAAAACGACGCCGGTGTTCTTCAAGTACATGACGCCGGCAATGATGATCGAGGCCGCCTTGTTGCGTAAACAGTTGACACTAGAGGCGGCGGACACGCTCTTTCGCAAGGCGTTTGGATCACGTGGGCTCAGCGTGACAGAGTCCTATCATACTTACTACGACACTCTGGACGGGCATTGGAGTTGGTGGGTCCGAATCGAAGGGCAGTTAGTCAACATCCCTCAGGAAGTCAGAGCCAAATGTGACCAGGAGGTGAGGGCAGCCATAGCCACGCTGGTGACAGACAAGGGTATACCATACACCGTCCATTTGTTACATGTAAGGTTGCGGAATACGTGATCGTAGGTGTTCCATACTTGCCTTGATGGCTATCTTTTCGACCGCTTGTTGCTCGACCTTTTGCCTTCTGAATACATGGAGATTTGACATGCCGGCATATCCAGCTTTACACAACAAAATCATCACGCTATTTTCCGAAAAATTGAATTGGGAAGCGCCTTCCATCGATACGGATTTGGTGGAGACGGGAATTTTGGATTCTCTCGCGTTAGTCAACTTATTGCTGCACCTGGAAGAAGAATTCGGCATGAAAATTTCCATCGACAAGCTCGAGATCGACAATTTTCGCTGCATTGCCAAGATTGCCGAATTTGTTGTCAATCATAATGGAGCGAAAGTCAACACTTAGAGTGGATACCGCCAATCTGGCAGCAGTTTTCATCATTTCTTAATGAAAGCGACAATTAAGGTAATCAGTCATGGATGCAAAAACTAGACAAAAAACCTTGCGGATGCTTTCCAACGGCATGTACATAATGACTTCCCGTAGCGGCGATTATTATGGCGCGGCCACGGTCACCTGGGTGTCGCAAGCCTCATTCAAGCCACCTCTTCTCATGGCGGCGCTGCGCCAGGACAGCAACGTTTTTAAATGTCTGTCCCAAAGCCATGTGGCAGCTATTCATATTCTTGACTCCAATCAGCAGGATATCGCCCGCAAGTTTTTCTCTCCGACAAAAGCCTCGGCGGGTCTGATCAATGGTGAGCCATTTGTCGATGGGAAAACCTCGGCGCCGATATTAAAGAACTCCCCGGCTTATGTTGAATGTCAGGTCCGTCAAATTATCGAAGACGGAGGCGATCATGCGGTGGTGATCATGGAAGTCGTGGAAGCAGAATGTCATGAAAAAGTGCGCCCATTGACCATCGCCGAGTCGCCGTGGGAATACGGGGGCTGAAAGACAAATTGCATCTCTGGAGAAAACCTTTTGGCGCAGAAAGCTTGCACGACCAACATGAAGAACTTTTGATAGATTTACCATGAAAAGCGATGGCCCAATACGACCATTTGTCGAGGATGATATTCCTCAAGTGACAGATTTGTACGTGAAGATTTTTCGTGGGAGTTATGAGCCATCTTCACCGGCACTAAGGGCCCTTTTTAAGAAGTTGTATTTTGGCAATCCTTGGTATGATGAGACGCTGCCCTGTCTGGTTTATCAAGGAAATCGTGGAAAGATCATCGGTTTTCTCGGGATCTTGCCGCGCCGCATGAGGATGAATGGACGCCCAATCAAGGTGGCGGTGAGCAATAATTTTATGGTCGAACCGGGCAACCGCCATACCCTGGCCGGTATCCAACTTTTGAAAATTTTTTTTGAAGGCGTGCAAGATATCTCCTTGGCCGAAGGCGGAAATTTGTCGCGTCAGCTTTGGGAGCGATTCGGAGGCACAACGGCGTTATTATACAGCAACCATTGGATCCGTCCCTTGCGGCCATGCCAGTATGTGACTTCATTGTTGCGGCAATGGAAGTTTTTTGTGCCGCTTGTCGCCATTTCACGGCCGTTATGCCGTGCCCTTGATGCGCTCGCCATCCGGCTGCCGCCGAACAACTTTATGAAGAGCGCACCCCCTTTCCCGGACGAAGAATTGGATGTCGCAACCTTTCTGGCTTGTTTGTCAGACTTTGCAGGTGAGTATTGGCTTTATCCCGAATACGACAATTGCTCTTTACAATGGTTTTTGGATTTTCTCGCCGAGAAGAAGAACTATGGCACGCTGCGAAAATTAGTCGTGCGTAACCAAGACCAAAAAATTATAGGATGGTATCTTTATTACGTGAATCCAGGAGGGGTCAGTGAAGTCTTGCAAATCGGAGCAAACTCCAATTCCATTCATGATGTTCTTGATCATCTCTTCTTTGATGCCTGGTGCCAGGGTGTGGTGACACTCTCCGGCCGGTTGGAACCCAGATTCATCAAGGATTTTGCCGCTAGGTATTGCATTTTGAAGCATGTCGATACCTGGATGCTGATTCACTCCAAGAAACCGGAACTGTTGGACATCATTCATCGAGGTGATGCATTTCTGACCAGGTTGGAAGGGGAATGGATGTTTTTCACCTTACCTGTTTAAACGACACCTTGGACGGATGGTGCTGGAAGACGCTGAAAACATGTTGTTACACGGTTGGCGCAATTCCTTGCGCAGGTGCGCCCATTAACCATCGCTGAGTCCCCGTGGGAATACGGTGGATGAATGATGACCATGATTCGTGCCTTTGTCAAAGAAGATATTCCCCAGGTTGTCAACTTGTATTTGCGTGTAAGTGGCGGACAAGCGTATGCCTCTTCAGAGGAATTGATCTCATTTTTCAATGAGACGTTTTTTGGCAGCCCCTGGTATGATGAATCTCTTCCCTCTCTGGTATACGAAGATAAAGGACAGATTATTGGCTTCCTCGGCCGGCATGTGCGCAAAATGCTTATGAAGGAGAAGCCGATTCGTGCGGCATTTGGCTCACATCTCATTGCCCATCCGGACCATCGTGGAAAAGCGCCGGGGTTACTCCTTTTAAAGACCTTTTTAGAAGGTCCGCAGGACTTCTCTTACGCGGACGGTGCAGGTGAAAAGACCGTCATCATGTGGGAAAAAATGGGAGGCGAGATCGCCCACATTTACAATATTCATTGGACCAGGCTGCTTCGTCCTTCCCGGTTTGTTACGATGAATTTGGTGAAGCGCAAGGTCTTTCCCCAATTTATCGAGTTCGCCACGCGACCATTATCCTGGTCATTCGATGCCGTTTTGGACGTCTTCCCTTATAGTCCGATGAAAGTGTCGCTTCCCGTGGGCCGGCGAGAAGATTTTTCTAGCGAAACCCTTTTGGAGTGGCTTCCAACATTTGCCCATGACAAATCACTGCGACCGGATTATGACAAGACTTTTCTCCAATGGCTTTTTAAAAAGATAACCGAAACGCACGCTTTGGGCGAGCTATACGGTGCACAGCTTGGCGGCGCAAACGGCGAGGTGGTTGGATGGTATCTGCATTATTTGTCAGCGCGGGGAATCGCGCAGGTCATCACGATGGCCGCAAAGAGCGGTTGGTTCGATAAAATACTCGATGCGTTGATTCATGACGCCAAAGCAAGAGGCGCCGTGGCCGTTGCGGGGAGAATTGAGCCCGGGCTCGAAAGTTTGCTCACCAGCAAGCATTGTTTGTTCCATTACCCCGGTCCATGGATGCTGATTCATTCCAAAAATCAAGAGATCTTGCACGCGATTCAATCCGGAAAAGCGTTCCTCACCAGATTGGAAGGCGAGTGGTGGCTTCCGTATCCGGTTGGCGGATTCGCATAATCTTTGCTCTAAACGGATCTCGTATCATGCAGGATTAGAACATCGACGGCAAAATGACAAAACAGGTTTTCTTCGCAACCGGGTCAGAAGAAAGACTGGACCTCTTGATGCCATCAAGCTTGGCAAGGGAAGACGTTGCTGTTATTGCCAATCGACTCGATGATTATACGATAGCATACTGTGACAACGAGGAAAACTTTCGACTTTTGCGCGACGAGTGGAACGCGCTTCTGGATCGGGCCGTCCACAAGAGTGTTTTCTTAAAGCACCAATGGATGTATCTATGGTGGATCATGCATGGTTCACGCCGGTTCGGGGCAAGGCTTTATATTCTAACGGTTCGCGATCGCGAACGCCGTCTGGTCGGTGTTCTCCCCCTCTATCGTGAAAGTTGGGGCCTGGGGCCATTTGGATTGCGCGTCTTACGCTTTCTCGGCTCCGATGAAGAAGCGGCCGAATACCTCGATGCCATTGTTGATCGCACCCAACCGCAAAGAGTTGTTGAAACTTTGCTGGCCGGCCTGGAATCTTTGCGAGCAGAATACGAGGCGCTGTATCTGACGGATATGTCTGAGGAAGCGTTGTCGCTGTCTCTTTTACCCGAATGGTCAAAAAAGCTGGGGGGACGATCATGGCTTTTACCCTGGATGGTTTGTCCTTACATTAAGATTGCCGGCGATTATGTAGATTACGTCCAATCACTCTCCGCCAATCATCGCTATAATTTGCGCCGCCTGACCCGGAGGCTCAGTGAGCAATACACCATCCTCGTCGATGTCGCCATAGAGCCCCAGGCCGTACAAGAAAGTATCGAAATACTTTTTGTTCTCCATCGTAAACGCTGGTCAGAGAAGCAGGGTGAAAGCAAATTTGATAATCGATTAAGCTGGGAATTCCATCGCCGGCTTGCCGAAGTGCTGGCCCAGGATGGCGCCGTACGTTTGTATACCCTCCGTTGCAACGATCGTTATGTTGCCGCTTTGTACGGTTTCTTATATGACAATCGGTTGTACTATTATCAGGCCGGTTTTGATCCTGAATTTAATAAAAACAGTGTAGGCCTGATTTTGATGGGCAAGATCCTCGATCTTTGCCATCAGCACCAATATCAGGAGTTTGATTTCCTGCGTGGCCAGGAGGCTTATAAGTTGAACTGGGCGAAACAAACACGTCAAACCATGGCTTGTATCGTTGCCTTAAGCCCTGCGGCAAAACTCTATTTTCACGGTCAAAATTTTTATCGGCACCTCAAAGCGCGTATTCGAGTCTTAATAAGCCGAACTTCATTATGGAGATGGTTCTTGGCATGAGAAGAGTTAGTATTTGACCCGCTTTGGCAAATTTGGTGGAAGGGAGCAAGTATGTTGTTGAAGACAGAAAGAGACTTTTATGAAGGCTATCAATGGGCGTTGTCGCCTTTTTTGTCCTTCGAGCAAATTATAAAAAGGTTAAACGCCTTAAGCAACGAAAAGCTAAACGCCGAGCTCGAATGGTGCAGAAAAGAATGGAATATCAATCTCTATATGCTTTCAGCGGCGGCCGCCGATATCATGGATGATTATTTGGTACGAGGCGTATTCAGCTTTTCCAAGATAGCCGATTATTTTTCTTTTTTGAGCAAACCGGTTCAGCTTTCTAAAGACTTCAGCCTATTGACGAGCAAATTAAGAGGCGGCTTGCAAGACGGAAGGCTCAGGAAATGGCAGCAACAATGGTCGGAATGGATGATTCAAGTTTGCCAGCCATTGGTCATGGATCAAATTCCCGGCAGCCAGGAACAGAAAGATTTCCAACATGAATTAATCCCGCTGTTAAATTATGCTTTTCCCAAACGCCTGTTGGCCATGCGGGCGAGGATTCCGGCGGCGTATCGCTCTCAAGATCTGACACACCATGACTTTATCTCATTGAGTCAAAAATATTCCGAAAAACATGATGATAAAGAACGCCCGCATGTGGTGATTGGATTGCGTACGGCCGGTTCTTATTTCGCGCCGGTGGTTGGCGCTTATCTCAAAAAAGAAGGCTATAAACAGGTTTCTTTTCTGACCATGCGTCCGAAAAGTTACATTCCCTGCTGGGAAGAAATACAGATCAAAAAACATGTTCAAAGCAATGCCCGTTTCATTGTCGTTGATGAGCCGCCGGGTACAGGTAAAACCCTGACCCGTTGTGTGGAGATATTAAAAGACCTCGGCGTGAATCGGGAATTAATTACTCTCCTGGTCCCCATCCATCCGGCAGGCAGGGATTGGTTGGATGCTTCTCTCAAATATTCGTTGAGTCATTCAGAAATTATCACCCTTGAACCTGAGGAATGGCATAAAGAAAAACTCCTAAGCCCAAGAGCGTTTGGCAGGATGGTTTCACCATACTTTAAACAATTGGGTTTTGAGGAAATCGAAATTAAGGAAAATGATGAAACGGAAAAAATTAATGAGGTGCTCAAGCAGAATCCCGGCGGGGAATACCATGTGCGCTTGAAGAGGGTCTATCAGGTGACCCCTAAAAATAATTCCGACCAACACAATAGCTTTCTCGTGATGGGAAAAAGTGTGGGCTGGGGATGGCTGGGATATCATGCGGCGCTAACCGCCAACCACCTTGCCGATTTTGTCCCCAACGTCTATGGCGTTCATAATGGGATCATGTATCTGGAATGGGTGAATGGTTGCAAAGAAATCAACGCCGGGCGCAAGAAGCCCTCCGAAGCCAACCTGCAAACGCTCTCGGCTTACATCAGCCAACGAACCAATCAACTTCGTCTGGCAGAAAACCCCACGCCTTTTTTGAGCAGCTATCGTGAAAGTGGCTTGCAATCCATTGCCATCATCTTAAGCAAGGTTTTTGGATCCAAGCTCGCGATACTGAAAAGAGGTTGGGTGAGAAAACGTCTGGAAAAACTTCCGTGCCCCGTCCCGACCTTGTTGGATGCCAAAATGATGAAGGGCGAATGGATTAACTCTGAAAACGGCCTCATCAAGGCTGATTTTGAACATCATGGTTTTAGCAAGACGGCTTCGCATAATATCGTCGACCCGGCTTATGACCTTGCCGCCGCCATGTTCGAGTTTGAGCTGGCGGATCGAGAAAAAGATGAATTGATGCAAAGGTATATTCAAGCCACCGGAGACGAAACGGTTCATCAGCGCTTGTTTTATTTCAAACTGTTATATGGCAGCGAAGCCATGGGCGAAGTCATGGACAAATTTAATAAGCTGGAATACCGGCCGCTTTACCATGAGCTGAATCGCCGATTCGTGCGCGCGTGGAATTTTCTGGTGTCGGAGACGACGCGCCATCTCGCCGGCTACTGCGCCGGCGAACCCGTCGCCTGTTGGAAAACGCCGCTGTTTGTCATGGACATCGACGATGTGTTGGACAAAAATATCTTTGGCTTTCCTTCGACAACCCAAAATGGCGTCTTAGCCATCTCTTTGCTGCGCGCGCATGATATCCCCGGCGTGGTCAATACCGCACGCAGCCTTGACGAAGTCAAGGACTACTGCCGGCATTATGGTTTGGTTGGCGGCATTGCCGAATATGGCAGTGTGATTTGGGACGCTGTCGAGCAAAAGACCGACATGCTGGTTTCCGCGAAAGCGCTGGCGGAGTTGGCGGTTTTGCGAGAGGAATTAAGCCATCTTCCCGGCACCTTCATCAATCCTTTTTACACCTACTCGATTCGCGCCTACCACTACGACCGGCAAAAAACCCTCCCGGTCCCGGAGGCCACGATCAGTGAGCTCTTTGGCCGGCTGGGAATCAAGCATCTCAAGGCGCATCGCACCCACATCGACACCGCCATTCTCGACAGCGCCGTTGATAAAGGCAAGGCCTTGCTCAGATTGAAAGAATTAAAGGGAATCAACCAGGGCAGAATTGCGGCAGTGGGAGACTCGGAAGCCGATCTCCCAATGTTGATCGTTGCCGATCAGGGTTTTCTTTTAAACAACAGCTCGGTCGAGCTCAAAAGAAATGCGCGCCATTTTGGTATCACGATCGTCCCCGCCTCGTTCCAAGCCGGCCTGTTGGAAGCCGTGAAGCTGTTTTTGCATGGCAGCAATGGGAAAAAATGTCAACATGATAGAATGGTCATGAAAAATGGCAAGCCCCACAAAGATTTAATGCGCGAGCTCATTCAAATTGCCGATCAAGCCCCATACCGCACCTGGCTGAAAGTGTTTGATAAAAATATATTCGAAGTTTTTCAAGAATGAATAAGAAGATCAACATTCTTTTTATCATTGATTATTTGTATGGTTTCGCTGGCACCGAGCGACACCTGTTGCAGGTTGTCACGCACCTCAACCGCGACCTCTTTTCCTGTTTCGTCTGCACACTTTATAAAAAACATGAGAGGATGTTGCAAGCCTTTGCTGCCGCCGATTGTGAAATCTTTCATTTGGGCATCGAGCGCATGTACGACCTGCATGCCATAAAAAAACTTTTCACCTTAGTCAAGTTCACCAAGAAAATCAAACCGGATATTGTCCAAACCTTTCATTTTGGCTCGGATACGTATGGAGCGCTGGCGGCGCTATTGGCCGGCGTGCCCATGATTATATCCAGCCGGCGGGATACGGGTTATTACCGCACGGGACGGCGCCGCATTGCCTCCGGTTTGGCCATGAAAGCTTGCCAACACCTCATTGCCGCTTGTGATGCGATCAAGGAGCAAGTGATCAGGGATGAAAAAGTTTCCCACAGCCGGATCAAGACGATTTATAACGGCGTTGATTTAAGTCTTCTCAAGGAAATAGGTCCGGATAAGAAACAAAAAATGCGTTGCGATTTAGGGATTCCATCAAATGCCTTTGTGATTGGCAATGTTTCGCATTTTCGTCCGGAAAAGGGGCATCAATATTTTTTTGAGGCCGCCGGAAAAATCCGCCCCTTGATTAAAAATCTGAAGGTGTTGGCCATTGGTTTCCCTGAATCTTATGGCAGCTTGGAAAAAGTGCGAGAATGCAGCGGCCTTGGCGACGAGCTGATTTTGCCTGGGTATGTCACCAACGTCAGCGATTATGTCAGCGTCATGGATGTGGCCTGTTTGACGCCGATTGAAAACGAAGGTTTTTCAAATGCCATTTTGGAAAAAATGGCGTTGGGCAAGCCGGTTGTCGCCACCGATGTCGGCGGCAATGCCGAGGCCATTGAGAATGGTGTCAGTGGCTACATCGTGCCCCCCCGGGATGCCGGCGCCTTGGCGGAGGCGTTGCTTCGTCTTTATCAAAATCCGGAATTACGACATGTCATGGGCAAGCAAGCTCGCTTGCGGATCGAAAAACATTTTACCATTCCCAAAATGATTAGTGAAATGGAACAATTTTATCTTGCGCTTTCGAGCGGGAAACGACTGAATGGGAAACCGCAATGAAGAAAAGCCCGAACATTATTCTCATCTCCATCGATACGTTGCGCGCCGATCGTTTGTCATGTTACGGCTACCATCGCCAAACTTCGCCTCACCTCGATGCCGTTGCCCGGGAAAGCCTCGTCTTCAAGAATGCTTATTCCACTGCGTCATGGACCCCGCCGGCGCACGCCTCCATGTTTACCGGTTTATATCCCTCACAACACGGCGTGGTCGACCAAAATCGGTTAAGTGAAAATATACCGACGATTGCCGAATTGCTTCAGCGCAACGGATACCGCACGGCCGGATTGGTCAATAACAGCCAGGTCGGCCAGTTAACCGGCCTGGAGCGAGGACACGAGTATTTCGTGGAAGTTTGGCGCGGCATCGAAGAACGCCAATTTTTTAAACGGGCGCTCGCGCTGGCCCAATACCATGCGAAGCGCCTTCTGCATCTCGCCGATGACGGCGCGCAATTGACCACCAAGCTCGCCGTCAATTGGCTCAAGAAACGCGAGCGCGAGGCGCAACCGTTTTATCTCTTTCTGCATTATATCGATGTGCACAATCCGATGCGACCGCCGCGGCCATTTCGTTTTCGATTTTTGAACAAATCACTGCGCCGGCGCATTGATATGCGAAAAATTTGGCGCGTCGCCGATAATCCGTTGATCTGCTACACCGATGATCTTGAGCTTTCGCCTGACGAAATCGAAGCCATCAAATGCCTGTATGACGAAGAGCTGGCTTACGTAGATAGCCAACTTGGAATTCTGTTTGCATACCTGCGGCAAGCGCACCTGTTAGACGATACGCTCTTGATCATCACCGCCGATCATGGCGAGCATTTCGGCGAGCATGGGCATTTCTCCCATGTGGCGAGCGTTTATGAGCCGATCATTCACATTCCGTTGATGATTCGCCCTCCCGGCGGCATGGACCATCGCCGCGAAGTTGAAGGCCTCTGCCAATTGACGGATATTTTTCCGACCATTGCGGCGGCGGCTGAGATCGTTGAGGGGAATAGCTCGGTCGAGCGGCACGGTTTTGATCTGTTGCATTCGCCAAATGGCCAGCTCGCCAACCGCCAGATCATCGCGGAGTGGGAGGGGCGGGTACCATATTTCATCCAAGATCGCTTGAAAACTCGCCAACAGTCCACCGATCTCAAGCGCTTTACCACCAAATTGACCATGATCCGGCAGCAGGCGATGAAATTCATTCAGCCCGAAATCGGTACTGAAGAGTTGTATGATTTACAAAATGATCCGCACGAAGCGACCAATTTGATTGAACAACGAGCCGAGGTGGCTGACTCCCTACGTGCCCAACTGTTAGCTTGGCAAAACCATAACATGCGGCCGGCTTCGCAATCTGAAACTTACGAAATGGACGAGGCGGTGAAAAAAAATCTGGAAGCTTTGGGATATTTATAATGACGGAAGATCGCCAGACAGATACACCGCCGCAGCTATAGCTTTTAAGAAAATGATTTTGGATTTGAACTACAAAATACCCAGCAAAATCAAGCTTTTTTGAGTCATAATGCCAAAATCTTTTTCTTAAATACTATAACAAGTGAGATCAAGCAAACTTTCGTTCATAGTTTCATCTATGTGTCCGGTAATTTTATTTCACGCGCCCTCAGCTTTTTGTTGCTACCCATTTATACCCGGGTGCTCACCCCGCGCGACTACGGCATGGTGGCGTTGTTGGATGTTTTTTCCGAAATCGTCATTATGCTGGCGAGCTTTGTTCTCCGGGATACGATCTTTTATTTCTTTCATCGCGCCAAGTCTGATGAGGAAAAGTCATCGATCTTTTCCTCCAGCTTGTTTGTTGTCCTGTCCCTGGTTCTCACTCTGGTGATCGCTTCCTATAAGATCGGCGAGATCATCTCCAGCCTTCTTTTCAAAACCGATCAGCATGCCCGGCTGATCACCGTTTGGTGTTATGCTTTACTCTTTCAACTGCCCGCGGAAGTTCCTTTGACTTATTTCAGGGCCAACAACCGGTCGGTATTATACAATGGAACCATGATCTCGCAAACGCTGCTGAGTATACTCTGCAATCTTGTTTTTGTGGTGTATCTCAGACACGGTGTCACTGGCGTCGCCGAGAGCCTTATCTGCTCCTACGCTATCATTGGAGGGGTCGCCACATTCTTGATGTTTCGCACGGTGAAGCCTTCGTTTTCATTCCCTATGGTCAAAACCATGTTCAGGTATGCCGCCCCGCTTATGCTGGGTAGAAGCATTATTCTCGCCGGCAGCACGGTAGACAAGTTGTTGCTGCAGAGATTGGCAGGCCTCACGGATGTCGGGCTGTATTCTTTGGGATGGCGCTTTGCGGATACTTCCAGAGCCTTTGCCTGGCAACCCTTCAGACTTTACTGGCAAAGCAAAGTCTTTGAGCTGAGTCATGCTGAAAACGGCAGGTGTGTTATTGCCCTTGTCTTTACTTACATCACCCTGATTATGCTCTTTATCGCCTTGGCCATTTCTGTCGTTTCTGTTGACTTGATCCGGCTTATGGCTGAGGCGACTTTTGGGCCGGCCTATTATGTTGTTCCCATTCTTGGGCTGGGTTTTATTTTCTGGTGCGCCCGGATGTTTTTTAATTTTCATCTTCTTTTCACTGGAACCACGAAAATTGTTCCAATAATGGATTTTGTCCACGTGGCTCTTTTAGTTTTGTTCTCTTTTATTTTGGTGCCCTTGTTTGCTTATAAAGGTTCGGCATGGGCTTTTCTCGCGAGCAGTTGCAGCTCTTGTGCGATCATGTACATGGTCGCGCAAAGAAAATACAAAGTCAACTTTGAATGGCGACGCCTAGCGATCCTATTTGTCAGCGGTGCTTTGGCCTTCTTTCTTACCATGCCGGTCAGTATAAAGAGCACCCTTCTCTCCATCGCGATCCGCTTGGTGATAGCCGTGCTTTGTTTCGCCGGAGCTGTTTATTTCATGGGTTTTTTATCAGAATCGGAAAAGTATCAGGCCAGGCAATTATTGCGATGGTGTCGCGACGTTGTCAAGAGGCGCTACCTGTTGCGAGATAAAGCCACACCGGAAAGTGCGGACATCTAATCTCGGCTCGACGTGATTGTCATGGCTGAGGTTGTTCTGTCAATGACTTGACATGCTTGATGGTCAAGAATTCGTAAAGCGCTCACTAGGAACTTGTGATTTATGCGTGGTTATTTAGAACTTGGTTGGGGGTTGTCTGGCTATGTTATACTCGCCGTCTATCTCTTTGGGCTTTTGGTTATTTTATTAACCTTGTTCTACAAGGTTGAAATTGGCCTTTTTTACGCCACCATTTTAACTTGACAATGTTAAGTTAAATTCATGAAACTAGAGGACATACGTACAGTGAGGACAAACGTCCATCTTGAATTTACGTTTTTATTTT